>Ga0208297_1000884_pt1 | contig 41567 bp, 32 predicted proteins | sample LMS_cellobiose_e_FD_187367 | JGI IMG/M metagenome (GOLD analysis project Ga0208297, IMG submission 187367) | Rumen-fistulated moose microbial communities from Alaska, USA - LMS_cellobiose_enrichment (SPAdes) (version 2) | ecosystem: Host-associated > Mammals > Digestive system > Stomach > Rumen... | reverse complement strand
TTCATACCATCCTTTTTGTCATACACCGGTTCTGCCGAGAGCAATGCCGCCCGCACAGCCATGCTTTCAATGCTTACCCCGCGTGAGGGCAGGGGGACACGACGGGCAGGCTTAGCCAGGGAAAAAGACGGGTAATTGACAAAGAGAAACGGGAATCTGCCTATGTCCGCCGGGGCTGATTTCCTTTGGGATGCGGCAGGTTCCCACAGTGCCACGGCTCACTGCACTCCTTCGCCCCTCCCTGAACGGCGTTCAAACGAAAAGAGTTAGTTATATAAAAACTTATATATCAAGATGTTATTTCAAACTTAATAAAATCAGCCGGGTTATTCCCAGTCGCTTCAGGATCCTCCTTCGTTTTCTATTTGAAAGAATATGAAATTCGGTTTAATTACAGGGATGAAGACATCCATCATTTGGTGTTGGCAGTACGCAGGGGAGAATCTCTCAGCTTTGTATGCTCCAATCTTCACAATAATACTGCTGGCGCTGCAAAAGAAGCGGGGGCGGCATAGCCTGTTTCGTCTCTTTTTTCCGGGTGCCGGCGTGGAGCGGATCTGGTTCCGCATGGATATGACCCTGACAGGTGTATTATGAAGCATCGCTATTTCTTTGATCAGCAGGATTATGAACTGATTCGCCTTGTCGATTCTTTCCGTGAGGCGCGGGAACGGGGCTTCCCCTCCCCGCAGCTGGACGCAAGCCTGCACCCGCATGGCATTATTGAAATGGGAACCAGTTACTCCATGCGGATTGCCAACGCGCTGGTGACGCTGCTGGACAGTCTGCGGGACGGGGACAGAAGCCACCGTCTTCAGGCGCTGCAGCGGCTGCATGACGAGGTGCTGCATTCGTCGCAGTCGTCATTGCGGTACAACACCGGGCGGGTGCTGATTCAGCTGATGAAGGATCTGGCCCGCGCGACTTCAGAAGAACAGCGCCTCCTGCTGGCCCATGATTTCCATCAGGCCGCACAGGGGACGCCGAGAGTGGTGCGCCGGCTTCTGGCCCGGTACCATCTGCTGGAAATGCCTGAAGAATGGAATCAGCAGACCTTTGATCATCATGTCCATGACTCCAATACCGGCGGCAGGAAAAATCCCGCCCACCTGGTAATGGACGCGTGGGTGAAAGGCATCCGTTTTTTAACCGTCATTTATTACAACAGCATTACGCCCGAGACAATGGACGAGTTGCTGCATGCCGCGCGGATCATGGACATGCAGGTGCGCGTGGGCATCGAATTCAAAGCCGCGTATCGCGGGCGTTTCGTGGATATCGTGTGGTCGCCTTCGGAATGCCGTGATCAGCAGCAGTTCCTGGATCTCATGAGGATGCCGGCCTATCAGGATCTGATGCGGGAGTTCCGGCCGGTGTCACAATGGATGAAAGCTCATACCCTTGCCCTGCTGCGGGCCTGGAACGAGCGGCTTTCGGACGAGTTGGGCGAGGAGCTGGGCATCGTCCCGCCAAAGCTGGATGAGGAAGATTTTCTGCGGGTTGTCGGAATCAAGATGCCAGTGCCGCTGCATCTGGCCGAATATATTCACCAGAGTTTATGTCAGGTGCTCCCGCCTTGTCAGGAACCGGGGGATGAGCAGACGGCGCTTTGCCGCCTGACGCCTGATACCATCGCAGAGAAGTGGCTTTGCCCCGCGCGCAATCCTGACATCGTTTTCCCTGTGGGGCCGGATCCCTCCATGCCGGCGGTCATGCGGCGCGCTCCGGAGGTCCTTCTTGCCCAGCTTGGCGCGCTGCCGCACGGGCAGGTGATTTTGAATCTGGCCGGCCTGACGGCGGCGGACGTTCTGGAGCTTTTATGGCGCGGCCGGGGCCGGATTACGCATCTTGAGCTGTTCAATCTCCGGGAATGGAGCAGCGGCCGGTTGCAACACGCGGCGGAAATCAACCGGCTGCAGCTGGCCATCAATGAAGGCAGTGCGCCGGAGTTGAAGTGGGTTATTCAGGAGATCATGGCGAAAGATACAAATGAAAAGGGGGTGACCGCGCGGCAGAGGCTTTTTGAGGCGATTCTGCGCGATCTTTCCCGTTTTCAGGGATATTACGCGCATACGCCCCTGGGGGTGCGGATGGGCACGGACTCCACCAGCCGTTCGCACCATACGCACGGCATGGGGATAGCTTTTGTCGAAACACTGCCTGCCCGCGTTCAACGGGCACTGAGCCGGCGGCGGGATGAGCAGAGACTGTTTTTGCCTGTGCACAAGCCCATTTACCGGGTGCGGGAATACCATCGCCGGCAGGAAACGGACAGTTTCTGGGGGAAAGTGTGGAACCGTCTTCTGCCTTTCCTTGGCGTGCGACGTGCGGAAGGCTGGAAAATGGAGCAGAAGACCGCGCGCGTAGCGCCGGATGGAAACCTGGTGACGTTGGGCGGCGTGACAAAGGAAGGTGTTTTTTCTGATAAAAACCGTCTTATCCCTTCGCGCATTGAAGATCTGCCCCGAAGCGAGCGCTTGTGTTACCTGAATGAGAGCGTGGCCAGCTGGCTGAAAGTCTGGGCCGGCTTTTTGCCGGCGCAGTGGGCATTCTGGTATACGGACGGATGGTGGGTGTTGGTGTGGTTCGGGGCGTCGTTATGGTATCTGATTACACTGGGCCGCAACATCGTGCAGGCCATGCTGAGCGGCGGCGCCATCAACCGCACGATGCTGCTGCCATGGAAACGCTATGTCAGCTGGCGGCGTATCGCCGACTCGCTGCTGTATACCGGCCTTTCCGTGCTGCTGCTGGAAGTGGGGATCCGGGTGTGGCTGCTGGAAGACGCCTGCGGCCTGACGGTAAGGAACAACGCGCTTGCCGTGTATACGGTTATCGCGCTGTGCAACGGTGTGTACATCTCCATGCACAACATGTTCCGCGGATTCCCCAAAGAAGCGATTGTGGGCAACCTGTTCCGCAGCGCTTTTGCCGTGCCGCTGTCTTACGTCATGGGGGAGGGATTGTATCAGTTGTTCGCCCTGGCTGGCGTGGCCGATCCTATGATGCTCACCCAGAATTGCGCCGCCATCACCTCAAAATGCGCATCGGACACTGTGGCCGCAATCATTGAGGGCATTGCGGACAGAAATCAGTGCCTGCGTCTGCGCTACTGGGATTACGATACCAAGCTGGCCCAGATTTTTGCCTGTTTTTCCCGGCAGGAACTGCTTTTTACCCATGAAAACATTCAGGATTATTTTGACCGCCCGCGCGAGCTGTGGAACATGGTGCGGGAACGCGATCCTGACGCGGCGCGCGAGGCGGCCGTCAACATGCTGGATATAATGTACTTCTGGTATTATCTGCCGCGCGCGGGACAGGTGTTCCGCCGCAGGCTGGCGGCCATGCCGGCAGCCGAAAAGAAGGTTCTTTTGGGGATGCAGCATCTGCTTGAGCTGGAAAAGGAGATCAGCACAGTGCTGCTTGACGGGCTGCTGGGGAAAAATTTCGGGCCAGCTCTGGCTTTTTATCTTGATTACCACACGACCTATCTGCGGCAGATGAGCAGGGTCGCCAGACATGGTGGCTGGGGACAGAAATAGGCCGCCATTGCCGGAATGGCGGCCTGGTAACCGTGTTTGGCCTCGCTTGGGCGAGTGAGGGCCGTTTCATCCATTTCGTCCGCGATCACGTCCCGTGCCGCCCGGCAGCGGTGGGACCGCCTAAAGTTCTTCGGCGCGCAGCAAGGCCGCGCGGGCTTCCCGGGAAAAACCGCGGGCTTCCAGCGCGGACGCCAGCACCAGCCAGCCGTTCTTCCGGTCAGGACGCAGCGCGACGCTTTGCCGGGCGAGACTCTCGGCAAGTTCGGCGTCTTCGCCTCCGTCTATGTACAAACGGGCCATCATGGACAAGGCTTCAGCGTCGCGGGGATCGCGCAGCAGCGCCTGATGAAGATGCTCGCGGGCAGGGGCTGATTTTCCGGCTTTCATGGCGAGACGGGCGAGATGCCGGTGGGGCAGTGCGCTGGAGGCGTTGGCGGCGGCGGCTTTTTTGTAGCATTTACGGGCCTCGGCCAGCTTGTTCGCCTGCTCGGCCAGCTGCCCCAGCCGCAGCGTGGCGAAGAGATGATTGGGCGCCAGTTCGAGGCAGCGCGTGAAATGCTTGCGGGCGGCTTTGACATCGCCCAGGCGCTGGCAGGCCGTACCGAGGTTGTAGGCTAGGGAAGCATCGTCAGGCGTGCGCCGCAGGGCTTCTTCAAAGTGGCGGCGGGCTTCGTCATGGCGTCCCAGGCTGGCCATGCACACACCGATGGAGTTCCAGGCGAGAGCGTTGTCAGGATCAGCGAGCAGTGCGAGTTTGTATTCTTCAAGAGCGCCAAAGACATCGCCCCGGCAGTGCCGCTTGTCAGCGCTGATATTGATGGCAAGCGAATCGAACAGGCCCACATGGGGAGCTGGCAGCAGGAGCGCGTAATCCAGGGCCTTGCGGGCGCATTCAACCATGTCGCCCGGATGATAATGGAGAAAAGGCCAGCAGGCGATGCCCACGGCCGCCGTAGGGAGAGTTTTTTCCCCCTGCTCGGTGAGATTCACGAGTTTCGCGAGATCGACGCACAGAGCGCGATAGGTTTCGAGAAGCTGCTCCTGAACTGGCTCGCGGTGGAAGAAAATCAGGCTGTTCTGGGCAAAGCGGCCGGAGAGGACGCTGGTCAGGCCCGCGGCCTGAAAATGCTCGTGGCATAAACGCAGAGACGCGCCCAATGTGGCGTCATCGGCGGGAGAACCGGGAACACGCGGCGCTTCAGAGATACGAACAAGCGCAAGCGCGAAATTTTTCGCGCCATCGTGCGCTTTGGCCAGCTTGGCCAGAAAATCTCCGTGCCGCATCAGCCCGCCTTCCGCAAGGGAAGCACCGTCCGCGGCCGCCAGCTGCGGAGCCCGTTCTTCAGGGAGCAGAACCAGCGCGTCGCCTGCGGCGAGAGGCGCGGTTACATCGTCCAGGTGCAGGATCTCGCCCACAGAAAGGGTATCCCGCACCTCCATAACAACGATTTCACCTTTATAGGCAGGCTTGTTTGAGCCGTTGCCGTCGGCGGCCCAGACGGAGAACCGCTGACCTTCGCGGGCGCCTTCGCCGCGCCCCAGCGTGATTTCCACACAGGCAAGCGGGAGCACGCGGCGGATGCGTCCGCCTTCCGTCAGCAGCCGCCCGAAGGCCATGATGCGTTCAGACGCAGGGGCGGGCAGGCTGCACGCAACTTCAGTCGCAAGACCGGCTTTGTGCATGAGCGCCGCGGCGGGTTCCATAACGTCGTGCAGCCGGCCGCCGTCCAGATCCTGAGGATAGAGCACGTAGCCCGCGCATGGAGCGAGGCTGTCCGGCTGGCCCGTGTGCGGATCCGGCAGGGCGACTTCGCGCAGGCGATGCACGGCGGCAAGAGCGGCGTGTGCGGCGGAGGTGTGGTTGCCGCCAAAAAGCAGAGCAGCCAGCTCATATTCCCCTGAGCGCGCGCACAGCGTCTGTTCGGGCATGGCTTCCCGAAAAGCCTCAGCCATAGCCACCATCATTTTTTCAGCGAAGCCGTGGCCGGATCGCTTTACCAGATCGCCCATGCCGGGAAAACGTACCAGCAGAAGCCCAAAACCCGATTCGGGAGCTTCATCTCCGGCGCTGTCGCCATGTTCGAATGCGGCGCGGATAGCCGCGGTCTCGCGGGCCAGGCGCTCCAGCAGGACCGCCCGGTTGGCCAGTCCTGTGTGGGCGTCATGCCTGCCTGCGCGGTAGAGCTCAATATTCTCCAGACACAGGGCCGCTATGGCCGGCAATTCCGGCAGGAGGGCTGCGACGCGCTCCGGCGAAGCAAATTCGCGGCACATCATAACGCCAAGAAGTTCATCCCCCTGCCTGAACGGCAGTAGCAGGCGGTCTTCTTCCGGGATCCACACAGGTTCCTGCGGGCGGTTATCACGCGGAAAATAGACGGCGTGCGTCCCGCATGGCAACACGCGGGCAAGCTGGGCGTAGAGACGATCTTCAAGCTCGAGCAGGTCATAGCGGTTCATCAAAGCGTCCTTGTGGGTGGTGGATCCTTGTTATTCAGGGAAACAAACCAGTTTTTTTTACAGTTTCCGCCATGGTGGACCAGCCCCGGCCTGCAATCAGCGCAATGCCCGGACCTCGCGCGCCGGGCCAGAACGGGATTTTTTCCGGCGCGGCGATTTGTCAAAGGCATGCTCGGCGTAGTGACCAAGCTCGCGCAGGCGGCGATCCACCAAGTCGTAGAGGGAGCCAGGCGTGAAACTGCCGTTTTTCAGGCGGCGCCCCACGGGCATATCTGTCAGGATTTCGAGCGCTTCAGTGATGTGGCGTACCGGAAGGATGCGGAATTTTCCGGCTGCCACCGCTTCGCGCACAGGCAGAGACAGCATGAGATGATCCACGTTATCGGCGGGGATCAGCACGCCCTGTTTTCCTGTCAGGCCCCGGCGGGAACAGATGCCAAAGAAGCCTTCAATCTTGCGCGTAACTCCGCCCACGGCCATGATCTGGCCGGATTGGCTTACTGCGCCTGTGAAGGCGTAGGAGAGATCGACGGGGACCTGGGAAATGGCCGAAAGCAAGGCCGCGAGCTCAGCCCCGGAGGCCGAGTCGCCTTCAATGCCGCCGTAGTTTTGTTCGAAGCACAGGCTGCCGGTGAGCACCAGCGGCTTTTCCCGCGCGAAGCAGTCTGTGAGATAGCTCTTGAGGATCAGCATGGCCTTGGTATGGATGGGGCCGCCGAGCTCCGCTTCGCGTTCAAGGTCGATGATACCGCCATGGCCGACGCCGACGGTGCAGGAAATCTGGTGTGGCAGGCCAAACTCAAAGTCGCCGTACCAGGATACGGAAAGCCCGTTGACCCGCCCTACTTCACGGCCCGTAACATGAACCTTGAGCAGATCGCGGTCATATTCTTCCATGTACAGTTCTTCAACGAGATTGGTACGGTACATCCTCGCGTCAAGAGTCTTGTCGAGGGTCACGCGGCTGACGGTGTCTTCAGCGTCGGCGCGGGCGAGCGCGTCGGCTTCCACCATCACGTCGCGGATGATGGGAAACTGGAGTGAAATCTTCTTCTGATCCTCGCACAGCTGTGAAGCGAAATCCACAAGGCCTGCCAGTGCCCCGCGCGAAAAAGGGGCAAGGCCGTCCTTGTCGATGATGCGCGCGGCCTGGACAAGCCAGGTCCGGATATTGGCGGCGTTGCGGTCCATGACGTCAGTAAGCTGGGCCTTGATCTTGAACAATTTGCAGAAACGCGGATCATGGGTGAGCAGGTTTTCGTAGATGGTTTCGTTTCCTACCAGGATCACTTTCAGTTCAATGGGGACAGGAGCGGGCTCGATGCCTTTGGTGCGCACAGCGCCATCCGGCGAATCAATGTTTTCATCCAGCCGTGCCTGACCGGCCCTGAGCGCGCGCAGCAGACCTTCCCAGGCGCTTATGTGCTGGAGCAGCTCTTCAATGCGCATGATCAGAAATCCGCCGTTGGCCCGGTGCAGGCTGCCGGCCTTGATCAGAGTGAAATCCGTGACCAGCGCCCCCATTTCCGATTCGCGTTCGATGCAGCCCAGCAGGTTCGCCGCCGTGGGGTGGGCTTCCACGACGACTGGAGCGCCGCGGGTTTCACTGTTGTCCACGAACAGATTGATATCGTAACGGTATGGATCGTCGTTGCCGGGGGAGGAGGGCATGTGCCCGTCCGCAGAAACGCCGTCACGCGGCATGAACAAATCCGGATTATCCACAATATCGCGGCGCAGGCTGTCAAAATATTCGATCAGCTTTTCATTGTTGGGACAAGCCTTGAGCATGCGGTCTCGTTCCGGCGTGAGCAAGGCGTCCAGCACGTCGGTGATAATCTCGCGGTCAAGCCCCCGTTCGTCGGCGCGGAAGTCACGTTCGGCGTCAGAAAACCTTTTGACCAGACCGGACATGTTCTGGAGCAGTGTGCTCCCCTTGCGTTTGAAATTCTGACGGAGCTTCAGATCCAGATGAGAAAATTCATCCTCGTTGAGGCGCTTGCCTTCCACCAGCGGATAAAGCGTCAGCGCTCCCTGTTCGTCCATATCCAGATTAAAACCGTTGTCTCCCGCGATTTTGTCCATGTCGCGGATCAGGCTTGAACGGACATCCTGAAATTTGCTCTGAATGGCGCTGTGCCGTTTGATATAGGATGCGTGCTCAAGGCGCAGGGGAAGCTGTCTGCGGATACCGGCAAGCACTTCGCCTATGCCGTCGCGCAGGCGTTTGCCCTGACCGGCGGGCAGGGTCAGCAGGATGGGGCGGTCGGGATCGGTGAAATTATTGACATAAACCAGATCCGGCGGGGTTTCGCGTTTTTTTGCCCGGGGGGCGAGGTATTCGCGGATGATGTACGTACGGCCAAGGTTTTCCTGGCCGCTCAGGTAGATGTTGTAGCCTGTGACGCGGATACTCAAAGCGGATTCAAGCGCTTTCAGCGCGCGGGGCTGCGGAGGCGCCAGCCTTGAGCGGCGCGGGATGGAATCGCTGCTTTCCCATGGAATGCGTTCTTCGGGCAGGAACGGGCACAGTTTATCAACGGAAAGGGGGGAGATAGTCATATGTGTTTAATCCTGTCCGGCGGGGTTGGTTGTTTGGAGAATATGTCTGAGAATGGTTTCTCCGCCTGCCTCAAGGGCAAGTTCGGCTGCGGCTGCACCCAATGCCCGGGGGCTTTGGCCGGGGAGCTGCCGCAGTTTCCGGCGGATAATCTCGCTGCCGTCAAGAGCCGCGATAAGCCCTTCAAGAACCAGCCCGCCGTCCTCATACCGCGCGTAGGCGGCGATGGGAGCCTGGCACCCGCCGTTCAGGCGGGCGGAAAAACCGCGCTCGGCCTCTATCTGCAGGCGTGTTTCCTCATGATCCAGAAAACGCACAAGGTCAAGGACATCAGCGCGATCGGCACGGCATTCTATCCCCAGCGCGCCCTGGCCTACGGCAGGCAAAAATTCAGGCGGTGCGAGACGGGAGGAGCACGATGCGGAAAGCCCCAGTCTTTTCATGCCGGAAGCCGCCATGACAATGGCGTCGAACTGGTTTTCGGTAAGTTTGCGCAGGCGGGTATCGACATTGCCGCGCAAGGAAACAACCCGTAAGTCCGGGCGCAGTCCGAGGAGCTGGGCCTGCCGGCGCAGGCTGCTGGTCCCGACCTTTGCACCTTCAGGAAGCTCCGCAAGGGAGACATACCGCATTGAGAGCAGCAGATCGGCCGGATCCTCGCGTTCAGGTACGGCGGCAAGCACCAGTCCTTCAGGCAAATCCATGGGAACGTCCTTTATGCTGTGCACCGCCAGATCTGCTTCACCGGAGAGCAGCGATTCTTCGATTTCCTTGACAAAGAGCCCTTTTCCGCCAACCTGTGCCAGAGGCACGTCAAGGATGATGTCCCCTTTTGTCTTGATAATGGAAAGTTCCACAGGAATATGGTGGTTACGCTCAATCAGGGATTTGATGTGATTGGCCTGCCAGAGGGCGAGGGCGCTCCCACGCGTGGCGATGATGAGTTTATCCATGGTGTTCCTGAAAAGGTTCTGGTTTGGCGGAAGCCTGCCGACGCTCTGACGCCTGACCATAACGAAAAAACACATAACCGCGGAGTCGCGCTGTCTTTCTGCGCGGCAGAGATAACGCCGCGTGCGTTAATGGCAGGACGCGCAGTTGCCGCCGGAACATCCGGCACAGCCGCCGCCTGCGGGGGCGGAGGGCATGCCGCCAAAATCCCCGCTTCCCGCGCCGCCTTTGCAATGGCGGCAGGCCGATATCAGACGCGTGGTGTGTCTGGAATGGCAGGCAGGGCAAAGAGGAGCCTCCTGCGCGGATGCCAGTTCTTCAAATTCAGCGCCGCAGTCGGCGCAGCGATATTCAAACAGGGGCATGGTGTTTCTCCTTGAACGAAAGTTGGAAAATGTCATGGACCGGCATGGAAAAAGCAGGGTGCTGTTTCTGACTTCATCCGTTGCGGCTTTGTGACACACAATAAGCATCCCGCGCGGTTGCGCAAGCCGTTTTTATAGGCCAAAGCCGCGGCGATGACAACCGCCGCAAGGTCCCGCCGCTATGCGGCTTTTGTTTTTGACTTGCCGAATCATGCGGATTTGACTACAGAAGAGGCATGCGTATCGTAACCCGAATTCTTCTCGTTGCCAAAAGCGGGCATGCGCGCGCCCTTGAAGTGGCCGGGCGCATATGTGCCCGGCTTGAAAACCTCGCCGTACAGGCTTCCGTAGTTTTGGCCGATGATGTCGCCGCCCTGTCGCAGTTTTGCGCCGAGAAGCCTGCTGCGGAAGAGGAAAAACTGATTCTGGTGCTTGGAGGGGACGGGACCCTGGTGGGCGTAGTGCGCCACCTGCTTGCCGCCGGATGCAGGAGCTGCCCGGTTTTAGGGATCAATTTTGGAAGTGTGGGGTTTCTTGTGGAAATCCGCGGTGACGACTGGGTGGAGCTGCTCAGTCCTCTTGTCAGGGGGGAATTGCCGGCGCACAGGCGCCTTGCCCTCGCGTGGGAGCTTTTGCGCGGGGGCGAGCTCTTGGACAGCGGGTTTGCCGTCAATGATATCGTTGTGGCACGCCGCAGCGCGCTGGCCAGAGTGTGCAGGCTGCACGTCGCTGTTGACGGCTGGGATCTGGGGCAGATCCGGGCGGATGGGCTTATCGTATCCACGCCGGCCGGCACCTCTGGCTATGCGTATTCCGCCGGAGCCAGCCTGGTCCATCCCGATGTGCAGGCGTTGTCGCTGACAGCCATTTCACCTTTCCTTTCGCATTTCCCCAATATAACGCTTCCTCCGGAAAAGATTATCGATGTTACGGTGGAGCCTTTTGCCGCTGACGGCTATCTGACCGTGGACGGGCAGGACGGTTTTGACATGGCTCCGGGTGATACTGTACGCGTGCGCGGCGTACCTGACGCCTTCCGCATGATCGTGCCCGATTCGGCCGCCTATTTTTACCGTTTGCGGGAATGCGGTTTTACGCTTGAACCTGCCTGTTCTCCCCGCAACCCTTAACGCCAAGGAATGCGTATGAATCTTGATTCGCTTTCCATACCCGCCTGCACGGAGCGTTTTCTCCGCCTTGCGGACGAGATCGCGCGGGTTCAGACTGACGCTGTGCGCGAATGGCACACCACAGGCTCTGAGGAAGGACCTCTTGAAGAGCCTGTCGTTGTGCGCGGCGATCTGGTTTCCCACGTGCTGGCGCAACACTGTTTTAATTTCCGGCTCTGGCATGTGGAAGACATCGCCCGCCGCACCGACGTGGGGGCTGATGTCATCGCTGACTGCAAGCGCCGCATCGACCGTTTGAACCAGCGCCGAAACGACGCCATGGAACAGGTGGACGCTTGTCTCATCGAGCTGCTCGGACCATGCCTGCCCGCCAATGCCGCCGCGCGCATCAACACCGAATCTCCGGGCATGGCTATCGACCGGTTGTCCATTCTCAGTTTGAAGATCTGGCATATGGCCGAGCAGCTCGCGCGGACTGACGTGGGGCCGGAGCATCTGGCGTCGTGCGGGAAAAAACTTGACGTGCTGAAACAGCAGCGTGATGCCCTCCTGGGTGCGTTGAAAGAGCTTTTTGCGGATTACCTGCGCGGCGAGAAACGCCCCAACATGTATTTTCAGTGCAAAATGTACAACGATCCTTCCCTGAACCCGCAGCTTTACGGCGCGAGCCGCTCCTGAACGAGGTTTTCATGGATTACGAAGCAGTTATCGGGCTTGAAGTGCATGTGCACCTCGCCACGGCATCCAAATTGTTCTGTTCCTGCCCCGCCACTTTCGGAGCAGGCCCCAACGAAAACGTCTGCGAAGTCTGCGCAGGGATGCCGGGGGTGCTCCCCGTGCTCAACGAAAAGGCCGTGGAGCACGCCGTGCGTCTTGGTCTGGCGCTTGACTGCGTTATCAATGACAATTCCATTTTTGCCCGGAAGAATTATTTTTATCCCGATTTGCCCAAAGGGTACCAGATTTCCCAGTACGAAACGCCCATCTGCGGCCGTGGCCGCCTGCCTATCCGGGTAAACGGCACGACGAAGGAGATCGGCATTACACGCATTCATCTTGAGGATGACGCTGGGAAGAACATCCATTCCGCGGCGGAGAACATGAGTTATGTTGATCTGAATCGCGCGGGTGTGCCCCTTGTGGAAATCGTGTCTGAACCGGATATGCGTTCAGCCGAGGAAGCCGTGGCGTATCTCAAGGCATTGCATGCGATCGTGGTGCATCTTGGCGTCAGCGATGGCAACATGGAAGAGGGCAGCTTCCGCTGCGACGCCAATGTATCCATCCGCCCCGTGGGGCAGGAGGCGTTCGGCACCCGCACGGAGCTGAAGAACCTGAATTCGTTCAGGCATGTCCAGAAAGCCATCGAATACGAAATCGCCCGCCAGCAGGATGAGCTGGAGGAACACCGTCCTGTCGTGCAGGAAACCCGCCTTTTTGATCCTGACAAGGGGATTACCCAGTCCATGCGCAGTAAGGAAGAAGCGCAGGATTACCGTTATTTCCCGGATCCGGATCTCATCCCCGTGCATATTGATCCTGAAAAGTTGGCGTACTGGCGGGCTTCATTGCCGGAATTGCCTGAAGCCAAGCTCGAGCGTTTCGTGAATGCCTTTCAGCTTCCGCGGGACGCGGCCGAAATCCTGGTGGGCGCCCCGGCCCTTTCCGGTTTCTTTGAAGCCGCTGTGGGCGCATGGGAAGCCTCGCCCGATAAGGCCCGCAAAATCGCCAACCTTATTCTTGGTCCGTTCCTGCGGGAACTCAACCAGTCCGGTACCACTGTCGCCGATCACAAAATGACGCCGGAAAGCCTCGCCGAACTGGCCCGCATTGTTGATTCAGGGCTCATTTCCGCCAAAATCGCCGCGGATATTTTCCCGGATCTTCTGGCATCGGGCGAATCTCCGCAGGCGTATATCAAGGCGAAGGGCCTGGCGCAGGTGTCTGATTCTTCGGCCATCGAAGAAGCCGTCATTGCCGTGATCAAAGGGAATCCTGCCGAAGCCGAGGCTTTCCGCGGCGGAAAAACCAAGCTGCTTTCGTTCTTTGTCGGGCAGGTCATGCGCCAGATGAAAGGACGTGCCAACCCTGCCGTGGTCAATGAGCTTCTGGCAAAGCACCTGAAATAGAGAAAAGACAGAAGCTCCCGCATACTGCGTATCCCGTGCGGCCGCTTTGATGCCGGTGGGGCAAGGTCTTTTATCGTGATTTTGTCGCGGAGCGTTATCTGATGGAGCAAAGGATGCGTGCATGGTCAATCATTGTGGCGGCGGGGCGCGGCGAGCGTCTGCTTGACGCCACCGGCGGCGTGTCCAAACAGTTTCTGGAATGGCGGGGAGAGCCTTTGTACATGGCCTTCGCGCGGACATTGGCGTGCTGCGCGCGGATGTCGGGAGTCGTTTTTGTTTTCCCCGCTGAAGTCCTCGCCGCCGAAGAAGCGCGCCTGCGCCTGCTGGCCAAAGATCTCGGCCTGGAGTGGCGTTGCGCAGCGGGTGGAGCCAGACGGCAGGATTCAGTCCGTAACGGGCTCGCCGTCTTGCCGCGGGACTGTGATTTCGTGCTGGTGCATGATGCGGCGCGCCCTTTTGCTTCGGCGGTTCTGGTCAACCGCGTGTTGGACGCCCTTGCCGCCGGCGCTGCCGGAGTCATCCCCGGTGTACCGCTGACGGATACCGTCAAAAAAGTGCGGGACGGCATTGTGGAGTTGACGCTTGACCGGGAAAAGCTTTCGGCGGTACAGACCCCGCAGGGCTTTGCCGCGGACGCGCTTGTCCGGGCGCACAGGCGGGCGGTTTCCGATGGCGTGACGGTTACAGATGACGCCGCCTTGCTTGAGTGGTATGGAGCCACTGTGCGTGTGGTGGCTGGCGAAACGGCCAATATCAAGATAACCAGGGCAGAGGATCTTGCCATGCTGAAAGAGGAAAGACTCCCTGTTTTCCGGACTGGTTTTGGCTATGATGTACACGCGTATATCGATCCGGATGAAGCCCGCGCGAGGCCGCTAGTGCTTGGCGGCGTGCCTGTGCCTGAAGGAAAGTTTGCCGTGCGGGCGCATTCGGACGGCGATGTGCTTTTGCATGCGCTCATGGATGCGCTCCTTGGCTGTGTGGGTGGCGGCGACATCGGAAAACTGTTTCCGAACAGAGACCCCGCTTTGGATAACGTGTCTTCGGCGGCTCTGCTGGCTGAGGTTCTTTCGCTTGTGCGCGGCAAAGGATTCGCCCCAGCTTACGCGGACTTGACGATTATCGCCCAGAAGCCGGCCATTGCGCCGCACCGCGAGGCTATCCGTGCCAATGTGGCCCGTCTTATGGACCTTCCAGTGGGAGTGGTGAACCTGAAGGCGACGACCGAGGAGGGCTTGGGATTCACGGGCTCTCTGGAAGGACTGAAGGCTGTGGCGCTGGTTGGGGGGACGCTTCGGGCCTGAGGCTTTGCCCTGTGCGAGGAAGATATCGCGGCGCGGAATATGTCAGGCTGTCTGCCGTCAGACGTATGGCAAACAGGATAACAGACGCGTCCGCCTTGTTATTTGGCGTAAAGACATGTATAATATTCCCGGTTTTTTTCCTCTGGAAAACTGTCGGGATTTACCCGGCATATTTATATAATGTAGGATTTGTATGACTGCTGCCGAAGTCCTTTCCGAACGTCCCTGGCTTGCCCATTATGATGCTGACGTGGCCTGTGATGTCACTGTACCCGATGGCGCCGTGTCCGAACTCTTGGACATGGCCGCGGCAACATGGCCTTCAAGGCTGGCCGTGGAGTTCCAGAACCAGAAGATGACATATGCCGCACTCAAGGACAAGGCTGAAACGTTTGCCGCAGCGCTGCGCGCGCGGGGAGTGAAGGTCGGCGACCGGGTGGCCATCATGCTGCCCAACCTGCCCCAGACGTTCATTGCGTTCTGGGGGGTTCAGAAGGCTGGCGCTATCGCCGTGATGATCAACCCGTTGTATATGGAATCAGAAATTACGCACCTGCTGTCTGATTCCGGAGCCAGGTATCTGATCCTTCTTGATCTTTTCTGGCCTAAGATTACGTCCTTCAAGGATCGGCTTGACGTGGGGACGTATATCGTCACCCGTATTTCAGATGCGCTGAATTTCCCCCTGAACATCCTCCAGATGTTTTCCGCGCACCGTCATAAGGCGTGGATTGACGTGCCTTTTGACAACAGCGGCGTGATTGCCTGGAAAGAGCTTTTCCGCAGTTCCGACCGCCTGTCGGAACATATCGCCGATCCTGCCCGCACGCCTGCCGTGATTCAATATACTGGCGGTACGACTGGCCTGGCCAAAGGGGCTGTGCTGACGCATCGGAACTTCCGCGCCAACTGTGAGCAGATGGAAGAAATTCTCAGCACCTATTCTGACAAAAAACAAATTTTTCTGGCGCTGCTGCCCTTTTTCCATGTGTTTGGCCTTACCGTCACCCTGATTTTGCCGGCCCGCATCGGGGCCAAAGTTGTCCCTATGCCGCGCTATGTGCCTGGAGACATGCTTGGCGCTTTCAAAAAATACAAATTTACCGCCTTTCTTGGGGCTCCTTCCATTTTTATCTCACTGCTTCAGCAGAAAAATCTGGCTAAATACGATCTGCATCATCTCAATTTTTGTATTTCCGGTTCAGCGCCTCTCCCGCAGGAATGGCTCAAGCGCTTTGAGGAAGTCACCGGCACCCGCATTACTGAAGGTTTCGGCCTCACCGAAGCCTGCCCTGTGACGCATTGCAATCCTCTGCATGGGCTTCAGAAAGTAGGGTCCATCGGCGTACCCCTTCCGGGGACCGAAGCCCGTATTGTCGATATGGAAGATGGCGTTTCCCCTGTACCGCTGGGGCAGCCGGGCGAGCTTGTCATTCGCGGGCCGCAGGTGATGACAGGATACTGGAACCGGCCCGAGGAGACCGCCGTGGCTCTGCGCGACGGCTGGCTGTACACCGGCGATATCGCCACCATGGACGCCGATGGATACTTCCAGATCGTTGACAGGAAGAAAGATCTCATCATTGTCGGCGGATACAATGTGTATCCCCGCGAAATCGACGAGATTCTGCATCAGCATCCCAAGATACGCGAAGCCGTGACCGTGGGCATCAATCACCGTACCCGTGGTGAAACCATCAAGGCATACATCGTTCCTAAAGAAGGCGAGACGCTTACCGTGCCGGAAGTTGTGGCGTTTTGCCGCCAGAAGCTGGCTTCCTACAAGGTGCCAAAACTTATTGAATTCCGTGAAAGCCTTCCCAAGAGCCTTGTGGGCAAGGTGATGCGCCGCCTGCTCCGTGAAGAAGAGGAGCGCCGCAATGCCGAATCCGCCGCAGCCGTCCGGGAGGGACGCCCCGATACCGCTCACGAAAACGAAGTGGAAATTGACGGCAGGGATGCTTGATGCGCTTTTTGCTCCAGCGTTGCCTTGAGGCCTCTGTTTCCGTTCGTTCCGACGGCGGCAGGCTTTCTGGCCGCATAGGCAAGGGGTTTGTCGTCTTTGCCGGATTTGGCGCACAGGATACGGAAGCACTGCCGGCTTCCCGCGTTTGGCGTGGCATGCTGGACAAAATGCTCAATCTGCGGGTTTTCCCTGGTGAAGCCGATAAAATGAATCGCTCGCTTCTCGACTGCGGAGGTTCGCTTCTTGTCGTTTCCCAGTTTACTCTTTACGCCGACGTGCGTCACGGCCGCCGCCCGGCTTTCACAGACGCCGCTCCTCCCGCTGTGGCGTTTTCGCTCTATCAGCGCCTGCTTGCTGACCTTACAGAGCTTCTCGGCCCTGAGCGTGTTGCCTGCGGAGAATTCGGGGCCATGATGGATGTTTCCCTCGTCAACTGGGGGCCCGTTACCATCCGGCTTGATTCTGACGAATTGTTCCCTCGTGGCTGAGATTGCCGCATGAGGGGCAGGAAACCGGGATAACAAAAAGGCCTTCCGGGAAAAGGCCCTTCCGAAAATACCGCATATGCGGCATCCGAACCGGATGCCCGCAATATGCGTTGACTTTTCTGCGGTAGGCTATGGTTTTGTATTGTCAGGATGTTTGCTTCAGAGTCTTCTAATTCTCGAAATTGGCTTCCAGCATGGCCAGGATCTGATCACGGGAAGCCTGGCGGGGGTTGTTGTTCAAAAGCCGTTTGGCGGCGAAGGCGCGGTCCGCGCAGGCGGGCAGGTCTTCACGCTTCACGCCGTAATTGGCGAGCCCCGTCTGAATACCCAGGTCACGCAGCAGAGCCCGGAAGGCATCTTCTACATCAGCGGCGCGCTCCATGACGCTCATGCTGAAGGACCTGTCGTCGCCGCGCAGAATATCCGCCACTACGGCATATTTTTCGGGATTGGCAATGGCGTTGAACCCCACAGAGAACGGAGAGCAGACAGCCATGGCCAGCCCGTGCGGGATATGGCATTCTACGGGCAGGGTGGTGCCGATGGCATGGATGATGCCGTTCTGGGTGTTTCCGAAACCCATGCCGGCCAGAGCCGACCCGTACATCATGGCGTCGCGCGCGGCAATATTGCTGCCGTTGGCATAGGCCTGGCGGATATTCCCGGCCACCAGCCGCATGGCGGCAAGATTCAGGGCGTCGGTGATGGGGGTGGCGGCCAGGCCGCAGTACGACTCCATGGCGTGCACGAAGGCGTCCACGCCGGTGAAGGCGGTAACCCGGGGGGGAAGCCCCAGAGTCAGCCCGGCATCAAGAATCACCGTGTCAGCGTACATGAATTCAGAAACAACCCCTTTCTTGCCGCCATTTTTGGTGTCGGCCAGCACGGAGATGTTGGTCATTTCGCTGCCGGTTCCGGCGGTAGTGGGAATCAGTATTTTGGGCATCGTCGGGTGAGGCACCAGATTCATGCCAAAATAGCGATCAATGGGACCTTCATTGGACAGGAGCACTGATGCCGCTTTGGCCGTATCCAGAGCGCTGCCGCCGCCAAAACCGATAAGGACATCGGCGCCGAAAGCCTTGGCCGCGTCAGCGCAGGCCTGGATGGAGTCCATGCTGGGCTCCAGTTCGGCTTTATCAAAGAGCGCCCATTCAATGCCGTCCGCGCTGAGCGCTTCTTCCAGGGGCTTTTGCACGCCGATTTTGGCAAGGCCTGGATCGGTGATGATGAAGGCTTTGCGGCCCCCCAGTTTTTTGACTTCCGCCGGTGCCAAGCTGATGGAGCCGGCACCGTGGACGATTTTTTTCACGGTGAAGTGCGAGAATGTCATACTGCCTCCTTTCATGTTACAGTTAACGATGGCGGTGCGGAGTCCAAAACAGCGTGGGGGGGGCGTTGTCTTTGACTTCACCGTCGAGAGAGGGCGACAAAAATTCTCTTTGCTTCCGGCAAAAAGCAAATATGCTGCGGGCAAACTCCGGCGGCCATGCGGCACGGCAAAGGAAAACTCCCTTGCCTGGCATACCGGGATTTCCTCGGCCGGACATTCCGCCACGGCGTTTCCCAGGCCACCGATAATACTGTTATTTTTCCGCCGTGACAATGGCTCCTGTTTCGCGGCTCGAAGTACAGACAGCTGCCGCCACGTATACGCCACTGGGCATGATGGCGACAGCCGTCCTCTGGCGCAAGAAATCGGCTTTGCCGAGGCAGAACGAATAGTTTTCGCCGGAAATGGTTTTCGTTTCGTGGCGGGAAAATGGAAATATCCTGGCGGCGCTTTCCAATGGCAGGGGCTGGCATAGAGGGTATGCGAAGTTTTCCCGCATACCCTCTATGCCAGTAAGTGGTATGCCCTGCCGGGAAAAGCTGTTTCTTACTCTTCCCAGCGAAAAAAAAATCGGATAAACTGGGCCGATGATTGCTTACGTAGAAGGACGTCTTGCGGAAATCGCCGCTGCCACAGTCGTAGTGATTACGGCCAGCGGAACGGGATACGAGATTTTTCTTCCCGCGCATACCCTTGCCCATTTGCCGGAGCGGGGGACTCGGGTCGCGTTTTACACAGCGTTTATCGTGCGTGAGGACGCGCAGGAATTGTTTGGATTTGAAACGTGGGACGAGCGCCAGACGTTTATGCTTCTCATTTCGCTGAACAAAGTCGGGGCCCGTACGGCGAGCGCCATTCTTTCGACGTTCAGGCCTGACGATTTGCGCCGCATCGTGTATGATGACGACCCCACGCCGCTGACACGGGTTTCAGGTATCGGGAAAAAAAGCGCCCAGCAGATTTTTCTGGAGCTGAAATACAAGCTGAAGGTGGAAGATTGTCCGGCGCTGGCCTCTCCGGATGCGGCGGGCAGTCCGCCTCTGGGCAGCGTATTGCGTGACGCCCTGGCAGGGCTGACCGGCCTGGGGTACAGCGAAAGCGAGGTCTCGCCGGTTCTCAGGCAGGTTCTGCACGATGAACCGGACCTTGACGTTTCCGGCGCTCTGCGGGCGGCTCTGCGTCAGCTGGCCCGTATGCGGCAGGGGGATGCGTGATGTCTGACGCGTCAGATTTGTTTGGTGGGAATACGCCTTCACCGGATGATTCCATCCGGCCTGTGCGGCTGGAAGATTTTATCGGCCAGGAGGAGCTGCGGGCCAATCTCAGGGTGTATCTCGACGCGGCGCGGGAACGCGGCCAGGCCATGGATCATACGCTTTTTCACGGGAATCCGGGGCTTGGCAAGACGACGCTGGCGCAGATCATGGCGGCAGAGCTGGGAGTCAATCTGGTTTGCACGTCTGGTCCTGTGCTGGAACGCGGCGGAGATCTGGCGGCCATCCTGACCAACCTTGGCCGTCACGATATTCTTTTCATTGACGAAATTCATCGGATGCCCATTGCGGTGGAGGAAATTCTCTACCCGGCCCTGGAGGATTTCAAGCTGGATCTGGTCATCGGCCAGGGGCCGGCGGCGCGCACAGTGAAAATCAATCTTGAGCCATTTACGCTGGTGGGGGCAACAACCCGCATCGGGCTTCTTTCTTCCCCGCTGCGCGACAGATTCGGCATCATCAGCCGGCTGGAATATTATACGCCGGAAGAGTTGGCGAGAGTCGTTACGCGTTCGGCACGCATTCTCAATATCCCCGTCACGTCGGAGGGTGCTCTTGAAATAGGCCGGCGGGCGCGTGGTACGCCGCGCATCGCGAACCGCCTGCTGCGCCGGGCGCGCGATTTCGCGGCGGTATACGGCAACGGCGTGGTCGATGCGGAGCAGGCTGCCAACGCCCTGAAGCGCATGGAGGTAGACGAATACGGATTGGATCAGATGGACAGAAAGATTCTCTCCGTGATCATCGAGTTTTACGGAGGCGGGCCTGTGGGAGTGAAAACACTCGCTGCGGCCTGCGCTGAGGAGCCAAGGACGATTGAAGATATTTACGAGCCGTACCTCATCCAGTGCGGATTTCTGAAACGCACACCGAGGGGCCGCATGGTCACGGCGCGGGGATACCGCCATCTTGGGCTTGGCTCGAAGGCGGCGGAGCAGGGACTTTTGGAATAACAGGAGCCGGCGGCAACGCCCGCCAACAGAGGATGGAGAATTCATGGCCAGGAAACCCAGCATGACACCTGAAGAGGCGCGCCGGGAGGCGCTTGCAACGGCATTGTCCACCATTGAGCGCCGGTTTGGTCAGGGGGCGGTAATGCGCCTTTCTGACGATGTTCATATTAATGTGCCTGTGATTCCAACAGGTTCCATCGGGATAGACCTGGCGCTTGGCATCGGCGGGATTCCGCGGGGGCGAGTGACGGAAATTTATGGGCCGGAATCCTCCGGGAAGACGACGCTGACCCTGCATATCATCGCCGAATGCCAGAAAGCCGGCGGCACAGCCGCGTTCATTGACGCGGAACACGCGCTGGATGTGAGCTATGCCAAACGCCTTGGCGTGAAGACGGACGAACTGCTTATTTCACAGCCAGACCACGGCGAACAGGCCCTGGAAATCGCGGATATGCTGGTACGGTCGGCGGCGGTGGACCTTGTGGTCATTGACTCTGTGGCTGCGCTGATTCCGCAGGCGGAACTCGAAGGCGACATGGGTGAGATGCAGGTCGGCGGACATGCCCGCCTCATGAGCCACGCGCTGCGCAAGCTGACCGGGACCATCCACAAGTCGCGCACAGCGGTGATTTTTATCAACCAGATCCGGATGAAGATCGGCGTTACCGGCTACGGCAGCCCCGAAACCACCACGGGCGGCAACGCGTTGAAGTTTTACAGCTCCGTCCGCATGGACATTCGCAAGATCCAGACGCTCAAGGACAAGGACGAAGCGTTTGGCTCGCTGACGCGCGTCAAGGTCGTGAAGAACAAGATGGCTCCGCCGTTCCGCGAAGCCAAGTTCGACATCATCTGGGGGCAGGGCATTTCGCGTTCGGGCGAAGTCCTGGACCTTGGCGTTGAGGCCGGTATTATTGAAAAAAGCGGCGCATGGTTTGCTTTTGGCCCGGAAAAGCTGGGCATGGGCAAGGAAAAGGTGCGTGCCCTGCTTGATGAAAATGTGGAGCTGCGCGATGCCATCGAGAAGAAGGTCGTCGAGCATCTCGGCATGCATCCCAAGGAATTCCGGCCTGATGCCGAAGACATGGAAGAAGCCGCCGCTGGTGAGGCCTTTGACGAGAACGAATGAGTCAGGAGATCTTTTGGGAAAAGGCCTCCCCGCCTGAGGAAGAAGCCTTTCCCGGGGATTGATGGATGCCGGCCTCAAGCTGCACGGAAACTGGAAAAGAGAGCCAGCATGCCGGTACAGGTTTTTCGGTGCCCTCTCCGGACAGCATACCGCAGCAGGCCCCTCCCGTAACCTTTAACCCGCCCTTCGTGACACAGGACTTTCTATGTTAACCGCTCAGGATATTCGTCGCAAGTTTTTGGATTATTTTATTAAATGCGGACACACCGAAGTGACGTCCTCCTCGCTGGTTCCCAAGGATGATCCTTCGCTCTTGTTCACGAATGCGGGAATGGTGCAGTTCAAGCGTGTGTTTCAGGGGCAGGAACGGCGCCCGTACATCCGTGCGACCACTGCGCAGAAATGTTTGCGCGTCGGCGGTAAACACAACGACCTCGACAACGTGGGGCGCACTGCCCGGCATCACACCTTTTTTGAAATGCTGGGGAATTTTTCCTTTGGCGATTATTTCAAGGAAGGCGCCATCCGTTTTGCGTGGGGCTTTGTCACGGAAGAGTTGAAACTGCCGAAGGACCGGCTGTATATCACCGTATACAAGGATGACGACGAAGCGTTTGATTTGTGGCAAAGGGTGGCCGGCGTGGAGCCTTCGCACATCTACCGGCTGGGTGAGAAAGATAATTTCTGGGCCATGGGCGATACGGGGCCGTGCGGTCCCTGCTCGGAGATCCATTACGATCAGGGCGAAGAAATGGCCTGCGGCCCCAACTGCGGCATCGGCACCTGCGACTGCGACCGTTTCCTTGAGATCTGGAACCTGGTGTTTATGCAGTATAATCAGGCGGCCGACGGCACGCGGACCCCTCTGCCGCATCCTTCCATCGATACGGGGATGGGGCTTGAGCGTATCTGCGCCGTATGCCAGGGCGTGAAGTCCAATTATGACACGGACTTGTTCCAGACCTTTATTCAGTATATGGCAAAACTCGCCGGCGTAACATACCGCAATGATCCCGATACGGATACCGCCCTGCGCGTCATCGCCGACCACAGCCGTGCCATGGCTTTCATGATTGCGGACGGCATTCTGCCTTCCAACGAAGGCCGGAGTTACATCCTGCGCCGTCTGATCCGCCGTGCCTATCGTTTCGGCAGATTGATTGGCATGCGTGAACCTTTTCTGTACAAGACAGCGCTCAAGGTGGCCGACGTCATGGGCGCGCAGTATCCCGAACTCAACGAGCGCCGGGATTTTATGGCCCGTGTCATCCGCGAGGAGGAAGAACGGTTCGGCCAGACTCTGGACAAGGGGCTGGCGCTGCTTGAGGTGGAAATGGAGGCCTGTGCCGGCGGCGAAAAGCGTCTGCGCGGCGACGTGCTTTTCCGCCTGTATGACACGTATGGCTTTCCCATTGATATCGTCAACGATATCGCCAGCCGCCGCGGGTTTGCGGTGGACGAGGCCGGCTTTAATGCCACCATGCAGGAGCAGCGTCTGCGCGCTCGCGCGCAGTGGAAGGGATCGGGTGAAAAAGATCTTGGCGCGCGTTTCAAATCCCTGCTTGAGGACGGCCTGAGAAGCCAGTTTATTGGCTATGACACACTGAAGACGGAAGGACGTATCGTCGCTTTGCTGGATGCGGACGCGGCGCCGGCCGACGCACTGCCTGAGGGGGCGGAAGGCTATGTGGTAACCGATCGCACGCCGTTTTATGGCGCGTCCGGCGGTCAGGAAGGGGATACCGGAACCATGTCCGTACTTTCGGCTGAAGAGGCTGGCAGGGCAGTTGTTCTGGATACCATGAAGCCTTCGGTGGACCTGGTGGTACACCACATCCGCGTGGAAAAGGGACGCCTTTTGCCGGATCAGGCGGTAGAGCTGGCCGTTGACAAGGAAAAACGCCTGGCTTCCGCGCGCTCTCATACTTCTACCCACCTGCTGCATGCCGCGCTGCGCCGCGTGCTGGGGGAACATGTGCGTCAGGCAGGCTCTCTGGTGACACCGGAACGGCTGCGTTTTGACTTCTCGCATATCGCGCCCATGACTCCGACGGAGCTGGCCGAAGTGGAACGCCAGGTCAATGCCGCCATCATGGCTGATTATCCTGTGCAGGCGAAGCTGATGCACAAGGATGAGGCGCTGAAGAGCGGTGCCATGGCGTTGTTTAACGAAAAGTACGGCGACACTGTGCGCGTTCTGACCATCGGCACGCAGGAGCATACCGAATCGGTGGAGCTGTGCGGCGGAACACATCTTTCCCGCACAGGGCAGGCGGGCGCGTTTATGCTCCTTTCCGAATCCGGCATCTCCGCCGGGGTGCGCCGCATCGAGGCTGTCACCGGATGGAACGCCCTGGAGCATGCCATGGCCCAGCGCCAGCTGCTGCATAACCTCGCCGGCCAGCTCAAGAGCCGTCCTGACGACATCGCGCTTAAAGTGGAAGCGCTTCAGAAGGAAAACAAGGCGCTGCGGCGTGATCTTGATAAAGCGCTGACCTCTTCCGGACAAGCAGGCGGCATGACCGAGGAAGTGGTCAGCGGTGTGCGCCTGGTGACGGGGACGTTGCAGCCTATGCCGGTGAAGACGCTGCGTGAGGTCATGGATGACGCGCGGTCGAAGGTCAGTTCCGGGGTGGTTTGCCTGGCGGCGCCTGACTCCGCGAATCCTGAAAGCAAAGTGGCCTTGATCCTTTTTGTTTCCAAGGACCTGCACGAGCGCTTCACCGCCCCGGCCCTGATCAAAACCGTGGCCGCGCCGATCGGCGGTTCCGGCGGCGGCCGTCCGGATCAGGCCCAGGCTGGCGGTACCAATCCTGCCGGTGTGAATGAAGCCTTCAAGGCGCTTCGCACGCTGCTGCAGCGTTGAAGATGCCGTGTGCTTCAGGGAAGCTGTTTTCGTCGGTCCGTTTGAAGGGCAGTGCTGATGGGCAATCAGGGGTGTACTGCCTTGGAACGCGCGCTCTGAAAACTTTTTTCCGGACGGAGCTGTCATGCCGCACCGCGGACTGGGTCATCTTGTCAATGCCACGCGTAATTCCCTGTCCGGGCTCCTTACCGCATGGAAGGGCGAGCAGGCTTTCCGGCATGAAGGGATTGTGCTGGTCATTCTTGCTGCGGTTCTCGCCTATACCGGCAAGACACCGGCTGAATGGCTGCTGGTATTGGGAGGGTGGCTTTTCGTGATGGTGGTGGAACTGCTGAACAGCGCCATTGAAAAAACCTGCGATCTTGTCACTACCGAATTCAGACCGCTGATCAAAGCGGCCAAGGATATGGCCTCGTCCGCGATTTTTCTCGCCATTTTGATCAACGCGGGTCTGTGGTTGCACGTTTTTGTCTGAGCCAGCGTATCCTTTGGAGCCAGCTCATGCGCCGGATTTTTTTGAAAAAACACGAAGAGCGTCGGATTCGCGCCGGCCATCTGTGGGTATTCAGCAACGAGGTGGATACAAAACGCTCGCCTCTGAACGACTGCCAGCCCGGCGAAGCCATCAGCCTGCATGACGCGGGCGGCGCCTTTCTTGGCGCGGGATATGTCAATCCTGCTTCACTCATCAGTGTCCGCCTTCTGACCCGTGATCCCTCCGAAGACATCGGGCCGGATCTTGTGCGAAGGCGCCTTATGCGCGCTCTGGAGTGGCGGGAGCATCTTTTTGCGGAGCCGTTCTACCGTCTGTGCCATTCCGAGGGTGATTTCCTGCCTGGGCTCGTAGTGGATCGCTTCGGTGATGTGCTGAGTTTGCAGCTGAACACGGCCGGCATGGAGGCATTGCGCGGCACTGTGCTGGAAGTGCTGGACGATGTGCTTCATCCGCGCGTGGTGGTGCTGCGCAATGATACGGCGTCGCGTTCCCTTGAAGGGCTGCTCCAGCAGGTGGAAAGTGTGCGCGGCTCCTTCCCTGATGAGATCGAGGTGGTCGAAAACAAGATTTCTTTCATCGCTCCGTTTGCTCCGGGCAAGGGAAGCCAGAAGACAGGCTGGTTTTTTGACCAGCGCCCGAACCGTCTCGCCGCGGCCGCCTGGGGAGGAAAAACAATTCTGGACGCGTTCTCGTATGTAGGCGGGTTTGGCTGCGTAGCGGGCCGGGCAGGAGCGGCCCGGGTGACTTTCCTTGACGCTTCGGAAAACGCGCTTACCTATGCCGTCCGAAATCTCGCTTCCGCCACGCCTGAAACCCTGGCGGAAGCAATTCATGGCGATGCCCTGGACGAACTTGCCAGACTGCGCGACGCTGGCCGGCGTTTTGATTTGGTCTGCCTTGACCCTCCAGCCTTCATCAAGCGGAAAAAAGATGCTGCCGCCGGCCTTGCCGCTTATCGCCGTGTCAACGACCTTGGCCTTCAGCTGGTAGCTAACGGCGGGATACTGCTGACCTGTTCCTGCTCTCATCACCTTGAGGCGGATGAACTCCACGGCGCTGTCACGAGAAGCCTCGCCAAGCGCGGGCTGCGCGGCCAGCTGATCAGGCGTGGTTTCCAGGGGCAGGATCATCCCGTTCATCCTGCCATGCCTGAGACCGCGTACCTTAAATGTCTTGCTTTCCGCGTCTGGAAATAAAAGGGGAGTCCTTTTCCCGGCGCGGCGCTTCGCAAGGGGAGGAAGAGCGGAGCCCGCCGCCGTGCAGCGTCCCTGCATGGACTTTCCCGTTTTTTTGCGGCACATGAGGAAAGAATGCTTGCGCAACGAGAGGAAGGCGATGTCGCAAGGGCCATCTTCCATGCTGACTTCCCTTGATGAGCATGCGCGTTCAGAGTACTGGGCGACGCTGGCCCTGCGCCATTGCCCTGGATTCGGGGCGCGCGTGCTGTGCCGGCTGCTGCGGGAGCTGGGGACGGCGTACGCGGTCTTCCGCCGGGCAAAAGAAGGGAGCCTGAAAGGGTTCGGGCTTACTGACAGCGCCCTGTCCGCCCTGCGGGCCGAAACTTGGCGCGGGGCCGCCTTGGTCGAATGGAACACGGCCGGACGCTGTGCCGGTGAAATAGTGTTGTGGACGGATGAGCGCTACCCTTCGCTGCTTCGCGAAATCCCGGACGCGCCGGCCCTGCTGTACGCGAGGGGCGATGTGGAGCTTTTGCGCAATCCCGCCGTAGGCGTGGTAGGCACGCGCAACTGCACTCAGCAGGGGAGGCGCGCGGCCGCGGCTCTGGCCGGAAGCCTGGCTGCGTCCGGCATCACCATTGTTTCCGGCATGGCCCGCGGCGTCGATACAGCAGCCCATAACGCGGCGCTGGAACTCCCCGGCGGCACCATCGCCGTTTTGGGAACAGGCATTGACGTAGCCTATCCGTCAGAAAACAGAGCGCTTTATCACCGCATCGCGGACAACGGGCTGATCCTGAGCGAATTTTCGCCGGGGACTCCGCCTGAGGCCCGTCATTTTCCCATCCGCAACAGGATTATCAGCGGACTGTCGCTGGGGGTACTGGTTATCGAAGCGGCACCCGGCAGCGGCAGCCTGATCACCGCGCGCAATGCGCTGGAGCAGAACCGTGCCGTGTATGCTGTGGGCGGCGGTATTGGCGAGGCCCAATCGCTGGGCTGCCAGGAGCTGATCCGGCAGGGAGCGCTGCCGGTGTTCTCCCATGAGGATATTCTGCGTGATTTACAGGCGCTGTTGATTGAACATTGTGACTCCCCCCTCCAATTGACGTTTTTTTCAAAAATGCCGCGGGAGGCTGCGCCGGATCCAGCGGTATCCGTCGGCCAGCCGAGAAAAACGGCTGCGGGCGGCGCGCCGGAGCCGCAAAGTCCGCCGTCCTCTGCCACCGCGGCTCCTGTTCTCCGGGAGCATGTTCCTGAAACGCCGGCCGGCCGGATCATGGTGGCGCTGGCGCGGCGCAAAGCGGCATCGGCGGATGAACTGGGCGAAGAGCTGAACATGGGACCCGGCGAGGTTAACGCTGCCCTTGTCATGCTTGAAGTCGACGGAAAATTGCGGCGGCGGGCGGATGGCCGCTATGCGCTGATGTGAGGCGTGGATGAAGAGGACTCCTGTTCCTTCTCTGGCCAAGGCTGTCCTGGGGGGATTGCGCCCGGACAGGGAAGACGCGGCTGTTCCCGAGCTGCCGCGTCCGGCGATAGTTTTCCTGGCCTGGATGCAGGCCCAGAAAGGTTTTTCCGATGCCACGGTCGCGGCGTACCAGCGGGATCTGCTCCAGTTTGAAGGATGGCTCGCGACACAGGGAAAAAGCCTTAACGATTCCGCCGCCATTGACCGCGCAGATATCCGCAGTTTCATATCCCACCTGCGGCGCGCCGGCGAAGGGAAGAGTACTGTCGCCCGCAAGCTGTCGGCGCTGCGGTCGCTGTTCAGACATTTACTGCGCCAGCGCAAAATTGTGTCGAATCCTACCGAGCTGGTTCGCAACCCCAAGCAGGATGTCCACCATCCGGCGGTGCTCAACGTTGATCAGGCCTTTTCGCTGCTGGGTGAGCTTGGCGCTGTTCCTGACGCTCAAGAAGCCCTTCCGGCGGAAAGCCGCGAAAAAGCCATCCAGCTGCGGGATCGCGCTTTGGCGGAGACCCTGTATGGCGCAGGGTTGCGTATCTCAGAGGCGACAGGGCTTGATCTCGCCGATCTTGATTTGAATGCGGGGGTAGCCCGGATTCTGGGGAAAGGCAGCAAGGAACGCGTGGCGCCTCTGGGCGAAGCGTGCGTTGCGGCGCTCAAGGCGTGGCTGGCGGCGCGGCCGTTACTGGCGGCGCTGAAGGAAAAAGCTGTCTTTGTCGGGGCGCGCGGCGGACGCCTTGATCGCCGGCAGGGAGCCCGCATTGTGGAAGCAATGCGCCTCGCGTCGGGTCTGCCCCAGCACATTTCGCCGCATACCCTCCGACATTCTTTCGCTACACACCTCCTTGAAGGAGGGGCGGATTTGCGTACAGTGCAGGAACTGCTTGGACACGCGCGTCTTTCCACCACCCAGCGCTATACGCATCTGACGCTTGACCGCCTGATGCGCGTGTATGACAAGGCGCATCCCCTGTCTGCCGAACACGGGGACGATGCCGGTAAAGACGGCGACGAGGGAGACTAGTTCTCCACGTGCGGCGCATGATGGCGCTGGCACTGCGGCCTGAATGAAGATTCTCTTTCCCCTGTCTTTCAGAAGCAAAAGGCGCCGTGCGGGAAACCGCCGCGGCGCCTTTTGCTTCGCACAGGGAAGTGGAAAGTCAGATTCCGTAATAGCTCCTGTACCACTCGACATAGCGGGGAATTCCTTCCTCAAGCGGGGTTGACGGCGTGAAGCCGATGGCGGAGGTAAAATCGCCAATATCAGCGCGGGTCGCTTCGACATCGCCGGGCTGCATGGGCAGGTATTCGCGGACGGCTTTGCGGCCAAGCGCATTCTCGAGCAGTTCGATGAACCGGTTCAGCTCCACAGCATGGTTGTTGCCGATGTTGTAGATACGCCAGGGGGCCGGGCTGGTGGCGGGATCCGGATTGGCGGAATCCCAGTCTGGGTTGGGGACGGCAGGGGTATCAAGAAGACGGATGAAGCCTTCTATGATGTCGTCAATATAGGTGAAGTCCCTTCTCATATTCCCGTTGTTGAAAACGCGGATGGGGCGATTGTGGAGGATAGCGTCAGCGAACAGGGCCGGAGCCATGTCCGGGCGTCCCCATGGGCCGTACACGGTAAAAAGTCGAAGTCCGGTGCAGGGCAGGCCAAACAGATGACTGTAAACATGCGCCATAAGTTCGTCGGCTTTTTTCGTCGCGGCGTACAGGCTTACCGGGTGTTCGACAATATCACGGGTGGAGAAGGGGAGCCGTGTGTTAAGCCCGTAAACCGAGCTTGAAGAGGCAAAAACCAGATGCTTTGGGGGATGCTTGCGGCAGGCTTCGAGCAGGTTGCCAAAACCTACCAGGTTGGACTGGATATATGAGGAGGGATTTTGAAGGCTGTAACGGACGCCGGCTTGCGCCGCCAGATTGACGACATGGGTGAAGGGTTCGGTAAAGGCGTCGGCGACATCGGCGCAGGAAGCAAGATCGCCATGCAGAAAGGTAAAATCAGGATTGTCCTGGATGAGCGCGAGCCGGGATTTCTTAAGCTGGACGGAGTAATAATCGTTCAGGTTGTCAAACCCGACCACTTCGTGTCCGGCTGCCAGCAGACGGCGACAGAGATGAAAACCGATGAATCCGGCGGCGCCGGTTACAAGTACGCGCATGATAAATCCTTAATGTTGTCCGGAGGAGTGACAGCGCTTTTTTGCGGGTCACCGGCTGTTCGGGGAAAAGCCTGCCTGTCTGGGGAACATTACCATTTCTTGCGAGACTAACCTGTTCCGGGGCAATTGTGAAGAAGGAAAATGCGCCCGCAGCAGGCAGAAGCGGCGCCGCGGAAGTTTGCGGAGGACAGCTCACCGCTGGCGGAGGCGGATTTATCCGCTGGACAGAAAAGGACCGTCTCTCTATACTGCCGCTTCATGAATACAGCTGAAGCATTTTCCAAAGCCCCCCTGACTGTGCCTCTTGCTGACGTGCCGGCGACGCTGGCCTTCGGCAAAAGGGTTGGACAGGCGCTGCTTGCGGCGAGGGACGTGGGGTGTCCTCTGCGTTTTATCCTGCTTTTCGGCGAACTGGGAAGCGGAAAAACCACGCTGACGCGCGGCATTGTTGAAGCGCTGCCGGGAGGGGAAAACGCCGAAGTATCCAGCCCCAGCTTCACCGTATGCAACGAGTATCCGACACGCCCGCTGGTTATCCATTGCGACTTGTACCGCGACGAGGATGCCGGAGGATTTGCATCCGGGCTTCCGGATGAGGCATGGGACGTGCTGGAACGCAGCGCCTCCGCGTTGGTACTGGTCGAATGGGCGCAGCGCCTGCGGCCGGCGGATCTGCCTTTGGAACGTCTGGACATCCGGCTGGAATCATGCCATGAAAAACACGTCGCGACGCTTATTGCATATGGTGAGGCGGCGGGACTGGTGATTGGGGAACTGATTCGCTCCGGCTGGAGCAGCCCGCGGAGGGCGAGGTAAATTATGCGTATTATGGTTCAGAAGTTTGGCGGCACGTCAGTGGCGGATATGGACCGCCTGAAAATGGTCCGCGGCAAGGTCAAGCGGGCTCTTGACGATGGGTACAAAGTTGTGGTCGTGCTTTCCGCGCGCGCCGGCAAAACCAACAAGCTGCTTGATCTGGTGGCTCGCTGGAGCCCTGAGGCGGATCTTTCCGAGGTGGACTCTTTGCTCTCCACCGGTGAACAGGCTTCCGTCAACCTGTTCAGCATCATGCTCAATGACAGCGGGATCAAGGCCCGGTCCGTGCTGGGATGGCAGATTCCCATTGTCACCAACGCGACGTTTGGTTCGGCGCGGATTCTTTCCATCGACGGCGATCACCTCCGCAAGATGCTGGAAACCTGCGACGTTCTGGCTGTGGCTGGTTTTCAGGGCGTAACCGAGGATGGGCGCATCACAACATTGGGACGCGGCGGTTCTGACACTTCCGCCGTGGCGCTGGCCGCGGCGCTGGGCTCGTGCGAGTGCGAAATTTACACTGACGTTGACGGCGTGTATACGACCGATCCCAATTTGTGTTCGTCTGCCCGCAAGATGGACCGCGTGAGCTACGACGAAATGCTTGAAATGGCCTCCATGGGAGCCAAGGTCCTGCAGATCCGCTCAGTGGAGTTCGCTAAAAAATACAACGTGCCCGTGCATGTCCGGTCCACGTTCAATGACAACCCCGGAACGATGGTCGTTCAGGAGGACGAAACTATGGAAGCTGTGCTCGTTTCCGGCATCGCCTACGACAAGGATCAGGCCCTTATTTCGCTCACTGGCGTGCCGGATCAGCCGGGGACCTCTGCCGCGCTGTTCGGTCCCCTCGCCAAGGAAAAGATTGTGGTGGACATGATTATCCAGACCGCCAGCCGCAACGGCCACGCCGACATGGCCTTTACCGTGCCGCGCAAAAGCCTTGAGAAGGCTGTGGCGATTATGGAAAACCATCACAACATCCTTCATAACGAAGGGATCGAAACATCATCCCGCGTGGCCAAGGTGTCCATCATCGGCGTGGGCATGCGCAACCATACCGGCGTGGCGGCAAGGGCTTTTGAGGCGTTGAGCCGTGAAAACATCAATATTCTCATGATCAGCACTTCCGAGATCAAGATTTCCTGCCTGATTGATGAGAAATACACCGAGCTTGCCGTCTCCACTCTGCACGATGCCTTTGGCCTCGGCGACAAGTAACCGGCGCAGTTTTCCCCTGTCCGCCGTTTTCCCCGCGTTGGGAATACGGCGGATTTTTTATTTTCCGGCGGATCGGGTTGCGGAATAATGGCTGATACACGGTGGCTTCGCGGGAAGGCGGGAGCTTTGCCCGGCCGGGGAAAGCCATTCCACTGGTAAAACGGAAGGAGTTGTGATAGGCTTTCCCCTCTCATTATGAAAGAATACCGCGATCATTATTTTCTGAAGGCCAAGCGTGAGCACTATCCTGCCCGCTCGGTTTACAAGCTGAAGGAGATTGACGCCCGTTTCCATATCTTCAGGAAAGGCATGAAGGTACTGGACCTGGGTGCGGCCCCGGGGTCTTGGTCTTTGGGGGCGGCTGAAAAAATTGGTCCTTCCGGGCTTGTCCTCGCTTGTGATATTCAGGCTGCCGGCACGGAATTCCCCGCGCAGGTGACTTTTTGCCGGGAGAATGTGTTCGAACGGTCGCCTGAATTTGAGGAGCGGCTGCGCGCGCTTGCCCCCTTCGATGTGGTGATGAGCGACATGGCGCCCCAGACCACGGGCACAAAGTTCACCGATCAGGCCCGTTCGCTGGAACTGTGCCAGGAGGCGTTCGCCGTGGCAAATCTGTACCTGGCGCGCGGCGGTTCTTTTATCGTCAAGATTTTTATGGGACCGGATGTCATGGAGCTGCTTGCGCCCATGCGCCGGGTATTCAGCCGGGTAACTGCGTTCAAGCCGCAAAGCTCGCGCGCTGAAAGCAAGGAAACATTTTACGTGGGGCTGGGCTTCAAGGGGCCGGCGCCAGATTCTGCAAACGCATAAGGAGTTCGTATGTCCGGGCACAGCAAATGGGTAAACATCAGGCTTCGGAAGGGGAGTCAGGATGCCAAGCGTGGCAAAGTGTTCACGAAAGCCGCGAAGGAAATCATCCTTGCCGCCAAGGGCGGCGGCGATCCCGCAGCTAACTCCCGTTTGCGTTCAGCCATCGCGGCGGCCAAGGCGGTGAACCTCCCGAAGGATAAAATCGAGGCGGCTATCCGCAAGGGAACCGGGCAGGAAGCCGGCGGCGACCTTACCGAAATCATGTATGAAGGCCATGCGCCAGGCGGTATTGCCGTTATCGTGGAAACGGCAACCGACAACCGGAACCGTACCGTGGCTGAAATTCGCCATATCATGGGGAAAGGCGGCGGCTCCATGGGCGAAACAGGCTGCGTGGGCTGGATGTTTGACCGTAAGGGCGTCATCACCCTCCTCAAAGAGAAGTATCCTGATGAAGACACAGTGACTGAGGCCGTGCTTGACGCCGGCGCTGAAGATTTGAGCGATGAAGGCGACGTGTGGGAAGTGTACACTGCCATGAACGACTTCTCCGCCGTGCGCGAGGCGCTTGAAGCCGGGGGATTTGAAATGGAAGGCGCCGAATTGCAGATGGTGCCCAAGACGCTGCAGGCTGTGGATGCTGAAACCGGAGCCAAGGTGATGCGGTTTGTGGATGCCCTCGAAGAATGCGATGACGTCCAGAACGTCTATACCAACGCGGATTTTCCTGACGACATGGACGTCTAGGGTATGGCGGGCCTGACTGTCATCGGCATTGACCCGGGTTCGCGCAATACCGGCTGGGGAATTGTCCGCGAGGTGTCGGGGGTATTGTCTCTTGTGGATTGCGGGGTGATTCGCCCGCCTGTCAAGGGCGCGTTTGCGGATCGCCTCGCCTGCATTTTTCGTGAGCTGCGGCGGGTCATCAACCTCCATCAACCCTCGGAGGCGGCCATCGAACAGGTGTTTGGCGGCATAAATCCCGCCACGGCTCTCAAACTGGGACAGGCGCGGGGAGTGGCCTGCGCTGCCTGCGCTTCGTTTGATCTGCCGGTCAGCGACTACGAGCCCCGTACGGTCAAAAAAACGCTGGTGGGTGTTGGCAGCGCTGAAAAAGAGCAGGTGGCCTTTATGGTTGGGCGGTTATTGAACCGGAAGCCTGACGGCTGGCCGCTGGACACGACAGACGCTTTGGGCGTGGCTATCTGCCATCTGACTGTGCGGAGCCTGGCGGAGCGGCTGAAAAAGCAAGGATGACATGAGTCCGGCGGGAGTTTCTGTGAACGGCCCGCCGGGCATTTTGCCGGCGTGAGCCGGCGTTTTTTACGGCCGGGGACAGAGGGCGCTTTAAAAGACGTCTGCTTTCTCCGGCGAGTGGAGTAGCGTATGTCCCTGAGTATTGGCATTGTGGGGTTGCCCAACGTAGGCAAATCGACGTTGTTCAACGCGCTGACCCGCGCCCAGAACGCGCAAGCCGCCAATTATCCGTTCTGCACCATTGAGCCAAACAAGGCCACGGTGCCTGTGCCTGATGAACGGCTGAAGCAGCTGGACGCCATTGTGCACCCACGAAAAAGCGTGCAGGCCACAGTCGATTTCATCGACATTGCCGGCCTTGTGCGGGGGGCCAGCAGGGGAGAAGGGCTGGGCAACCAGTTCCTTGGAAACATCCGTGAATGCGCGGCCATTGTTGAAGTTGTGCGCTGTTTTGAAGACGGCAATATCACGCATGTGGACGGCAGCGTCGATCCTGCCCGCGACGTGGACACCATTGAGACCGAGCTGCTCCTGGCCGATATTGAAAGTGTAACCAGACGCCGCGAACGCTTCATCAAGATGCGCGGCGACAAGGAAGCGCAAAACGCCGCCCAGGAGATGGGCCGCCTGCTCGAGCACCTGAACGCCGGCAGGCGCGCTGCCCTCTTTGAACCCTCCACGGACAGCGAGATGTTTGCCGAAGGCATGAGGGAGCTGGGCCTGCTCACGGCCAAGACCACCATTTATTGCGCCAATGTGGATGAGGAAGGCCTTTCCACCGATAATGAGCATGTGCGCGCGCTGAAAAGCATCGCTGCTGCGCGCGGGGCCGAGTGCGTGGTGATTTGCGCCAAGCTGGAAGAGGAGCTGCAGGGCCTTGCCGAAGAAGAACAGCGGGAAATGCTTGGCAGTTATGGCGTCAGCGAGAGCGGGCTTGTGCGCGTCATCAAAAGCGGATATCGCGCATTGGGGCTGATCAGCTTTTTCACGGCTGGAGAGAAGGAAGACCGCGCTTGGACCATCCGCGCCGGCTGGAAGGCCCCGCAGGCCGCCGGCGTTATCCACAGCGATTTTGAACGCGGCTTCATCCGGGCCGAAGTCATCGCCTATGCTGATTTCATGAAATATAAATCCGAAGCCGCCTGCCGCACTGCCGGGGTCATGCGCACCGAAGGCAAGGATTATGTGGTGGCGGATGGCGACGTGATGCATTTCCTGTTCAATGTGTGATGCGGCGGAGTTCCGCAGCGCCTGTCCGGCGGGAATGCACGGGCACTCTTGACAGGAATACCCCGTAGCGGATAGTTTTATTCTCAGCCGGGCGGCGGCAGCGCCGCCAACCCCGCCAGGTTCGAAAGAAAGCAACGGTAACGGTTGATGCCGGGTGTCCGGCTACCTGAAGGCACAAGGGCCGAGCCCTTGTGCTTTCTTGCCGTTTTTTGGGACATAAATTACAGCAAGGGAGTAAGCAATGCGCAGTTCTCAGATGACAGCCGGACGTGAGAAAGCCCCCCACAGGTCGCTTCTCTACGCGCTGGGGCTGACCCGTGAAGAAATGGAACGGCCGCTTGTCGGCATAGCCTGTGCCGCCAATGAGGTGGTCCCCGGGCACATGCACCTTTCTCAGATTGCCGAGGCTGTCAAGGCGGGCGTCAGGCTGGCCGGCGGCACGCCCATGGTCTTTCCGGCCATCGCCGTGTGCGATGGCCTGGCTATGAACCATGAAGGGATGCGTTTTTCTCTTCCTTCCCGCGAAATCATTGCGGATTCTGTCGAAATCATGGCGACGGCCCATCCGTTTGACGCCCTCGTGCTGATTCCCAACTGCGATAAAATCGTGCCCGGTATGCTGATGGCCATGCTGCGGCTGAATATCCCTTCCATTCTGGTGAGCGGCGGCCCCATGCTGGCCGGACGCGGCAATACCGACCTCATTACTGTGTTTGAAGGCGTGGGCAAGGCCGCCCGCGGTGAGATTTCCGACGCCGAACTTGAAGATATGACTGAACATGCCTGCCCAGGCTGCGGATCCTGTTCCGGCATGTATACAGCCAACACCATGAATTGTCTGGCTGAAGCCATCGGGCTGGCCCTGCCCGGCAACGGCACCATCCCCGCTGTCATGGCAGAGCGGTTCCGCCTGGCCAAAAAATCCGGGATGCAGGTCATGGAACTTCTGAAGAAAAACCTGCGCCCGCGTGACATCGTGACAGCTGACGCTGTGCGCAATGCCGTGGCCTGTGACATGGCGCTTGGCGGCTCCACCAACACGGTGCTGCATCTGCCTGCCGTATTCCGGGAAGCCGGTCTGCCGCTGACACTGGATATTTTCGACGAAGTCAGCCGCGTTACCCCGAATATGTGCAAACTGTCCCCCGCCGGGACCCAGCACATCGAAGAACTGCACCTTGCCGGCGGTATCCCTGCCGTTATGGCCGCGCTGCGTGACAAGGGGCTTTTGCGCGACACTCCCATGACGGTCACCGGACACACCGTGGCGGAAAACCTGAAAGCCCTGAACGCCCGTATTCTGAACCCTGAAATCATCCGCGCCGACGCTCCTTACAACAAAGAAGGCGGTATCGCGGTACTGCATGGTTCGCTTGCTCCGCAGGGCGCCGTGGTCAAGCAGTCGGCCGTGGCTCCGGAAATGATGGCCCGTACGGTTACCGCCCGTGTGTTTGAAAGCGAAGAAGAGGGCGTTGAAGCCATCCTTGGCGGCAGGATCAAAGCCGGCGATGCCGTCGTCATTCGTTATGAAGGCCCGCGCGGAGGGCCGGGTATGCGTGAGATGCTTACCCCCACGTCAGCCATTGTGGGCATGGGACTGGGGGCGGATGTGGCTCTGATTACCGATGGCCGCTTCAGCGGCGGCAGCCGCGGCGCCGCCATCGGGCATGTCTCGCCGGAGGCGGCGGACGGCGGTCCCATCGCCCTGGTGGAAGACGGGGATGCGATTCTTATTGATATTCCCGCCCGCCGTATCGATCTCCTGGTGGATGACGATACTCTCGCCAAACGCCGGGAGCGTCTTGCCCCGCACGTGAAAGAGATCAAATCGCCATTTTTGCGCCGGTACGCGCGAATGGTGACTTCTGCCGCCACAGGCGGCGTCTACCAGGATTAACCAGCCAAAAGGCCGCCGGAATAATCCGGCGGCCTTCCCTTCTTGCCAGAGGACGGCGGCATCCTTATAGTGAATGCCTGAACGGATTCTTTTCCGAATGTGAGGATAACCATGACCAGCCAATTCAAGACCGTGTTGCTGCTTGCGCTGCTTTCGGGCCTGCTGATTGCCATCGGCGGGGCCGCCGGCGGCCGTTCAGGCGTGATTGTTGCCTTTGGTGTTGCTCTGCTGATGAATATTGGAAGTTACTGGTTCTCGGATTCCGTGGTGCTGCGCATGTACCGTGCCCGTGTGGTGGAAGAGGGGGATGCCCCCATGCTGCATCGCATCGTATCCGAACTTGCCCATAACGCGGGCGTGCCCAAGCCGCGCGTGTGCATCATCCCCGAAGAAGCCCCCAATGCCTTTGCCACCGGACGTGATCCTGCGCATGGTGTGGTGGCAGTCACTGACGGTATTTTACGCCTGCTTTCCCCGGAAGAGCTGCGCGGCGTCCTTGGCCACGAGATGGCGCACATCGCCCACCGCGACATTCTGATTCAGACGGTGGCGGGGGTTATCGGTTCGGCCATTACCATGCTGGCGAACATGCTTCAGTTCGCGGCTGTTTTTGGCGGCGGGCGCAGTTCCGAAGGCCGCGGCAATCCTATTGCCATGCTGGCTATGGCAATGCTTGCCCCTATCGCCGCTTCGCTGATCCAGTTCGCGATTTCCCGTTCACGTGAATACATGGCTGATGCCGGAGGCGCGAAATTTTCCGGCCAGCCGCTGATGCTGGCAAGCGCCCTGGAAAAACTTCAGGCCTGGAACCAGCGCGTGCCCATGCGGAGCGGCAGCCCTACCACAGAGCAGATGTTTATTGTCACCCCGCTTTTCGGCAGGGGCGGATTCGCCAGAATGTTCAGCACGCATCCGCCTATTGAAGAGCGTGTCGAGCGTCTGCATGAAATGGCTGAGAGCGGCAATTATTGACGGAGCATCCGCCGGTTCACGGCGTGTCGGAAGAGCAGCGGAGAAAGTCTTTGCCCCCGGAAGCGGTTGCCGCGCCGGGGGCGGGGGCTCTGTCTTTTTATGAAAGGCGGCCTGACCGCCCTGACCACCTGACAAGGAAACTATATGGAAACCACGCACCGCTGCGGCTGGGTCGCCCTGATGGGGCCGCCGAATGCCGGCAAGTCCACCCTGACCAATGCCCTCGTCGGGCATAAGGTCGCCATTGTCACTTCCAAGCCTCAGACCACCCGCAACCGCATTACAGGGATTCTGACCGAACCGGACGCGCAGGTTATCTTCATGGATACGCCCGGCGTGCACGCCATGCGCGGGCATACCCGCGGTCAGCTTGGCAAGCTGATGATCCAGTCGGCGTGGCAGAGTTTTTCTGCCGCGAACCTGATTCTGGTGGTGGTGGATGCCGATCTTTATCTGCGGCATGAGGATTTTCTGGAAAAGGATCTTGCCCCCTTGCTCAAACCTTTGGAGGAAGAGGAGCGTCCTGTCATTGTCGCTGTAAACAAGGTCGATCTTTTTCACGATAAGGCGCGGATGCTCCCGCTGCTCACGAGACTTTCGGAAATGTTGCCCCACGCGGAAATTTTCCCGCTTTCCGCCTTGCGGCGGGATGGCATCCGCGAGCTCAGGAAGCTTGTCATCGAACGCCTGCCGGAAGGACCGGCCCAATTCCCGGCGGATCAGCTCTCCACGGTACCGGTGCGGTTTATGGCGGCGGAAATCATTCGCGAACAGCTTTTCGAAAAGCTGTATCAGGAAGTGCCCTATGCGGTCGCCGTGGAGATCGAGCAGTGGGACGAGCCGGATGATGGCAGCCAGATTGTCGTTCACGCCGCCATTTATGTGGCGCGGCCTTCCCATAAGGCCATGGTTATAGGCAGGGCCGGCGCCGGCATCAAGGCTATCGGCACGGCGGCCCGCAAGGCCATGATCGATTTGACCGGGAAAAAGGTGCACCTTGAATTGTGGGTCAAGGTGCGGGAAGATTGGGTGGAAGATACACATTTTCTTCATGAAATGGGATTTGGTGCGGAGAATGATGTGTGATGGGCGTTTCATCTGATTTCGCTTCTCGCCTTGCCGAGGTGCAGGGCCGCATCGCTGACGCCGCGCGCCGTTCAGGGCGTGAGTCTGCCGCGGTGCGGCTGGTGGCTGTGTCCAAGTTTCATCCGGCGGAGGCCGTGCGCGAAGCTCTGGCCTGCGGGCAATGCGCATTTGGGGAAAACTACGTGCAGGAGGCCCTGGCCAAACAGGCGGCTCTTGCGGGGATACTTCCTGCGCCTGAATGGCATTTCATTGGGCATGTCCAGCTGAATAAGGCTAAGGATGTGGCCGGACGTTTCTGCCTGATCCACACGCTGGACGATGTGCGGCTGGCGCAGGCCATCAGCCGGCGGCTGCCTGAAGAATATGCGGCTCAGGACGTGCTTTTGCAGGTCAATCTTGGCGACGAGCCTCAAAAGTCCGGTGTGGCGGCGGCAGATCTGGCGAAACTTGCGGATGCCGTTGTCGCTGTGCCGCGTATTCATATCCGGGGGCTTATGGGAATGCCGCCGGTCTTTGACGCGGGCGAAGCTGCGCGTCCATTTTTTGTCAAACTGCGTGAACTGCGCGATTTGCTTGCGTCACGGCTGGGGCAGGCACTGCCGGAGCTGTCCATGGGCATGTCTGGAGATTTCGAAGTGGCTGTCGAAGAGGGAGCCACGCTCGTGCGTATCGGCACAACGCTGTTTGGGCCGCGTCCTGCAAAGGGTTCGGCATGAGCAGACATGGAAGGGCTGCCGTCCGTCCGTCGCCGGTCACGCTGGGATTGCCGCCGGTTGGTGTGGATTCTCACGCCCATCTGGACCCACTGGATGGTGAGCAGAACGATCTTTCCGGCGATCTGGCGGGAGTGCTGCATCGGGCCAGAGAGGCGGGCGTCTGTGCCGTGGGGCAGGTTTTTATGGGACCGGAGGCGTATGCCGCCGGACGCGATGCGTTTGATGGAGCGCCTCTGGATGTGTTTTTCCTGATGGCGGTGCATCCCTGCGAAGCCATGAAGTGCACAGGGCGTGTCATGGAAGCCATGCGGCGGGCTTTTATGGATGACGCGCGGCTGCGGGCCGTAGGCGAAACGGGGCTGGATTTTTACTGGCCCGACTGTCCGCATCTTGTTCAGGAAGAAGCCTTCAGGCTGCATATCGCCATGGCAAGGGAAACGGGACGCCCGGTGGTGATTCATTCCCGCGATGCCGCCGCCGACACACTGCGCATCCTTGAGGCTGAAGGCGTTGTGAACTGGCCTGTCCTCTGGCACTGCTTCAGCGGGGATGCCGTAAGTAAGCTTGAGCGTATCCTTGCCAACGGCTGGCATGTTTCTGTGGGCGGCGCGGTGAGCTATCCGGCCAACGCGCCTTTGCGCGATGCGTTGACGCGAATTCCGCCGGATCGTATGCTTCTGGAAACGGACAGCCCGTATCTTGCGCCGGAACCCTGGCGCGGAAAACCCAACGAACCGGCTTTTTGCGCCTTTACCTGTGCCGCGATAGCCAAGGTTCTGGGGGAGAAGCCGGCGGACGTGTGGGAACGTTGCGGCGTCAATGCTCGGCGTTTTTTTGGTATCTGAGGCAGAGGAAAAACACGTTATTGCAGGGGAACACGCGATGATTGCAAAAGATATGCTGGAACTTGTCGGAAACACGCCGATGGTACGATTGAACAAGGTGGCTCCGGCGGGTGGAGGAGAAGTCGTCGTCAAGCTGGAAAGCCGGAACCCCGCGGGATCAATCAAGGATCGTGCCGCGTATTCCATGCTCAGGGATGCTGAGGCGCGGGGAAAAATAACGGCGGATACGCTTCTGGTAGAACCGACCAGCGGCAATACAGGTATCGGGCTGGCTTTCGTGTGCGCTGTGCGAGGCTGGAAACTGGTGCTGGTCATGCCTGAAAGCATGAGCCTTGAACGGCGCAAACTGCTCGCAGGCATGGGGGCGAAACTTGTGCTGACGCCTGCCGCCGGGGGCATGGCGGCCGCAGTGGCCGAAGCCGGACGTATCGTCTCCGAGACTCCAGGCGCACTGCTCGTGGGGCAGTTTGATAATCCTGCCAATGCCGATGCCCATTACCGCACCACAGCACAGGAAATTTGGGCCGATACGGAAGGGCGCATCGATGCGTTCGTGGCCGGAGTCGGCAGCGGCGGCACAGTAAGCGGCACAGGGCGCGGCCTGAAGGAGCACCGCCCGGATATCCGCATCGTGGCTGCGGAACCTGCCGAGTCTCCGCTGCTGTCGGCCGGACATGCCGGGCCGCACGGCATCCAGGGGATTGGCGCGAATTTTGTTCCGGGCAACTACGATAAAGGCATCGTGGATGAGGTTATCACGGTCAAAACAGAGGATGCTGTCGCCATGGCGCGCCGGCTGATAACCGAAGAAGGCATTTCCTGCGGGATTTCTTCCGGAGCCAACGTCGCGGCGGCGGTGAAACTGGCTTCCCGGCCGGAGATGGCTGGAAAGCGGGTGGTGACCATTATCTGTGATGCCGCAGACAGATACCTGAGCACCGTACTGTTTGG
>Ga0208297_1000883_pt1 | contig 41595 bp, 41 predicted proteins | sample LMS_cellobiose_e_FD_187367 | JGI IMG/M metagenome (GOLD analysis project Ga0208297, IMG submission 187367) | Rumen-fistulated moose microbial communities from Alaska, USA - LMS_cellobiose_enrichment (SPAdes) (version 2) | ecosystem: Host-associated > Mammals > Digestive system > Stomach > Rumen... | reverse complement strand
GCTGATCACGCCGATCGCGTGCGAAGAGGGTCTGCGCTTCGCCATCCGCGAGGGCGGCCGCACCGTCGGTTCGGGCGTCGTCACCAAGATCATGGAATAATTGCCATGCGCAATCAAGGGGCTGCCTCAAACGAGGCAGCCCCCTTTGCCGTGCTGTTTGCGCTCTACCGGATGGATATGAGATTGTCGCAGTTCGAGAAGGCGTAGTCGCCGATGGCTTTGACCGTTTTCGGCAGCGTCACCTTTTCCAGCGCGGCGTTGTTTTCAAACGCGCGCTCGCCGATTTCCACGATAGGGAGGTCCATGAACGCGGCCGGGACCTCCAGCACCCGGGCCGATCCCAGGTAGGACACCACGACGACGCCCTTTGCATCGTCGGTAAAGCGATAGACAAAATCATCAGCGGTGATTTCGCTGCCTAAGCCGGTTCCCCCGCTGGTCAGCGCGCCGTCGCCGCCGAACACGCACCGTCTGCCGTCGATGGTGTGCGCGCCGGTCAGCATGGCGCCGGACGACGGGTCAAAGTAATACAGCTTTTCGGCGATATCCTGCCAGCCTGTGGCCATTGTGCCGGCGTTATGCAGGTAGTACCATGTGCCGCCGATCTTCTGCCAGCCGGTGAGCATAGCGCCGGAACTGTCGAAGCAGTACCAGCTGCCCTTGATCTGCCGCCATCCCGTTGCCATGGCGCAGGAATCGTCGAAGTAATACCAGACGCCCTTCAGCGACAGCCAGCCGGTCTGCAGTCTGGCGGCGTCGACCGCATAGTACCAGCGATTGTCCGCTTTCAGCCAGCCCGTCTTTCCCGAGGCCGTGAGCGCGCCGGAGGCGTTGAGGTAATACCAGGTGCTGGCGACATTTCGCCAGCCTGTGGCCATCGCGCCGGATGTGCCGAGGTAGTACCACGACGCGCCGATCTTTTGCCAGCCTGTGGCCATAACGCCGGATGTGCCGAGGTAGTACCACGACGCGCCGATCTTCTGCCAGCCCGTGGCCATAACGCCGGATGTGCCGAGGTAGTACCACGCCGCGCCGATCTTCTGCCAGCCTGTGGCCATAACGCCGGATGTGCCGAGGTAGTACCACGCCGCGCCGATTTTCTGCCAGCCGGTGAGCATGACGCCGGACGTGTTGAAATAGTACCACGCCGCGCCGATTTTCTGCCAGCCTGTAGCCATAACGCCGGATGTGCCGAGGTGGTACCACGACGCGCCGATCTTCTGCCAGCCGGAAAGCATAGCGCCGGATGCGTTGAGGTAGTACCACGCCGCGCCGATCTTCTGCCAGCCGGTGAGCATGATGCCGGACGTGTTGAAATAGTACCATGACGCGCCGATCTTCTGCCAGCTGACCGCGGGCGTGCCGGCGGCGGTGTAATATTGCCATGACGATCCGTTCAGCTGCCAGCCGACCGGATCAGCGGCCGCCCGGCCGCGGATGGCGCTTGCGTCGGCCTCCGCGGGCTGTGTGTCGGCGGGGTCCGCCGCAGGGGCGACGTCGTCCACCGGTTCGGGCGGGATGCTCGCGGTCTCTTCGCCGGCGTCCGGGAAGGATACGTCCTCCGCGGTCCCGTCCGCATCGGCGGAAGATTTGACAGTCTCAACGGCGTCGCCTTCTTCGGCGGCGGGCTCGGCGGCGTCAACGGCGTCGCCTTCTTCGGCGGCGGGCTCGGCGGTGTCAACGGCGTCGCCTTCTTCGGCGGCGGGAATGATGGCCTCAACGGCCTCGCCTGCCTCAGCGGTGGGTTCGACGGCGTCAACGGCGTCGCCTGGCTCGGCGGCGGGAACGACGGCGTCAGCGGGCTCATCCTCTTCGGGGATTTCCTCCGACGCCCCGGCCGTCTGACACAGGCGCGCGGGGAGCACGATGTCGGTCAGCCGGTCGCAGCCTGCGAACACGTCTTCCCCCAGCTCCGTGACGCTGTCGGGAATGACGATGGCCGTCAGCCTCGCGCAGCCGGCGAACGAGCGGCTGCCGATGCGCACGACGCTGTCGGCGATTTCCACGGTCTCGAGGTTTCTGAGATTCATGAACGCGCCGTCGTCACGGCCGGCAGCCGCGTTTTCATCGAGGGAAATGCTCGTTACGCCGGATTCGATGCGGATTTTCCTGATGAAGTCGCCATATGCGCGCCATGGATTGTCGGTCATTTCGCCTCTTCCGGCGATGATCAGAAGGCCTTCGCCGTCCAGCGTCCAGGTGAGCTGTTCGCCGCAGCGGCCCTGGGCCAGGAGCGCGCCGTCAATCTCTTTCGCTTCGGGCGCAGTCGGTTCGTCGGCCGCGGGCGCGTCCACGGGTGTTTCTTCGGCGTCGGCGTCGGCCTGCGTCTCGTCCGCTGCGGCCGGTTCGTCGGCCGCGGGCGCGTCCACGGGTGTTTCTTCGGCATCGGCGTCCGCCTGCGTCTTGTCCGCTGCGGCCGGTTCGTCGGCCGCGGGCGCGTCCACGGGTGTTTCTTCGGCATCGGCGTCCGCCTGCGTCTTGTCCGCTGCGGCCGGTTCGTCGGTCACGGGCGCTTCTTCGACTGAGCCGTCCGCCTGCGCGTCGTCTATTGCGGCCGGTTCGTCGGCCGCGGGCGCGTCCACAGGCGCTTCTTCGTCGGCGTTGTCCGCCTGCGTCTCGTCTGCTATGGCCGGTTCGTCGGCCACGGGCGCTTCTTCGGCTGAGTCATCCGCCTGCGTCTCGTCCGCTGCGGCCGGTTCGTCGGCCACGGGCGCGTCCGCAGGCGCTTCTTCGTCGGCGTCGTCGGCCTGCTCGCCGTCTATTGCGGCCGGTTCGTCGGCCGGAACTTCTGCCTGGGTCCCGGACGGGACATCATCCGTCGCTTCATCGCCAAGAGCTGCGGACTCCTCGCCGGCTGCGGTCTCCCCGACCATTTCCCCCAGCGCCGCGGGGCCGGTCAGCCCCAGAATCAGCGCCAGCAGCAGCGATATCCAACGCTTCATCCTCTCATTCCCCCATGATATTCCTAATACATGTCAATATACAGGAAACTTCACGGCATGTCAATTGAAAATAACAAAGAAGATGCGCCCGCGCGGCCGGTTCGTCACAGATCCACGCGCTTTTTCAGCATCCACGCGCAGGCGAACAGCGACAGCGCCAGCACCGCGGCGTCCTGGATCATCTGCGGGATCAGGACGCGCACCATGTCGGCCACGCTCTCGAGGATGTATGCGTCCCTGTCAACAAGCAGGCCGGTGAGCCGCGAATTGGCGAATACCAGCGCCGCGAACAGCAGAACGGAGACCACCGCATGGCCCTTTTTGCCGCGCATGAACGTGGCGCTCAGGGTGATGGCGAAAAAGGCGATGCTCACCGTCGCGATGATGCTCAGGAACACCACGCACACAAAGAAGGCGATGGTCAGCAGCGCCCCGGTGAGGTTCAGCTCGTTCTGCGTCATGAACCAGTCCAGCAGGTTGTAATAGCCGCGCCACTCCGCGCCCAGCGAGTCCATCATCAGCGGGTAGTCAACCGCGGCCAGGCCGGCCAGCAGCGCCGCGAAGACAACACCGGTGATCAGCGTGAACAGGATCTTCGCGCCGACGATGGCAAACGTGCTTTGAGGGGTCATGAAGAGGAGATAGCTCGTCTTCTGGTTCAGCTCGCGCGAGTAGCCGGACACGCCCATGATGAACACGGCGAGCGCCGTGCCGAAGCTGGCGGCCACCAGCAGGCTCATGGCCACGATCAGATGGATTTCGGCGCGGTTTGAGGACTCGCTCAGGCTGTTGAGCGCGTTGTAGTGGGCGGCCGCGTAGGCCCTGAAGAGGAAATAGGCCTCCAGCGCCGCGATGATGCCCAAAATGACCAGAAGCAGCGAGCGGTTCTTTCGAAATTCGTATTTGATGAGTTTAAGCATCGAACGCCGCCCCCTCTCCGTAAATTTTCATGTACATCTCCACGATGCTCATGCCGTGCTTCTCGCGCAGCGTTTTCGCGTCTCCCGCCACGACCAGCGCGCCGTCCCTGATGAACACGGCGTCGTCGATCATGGTTTCCAGCTCGTCCACCAGATGGCTGGAGACAATCATCGTGCGGTTCGCCCCGCGGTTTTCCGCAATCGCCGCCAGCGTCCGCTCCCGCGCCACGATGTCGATGCCGTTGAGCGGCTCGTCCAGCATCACCAGGCGGCAGGCGCGCGCGAAGGTCAGCGCCAGCTTCACCTTGGCCATCATGCCGGAGGACATCGTGCGGATTTTTGCCCCGGGGTCGAGCTTTTCCCGCTCGAGCGACAGGAGGTAGCGCTCCATGTCGAAATCCGCGAAGAAATCGCGGTAATAGCGGCCCGCGTCGCGCGCGCTCATGTAGCCGTAAAAGTATGACTCCGTGGGCATATAGGCCACCTGCGCCTTGGTCTGAAGGCCCACCGGCACGCCGTCCAGCCGGATGCTGCCGGCCGTGGGCGAGGCCAGCGCGGCGATCATCTTCATGAGCGTGGTCTTGCCGCTTCCGTTCGGGCCCAGCAGCGCCACCAGCCGCCCCGCCTCCAGGCTGAGCGACAGATCGTCCACGGCGTTCTTTCCGCCGTATCGCTTGGTCACGTGGTCTATTTCAAGCATTTTCGATTCTCCTTTGAGTCGGTTTTATCAGAAGATTCCCCACGTCTTGAACAGGAACACCATCATAAAGATGGTGACGGACGACAGCACGGTGGTCAGCACCACCTGCTGCCCCGCGAGGTCGGGGTCGCCGCCCATCTGCTCGGCCATGGTGAAGGAGCTGACCGCGGTCGGCGAGGCGAATACGATCATGAGCGTGGCGAATTCCGCGCCGCGCCAGCCCAGCGCGTAGGCGGCGGTCAGCATGATCAGCGGCACGATGAGCAGCCGGCCGGATACGCTCAGCGCCAGCGCCTTCAGGTTGCCCGCCACTTTGCCGGGCCTGAGCGACGCGCCGAGCGCGAACAGCGCCAGCGGCGAGGCGATGCTCGCCAGGCTGTCCACGGTGGAATTGACCACCTTCGGCAGCTTCAGGCCCGTCTTCATGATGACAAAGCCGATTAGGCAGCCCCAGATGAGCGGGTTTTTCAGCACGCCGAGGACGATGCGCTTCAGATCGAATTTGCCGCCGCGGAAGATCTCCAGCGTGACCACGGCCAGGATGTTGAAGACCGGAATCACGGCCGCGACCATCATCGCGGCGACGCCCCCGTCGCCCTGCGGGAAGAGCGCTTCGGTGAGCGGGATGCCGAAGATGGCGTAGTTGCTGCGGAAGATGCCCTGAATCATGACGCCGCGCCGGCTGTTCTCCGGCTCGATGCGCGGGATCAGCAGCATGCATACCGCGAAGGTCGCCAGCGTGCCCAGCGCGGAGAACAGAACGAGCGAACCGGAGACGACGTTGCCCGAGCTGACGCGCATGATGCTGCGGCCCAGCGACACGGGCAGAAAAATGCGGAACACCAGCTTGTTGCAGCCCTTGACGGTCTCGTCGTTCATGAGGCCGGACTGGCGCGCGACGAAACCGACCAGCATCACCAGGAAGATGGGGAATACGATGTTGCTCGTCACCAGAAGATTGTTCATGTCACTCGTCCTTTCAACACGCTTTACTGACCCGGGTTGTTTCTCTGCGCCGGAGCGGAGGGCCCGTCCTCTTCCGCCGCGCGGGCCGCCGCGCCGCGCGGGTGCGCGCCCTCACGTCCCCGGCTCCCTTCCCATCAGCAGGTCGCACAGCACGAACGCCATGGCCGCCTCAACCACCGGCACCGCGCGCGGCACAATGCACGGATCGTGGCGGCCGCCGACGATGAGCCGCTCGCCCTCGCCGCGCGCCAGCGAGACGGTCTCCTGCTCAACGCCGATCGAGGGCGTGGGCTTGAACGCCACGCGCATGACGATGGGCATGCCGGAGGATATGCCGCCGAGTATGCCCGCGTGGCGGTTGGTTCGCGTGCGCACCGCGCCCCCTTCGTCGCAGAAGAAGGCGTCGTTGTGCTCTGAACCGCGCATGTCCGCGGCCGCGAAGCCCTCGCCGAACGCCACGCCGCGCACGGCCGGTATGCCGAACACGGCCTGCGCCAGCCGGTTTTCCACGCCGTCGAACATCGGGTCGCCGTAGCCCGCCGGGAAGCCCAGCGCGAAGGCCTCGACGACGCCTCCTACGCTGTCGCCGGCCAGGCGCGCCCGCTCCACGGCCGCGCGCATTCTCTCGCCCGCCGCCTCGTCGAACACCGCCGGCGCGCGCGCGGCCGCCTCGCGCAGCAGGCCGGGCGTCACCTCGAGCGAATCGACGGATCGGTCCTGCTCGCCCGCGATGGACAGCGCGTGGGCCCCCACCGTCACGCCGCGCGGCTCCAGCAGCTGCAGGCACAGCGCGCCGGCGAAGCACAGCGGCGCCGTCAGGCGGCCGGAAAACGGCCCGCCGCCGCGGATGTCGTTGTACCCGCCGAATTTGACGGCCGCGGTATAGTCGGCGTGCCCCGGCCGGGGCAGGTCGCGCAGCCTGTCGTAGTCCTGCGGGCGCTGGTCGCCGTTGCGGATGAGCGCGGCCAGCGGGGCGCCGCAGGTCTCGCCGCGCTCGTTCAGCCCGGCGAGGATCTCGGGGCGGTCGGCTTCCCTGCGCGCGGTGGACAGAGCGTCCCGGCCGGGCGCGCGCCGCTGCATGAAGCCGTTCACCCGCTCCCAGTCAAACGTCACCCCCGCGGGCAGCCCTTCGATCACGCAGCCGATGCCCGGCGCGTGGCTCTGCCCGAATATGGTCAGCTTCAGGTTCTCGCCCAGCCTGTTCGACATACTGATGACCTCCCGACGCAGCGCTTCGCCCGAACAGGGACGCGCGGCCGATTCCGCGCCGACATGGATTGCCGCGCCGCCCGCATACCCTGTCATTATACGCCGCCCGGCGGTTGTTTTCCTGTCAATCAGGGTTAAGGTTTTTAGAACGGATGCGTTTTACCTTGCCGTGGTTTACAGCCTGTCAGGCCCATTGTATAATAACCATGGGATTTTCTGGTTTCAATCCGGCGATCAGCCGTTTCGGGGATGTGAAAACATGCGCTTTATCCACCTTGCCGACCTGCATTTGGGCCGTGCGCTCTCGGAATTCAGCCTCATCGACCTGCAAAGGGAGCTGCTCACGCAGGTCGTCAACCATGCCGTCGCGGCGCGGGCCGACGCCGTGGTCATCGCGGGTGACGTCTACGACCGCGGCACGCCGTCCGTTCAGGCGGTCAATCTGCTGAGCGGCTTTTTGTCCGCGCTGGCGCGGCTGAAGATTCCCGCGCTCATCGTCGCGGGCAATCACGATTCGCCGGACCGGCTCTCCTTTCTGAGCGACATACTGGACCAGACGGGCATATACATCGCGGGCGACTACCGGCTCGGCCAGCCGCCGGTCACGCTGCGGGACGCCTGCGGCCCGGTGAATTTTTACCTGCTGCCCTTTTTCAGGCCCGGGCATATCCGCCAGCAGGCGCCGGAGGAGACGATCGCCGGCTATGACGACGCGGTGCGCGTCGCCATCGAGCGCATGCCGATCGATCCCAGCCAGCGTAACGTGCTCGTGGCGCATCAGTTCGTGTGCGCGAGCGGCCAGATGCCCCTGCGCTCCGATTCCGAAATGCTGTTCATGGGCGGCACCGAGCTGGTGCACGCCGCGCATTTCGCGCCGTTCGACTACACGGCGCTGGGTCACCTGCATCAGGCGCAGCGCGTGGGCGGCGAAACCGTGCGCTACGCGGGGGCCCCGCTCAAATATGCGCTGGGCGAGGCCGGCGCGGCGAAGAGCTTCACCGTGGTCGATCTGCCGGAAAAGGGCGCGGTGGCGGTGAGGCAGGAGCCCTTCCGCCCGTCGGTCAACCTGCGCACGGTGCGCGGCCGGCTGGCGGACATCCTCGCCCGGCCGTCCGCAGACGACGACGGCGATTTCCTCGAGGTGGTGCTCACCGACGAGGAGCCGGTGTACGACGCCATGCAGCGGCTGCGCGTCCGCTATCCCCGCACGGTCAACGTGCGCCGCGAGCGCGACATGATGCTGTCCATGCCCGGCGCGGATCTGGCCGCCAGCCGCGCCGAGCGGCGCGACCCCGCGGCCGTGTTCGGCTGCTTTGCCGAGGAAATCACCGGCTATCCGCTCACCGAGGCGGAGGACGCCGAGATGCGCGGCGTGATCGCCGAGGCCGCCGGAGAGGAGGAAGAGCCATGAGACCGCTGACGCTGACACTGTGCATGTTCGGACCGTACGCCCGGGAGACGACGGTCGATTTCAGCGCGCTGGGCGAATCGGGCGTGTTTCTGATCGCGGGCGACACCGGCGCGGGCAAGACCACGCTGTTCGACGCCATCGTCTTCGCCCTGTACGGCCATGTGACGAACGACCGGCGCACCGGCTCCGGCATGCGCAGCGACTACGCCACGCCCGCCGACCCCACCTTTGTGCGCCTGCGCTTCGAGCACGCCGGCCGGGTGTATGACATCACGCGCTCGCCCGCCTACGAGCGCGCCGCGCTGCGCGGCGGAGGCACCGTCATGCAGCCCGCCGCCGTGCGCCTCGCCATGCCGGACGGCCGCGCCGTCGAGAGCGACGCCGAGGTAAAGCGGGAGATCTACGCGCTGCTCCGGCTGGATTACAACCAGTTCAAGCAGGTGGCGCTGCTGGCCCAGGGCGAGTTCCTGGATCTGCTGCTGGCCAGGAGCCGGGACCGGGAGGCCATCTTCCGCAAGCTGTTCGGCACATGGGTCTGCGAGCGCACGGGCCGGATCCTGCGCGAACGCGCGGACGCGCAGGCGGCGGAGACCGAACGGCTCGGTCAGGACATCCTCATCGCGCTGGGCTCCTTTCAGTTTCCGGACGGCGGGAGCCCCGAGCCGCCGTCCGTCGCCGGGGCCGCGCCGCTCATCGACCGGGCCCGCGAGGCGCTGGAGGCCGACCGGGCGGCGCGGCAGGCGCTCCAGGCGCAGCTGGCCGCGCGCGAGGCCGCCTATGCCGGGGCCGTCAGGCGTCAGGCTGAAGCCGAACAGATGCAAAAGCGCTTCATGCAGCTGGAGGACGCCCGCAACCGCGAGGCCGCGCTGCTTGCCCATGAGGACGACATGGCCGTCCGCCGCGAAGCCCTCAAAAATGCAGAACGCGCCGCCCGCCTCGCGCCGGAGGACGCGCTGGCGGAAACGGCCCGGCGTCGCAGCGGGGAGGCCGAAGCCCTTTGCCAGGCGCTGCAGCAGCGGCGGGAGGCGGCCGAAGCGGATTGCCGCCGCGCGCAGGAGGCCGTCGCCGCGCTGCCCCAGCGGCGCGAGCAGCTGAAGGCGCTCGCCGTGCAGATCGAGATGCTGCGCCAGGCGCTGCCGCGCTTTGACGAGCTGGCGCGGCTGACCCGGCTGGCGCAGGAGGCCGAGGCGCTTCATCGCCGCCAGAGCGACGCCGCGCGCGGTCTGAACGACGAGCTCACCCAGCGCCGCGCCCTCATGGCGCGCATGAAGCAGGAAATCGAGAAAAGCGAACAGGCCGAAGCGCGGCAGGCGCAGATCCGGCTGGAGCTCAGCGAGCGGATGGGACGCCTGAACGGGCTGCGCGATATGGCCGCGGTGTTCGACGAGGCCGACCGGCTGACCGAACAGGTCGGCCAGCTTGCCGCGCGCCAGCAGGGCGCCTCCGAGCAGCTCCGGCGCGCCGAGGCCGCCTTCGCAGACGCCAACACGCGCTATCTCCTGGGCCAGGCGGGCCTGCTCGCGCGCACGCTCCGGCCCGATGCGCCCTGCCCGGTGTGCGGCTCGACCGCCCATCCCCGTCCCGCGCCGTTCAGCCGCGACGTTCCCTCTGAGGACGAGCTCAAACGGCTCGATCAGCTGTCGGCGCGCCGCCGCGCCGCGCTCGCGGAGATCCGGGAGCGCGCCGCCGAGGCGCTGGCCCGGCTGGACGCGGCCCGAAAGCGGCTGAACGGCTGCGCCGAAAAGCTGGGCGTGGCCGCCACCGCGGACGCAATCGGCGCCGCCGCGCGCACCCTCGCCCAGGAAATCGCCGCGCGGCAGCAGGAGCTCGACCGGCTGAATCAGCAGGCCGCGGAGCGCGCGCTACTGAAGCGCCGCCTGGACGAACTGACGCAGGCCGCCGGACAGAATGAAGCCCTGCTCGAGAAGGCGAACGCCGCGCTCGCGCAGATCGCGGAGACGCTCTCCGCGCGCCGGGCCGCCGCCCGGGCGCTGGAAGAGGCGCTGAAGGAGGCCGGCCCGGATCCGGCGCACGCCCGTGCGAACCTCCGGCAGGCCGAACAGGCGGCGATGCAGCTCTCTCAGGTCATCGACGGCGCCGAGGCGCTCCAGCGCGCCGCCGAAAAGAGGCTGGGCGAGCTGGACGGACAGGCCGCCGCGCTCACGCAGCAGAGGACGCAGGCCCGGGACGCCCTGGCCGCCGCCGAAGCGAAACGCCTCGCCGCCATCGCGGCGCAGGGCTTCGCCGACGAGACGGCCTACCTCGCGGCCCGGCTGGACGACGCCGCGCGCGAGGCCGTGCGCCGCACGCTGGCCGGGCACGATCAGGCGCTGGCCGCCGCGCGCGCCGACATCGACCGGCTGACGCGCGAGACGGCCGGGGCAAAGCCCGCGGAGCAGGGCGAGGCCGCGGCCGAGAAGCAGGCGCTGGAGGCCTGCCGCGCCGCGCTGTCCGGCCTGGAGAGCCGCATCCGGCTGAACGGCGAGCTCGTCGGGCGGCTGGACGCGCTGCGCGCCCGCCGCGACGAAGCCGGGGCAAAGCTGGCGCGCCTCACGCGCCTCAGCCAGCTCTGCGAGGGCAGACTGGCCGGGAAATACCGCGTGTCGTTCGAGCAGTATGTGCAGCGCAGCTACCTCGAACAGGTGCTGCGACATGCCAACGCCCGCTTCACGCGCATGACGGACGGCCGCTTTGAGCTGCGGCGGCGCGAGCTGCTCAAGTCGCTCACCGACGGCGCGCTGGAACTGAACGTCATGGATTATCACTCCGGGCGGGAGCGCCCCGTATCCTCCCTGTCCGGCGGGGAGGCGTTCATGGCCTCGCTGGCGCTGGCGCTCGGCCTGTCCGAAACCATCTCCGAGGAGGCGGGCGGCGTGGTCATCGACACGCTGTTTGTGGACGAGGGGTTCGGCTCGCTTGATCCGGCCGCGCTCGACCAGGCCATCGACACGCTGCTGCGCCTGGGCGAGGGCTCGCGGCTGGTGGGCATCGTTTCCCACGTGGCTGACCTGCGCGACCGCATCGGCCGCAGGATCCTCGTCAGGAGCCTTCCGGAGGGCGGCAGCACGGCGCGGCTGGAGATCGACGAATGATTAAAATACGATGAAGGCCCTTGTCTGCATCCGTCAAACAGCGTATAATGGAGCCGTATTTCGGAGGTGAGCGCCATGCAGCTGTATCTGGGCGACCTGGTGCAAATGCGAAAAACGCATCCCTGCGGCAGCGACCGATGGACCATCGTGCGCACCGGCGCGGACATCAAAATCAAATGCGAGGGCTGCGGCCGCGTGGTCATGCTCGATCGGCCGGAATTTGAAAAAAGAGTCAGGAAAGTTCTTACCGCACATACGGAAGAATAGAGGGAGAGGCGACACGCATGCAAACCGCACCTCAGGCTGCGCAGGAAAACACCGGAAATAAGAAAGAGAAGAAGAAAAAAACCGTGGGACAGGAAATTCTCTCCTGGATTGGATCGCTGGCCATCGCGCTGGCGGCGGCGCTGCTCATCCGTACCTTTCTGTTCACCCTCATCACCGTGGACGGCACGTCCATGATGGACACGCTGCTGGACGGCGATAAGCTCTACGTCTCCGTGCTGTCCGCCCGGATTCAGGGCTATGAGCACGGCGACATCGTCATCTGCCAGTATCCCGGCCGGACCGACTTCATCGTCAAGCGCGTGATCGGCCTGCCCGGCGACACGGTCATGGTCGATCACGGACAGGTGTATGTCAACGGCGAAGCCCTTGAGGAAAGCTACGTCGTTCACACCAATCCGTACAGCTATCCGGAAACCACGATGGGCGAGGGCGAATACTTCCTGCTGGGCGACAACCGGTACGTCTCGCACGACAGCCATTCGCCGGACGTGGGGTCCGTGACCCGCATCATCGGCAAGGTCCGCGCCATCATCTGGCCGCTCAACCGCATCGGCGCCGTCCGGTAGCGCGCATCACAGAATAAAGGACTGAACGTCATGGAAAAGAACGAACATCAGGGGGAAGAGCGCAAGCGCGGCCTCCTCGAGCTTCATGAATCCGAGAAGCCCGAAAAGCGGGGCCTCTCGCCCAAGGCCAAAAAGGAAATCAAGGACTGGATCGTCTCCTTCGTCGTCGCGCTGGCCGTTGTGCTGCTCATCCGCACCTTCCTCTTCACCATCATCCGCGTGGACGGTCCGTCGATGAGCGACACGCTGCTGGACAACGACCGGCTTTTTGTCAACGTGCTGGATATGCGCAGAAACGGTCCGGATCGCTTCGACGTGGTCATCCTCCGTTATCCCAACCGCCGGGAAAACTTCGTCAAGCGCGTGATCGGCCTGCCCGGCGACACCATCGAGGTGAACGGGGGCGCGCTCACCGTCAACGGCGTGCCGTATGACGAGCCCTATCTCACGCCGGAACGCGTCGAGACGTTCAGCCGGGCCGCAAACAACTTCACCATCACGCTGGGCGAGGACGAATACTTCGTGATGGGCGACAACCGCGACAATTCCAACGACAGCCGCCGTGTCGGCGTCATTACCCGCGACAAGTTCGTGGGCAAGGTGCGCCGGATCATCTGGCCGCTGAGCCGGTGGGACACCGTCGAGGGCTCGGAGGTCTACAACAATCCATGAGGCCGGGAAACGGGAGGCGGGCGTGAACATTCAGATTTACGCGCTCAAGCGCGATTTCGACGTGCAGAAGGCCGAGCGCTACTTCAGGGAGCGCCGCATTCCCTATCAGTTCGTCGACCTGTCCAGGAAGGGCATGGGCCTGAAGGAGCTAGAGGCGGTGCGCCGGCAGGTGGGGCTCGAGGCCATGGTGCGGCTCAGCAACAAGGACTGGGAGAGCCATTATGTCGCCCAGCTGGCGGACGCGCAGGCCGCCCTGGAAAAGCTGAGGGACAACCCGAAGCTGCTGCGCCTGCCCATCGTGCGCAACGGCGCGCAGGCCACCGTGGGCTATCAGCCGGACGTGTGGGCCCTCTGGCGCTGAAGCGCCCGGGAGCTCCTCGCCCCGTCAGGCGCCGGGTTGTATAAGCATGCGAAAACCAAATGAGACAGCCCGGGAAGTGCCGCCGGTTTAACTTGACATGGCGGTACGTCCGTGTTATACTGAAACAAATCTGAAAGATGGCCCGCTGGGCGTCCGATAGAATGGAGAGAGCATCATGAAGAGAATTATGACCATCAATACCCGCGACCTGAACAAGAGCGCTGCGACCGGCGGCTGCGGCGAGTGCCAGACCTCCTGCCAGTCTGCCTGCAAGACCTCCTGCGGCGTGGCCAACCAGAAATGCGAGAACAAGAACAAGTAATTCCGGAAGAAAAGGAAAATGCCGCCGCAAAGGGCGGCATTTTTGATGCGTGAAGGGGCAGGCATATGGTTCATCAGTACAAGCTCAACGGCTATAACATCGTGCTCGATACGGCATCCGGCTCCGTCCACGCGGTGGACGAGGTGGCCTATGATGTCATCGCGCTGTATAAGGAAAAGACGGAGGAGGAAATCGCCGCCGTCGTCGCCGAAAAACACGGCGTGACGCGGGAGGATGTGTCCGAATGCCTGGAGGACGTGCGGGCGCTGGAAAAGGACGGCAAGCTGTTCTCGGAGGACATCTATGAGGATCTGGCCTTCGATTTCAAGGCGAGGCCGGTCGTGGTGAAGGCGCTGTGTCTGCACGTGGCGCACACCTGCAACCTCAACTGCGCCTACTGCTTCGCCAGTCAGGGCAAGTATCACGGCGAGCGGGCGCTGATGTCGTTTGAGGTAGGGCGTCAGGCGCTGGACTTCCTCATCGCCCATTCCGGCACGCGGCATAACCTCGAGGTTGACTTTTTCGGCGGCGAACCGCTGATGAACTGGGACGTGGTGAAGCGGCTGGTGGCCTACGCGCGCGGGCAGGAGGCCGCCCACAACAAGAATTTCCGCTTCACGCTCACCACAAACGGCATGCTGATCGACGACGACGTGATCGATTTCTGCAACCGCGAGATGAGCAACGTCGTGCTGAGCCTGGACGGGCGGAAGGAGGTCCACGACCGCCTGCGCGTGGATTACGCGGGGCGCGGCAGCTATGACCGGATCGTGCCGAAATTCAAAAAACTCGTGGAGGCGCGCGGCGGCAAAAACTACTACATGCGCGGCACGTTCACGCGGCACAATCTCGACTTTACGAACGACCTGTTCCATATGGCCGACCTGGGCTTTACCGAGCTGAGCATGGAGCCGGTCGTGTGCGCGCCGGACGACCCGGAGGCGCTGCGCGCGGAGGATCTGCCCGTGCTGTTCGAGCAGTATGAGATCCTCGCCAGGGAGATGATCCGGCGGCGCAGGGAGGGCAGGCCCTTCACCTTCTATCACTACATGATCGATCTCGCCGGCGGCCCGTGCATCTACAAGCGCATCACCGGCTGCGGCTCGGGCACGGAGTACCTGGCCGTGACGCCATGGGGCGAGCTGTATCCCTGCCACCAGTTCGTGGGCGACAGCCGCTACAGCCTGGGCAATATCCGGGACGGCGTGACCAACGAGGCCGTGCGGGACGAATTCAAGCTGGTCAACGCGTACGCGCGGCCCGAATGCAGGGACTGCTGGGCCAGGCTGTACTGTTCCGGCGGCTGTGCGGCCAACGCGTATCACGCTACGGGCAGCATCCGCGGTGTGTACGCCTTTGGATGCGAGCTGTTCAAAAAGCGCATGGAGTGCGCCATCATGATCCAGGTGGCGCAGGCCGTCGACGGCGCGGAGGCGACGCCATGAACACGCCCATCCGGGATTTCGCGGCGCGGTATGCCGAAAGCGGCGCGGCGCGCCTGCACGTGCCCGGGCACAAGGGCCGGGGGCCGCTCGGCTGTGAAGCGCTGGACATCACCGAGGTGGCGGGCGCCGACGCGCTCTACGAGGCGGCGGGCATCATCGCCGAAAGCGAGCGGAATGCCGCGGCGCTGTTCGGCGCGCGGCGCACGCTCTACGGCACGGAGGGCTCGTCGCAATGCATCCGGGCCATGCTGTATCTGGCGCTCACGGGAGGCGCGCGCCGGAAGGGACGGCCCGTGGCGCTGGCCGGGCGCAATGCGCACAAGGCGTTTCTGTCTGCGGCCGCGCTTTGTGATTTTGACGTGGAATGGCTGTATCCCGATCGGGAGGGCGCGTCGCCGTGCGCCTGCCCGGTGGGGGCGGCCGCGCTGGCCACGCGGCTGGACGGCATGGAGGAGCCGCCGTTCTGCGTGTATGTGACCTCGCCGGACTATCTGGGCGGGGTGCTGGACATTGCCGCCCTGGCGGCGGTATGCCGCGCGCGCGGCGTGCCGCTGCTGGTGGACAACGCGCACGGCGCCTACCTGCGCTTCCTGCCCGAGGCGGCGCATCCGATGGAGCTGGGCGCGGACATGTGCTGCGATTCGGCGCACAAGACGCTGCCCGTGCTCACGGGCGGGGCGTATCTGCATCTGTCGGAGGCGGCCGACGCGCGCTGGGGCGGCGCGGCGAAGCGCGCGATGGCGCTGTTCGGGTCGACCAGCCCGTCGTATCTCGTGCTGCAGTCGCTGGACGCCGCGAACGCGGCGCTGGCGGGGGACTGGCCCGACAGGCTGTCGGCGTGCCGCGCGCGCGTGGAGGCGCTGAAGCGGACGCTCGCCGGACGCGGCTTTGAGGTGCTCGACACGGAGCCCATGAAGCTGACCCTCGCGACGGACGGGTACCGCGTCGCCGGACTTTTGCGCAAGGGCGGCGTCGAGTGCGAGTATGCCGACGAGGGCCACGCGGTGATGATGTTTTCCCCGGACAACGCGGCGGAGGATTTCGCGCGGGTCGGCCGGCTGCTTGCCGCGCCGCCGCCGTTCACGCGGGCCGTGTGGACGCCGGTCCGGCCGCCCCGCCGCATGACCGTCCGGGAAGCGGTGTTCGCGCCGGACGAGACGGTGCCGGCGCGCGCGGCCGCGGGCCGGGTGTGCGCCGCGCCGACGGTATCGTGTCCGCCCGCCGTGCCGATCGTGGTGAGCGGCGAGGTGATCACGGAGGAGGCCGTGCGCGCGCTCGAGCGCTTCGGGATTGAGGCGGTCAGCGTCGTCCGGCAAAATGCCGGATGATGGTGAGACTGATACTTTTTCCTCCCGAAACCCGTACATCCTCGGGCGTCTTTTCGCCGCCGCGTTGCTTCGCTTCGGTCAACTTGGAGTGTGTTTCCAAAATCCCCGAGGCGCATTTTCGGCGTCTCAGGCTGCATCCTCCTGGATTTACAAACACACGCTGGCGGCGACGAAAAATCCATCCCGAAGCTGTACAGGTTTTAGAGGTCAAATAGTATGGGATGAAACAGCCGTTTGGACAAGGAAGCCGGACGGCGGACAGATGAAAGGAGCGTCAACTGTGGAGGAGTACAGAATTGCGCTGATTCCCGGCGACGGCATCGGCCCGGAAGTGGTGGCGGAGGGCGTCAAGGTGCTGAACCGCGCCGCGGCGCTGGACGGCGGGTTCCGTTTTGTCTTCGATGAATACCCGTGGGGCTGTCAGTATTATCTGAAGCATGGACGCATGATGGCCGAGGACGGCATGGCGCTGCTGGCCCGGTCAGACGCCATATTTCTCGGCGCGGTGGGCTTTCCCGGCGTGCCGGACCACATCTCGCTGTGGGATTTGCTGCTGACCATCCGCAAGGGCTTTGACCAGTATGTGAACGTGCGCCCCGTGCGGCTGCTGAAGGGCGCGCGGACGCCGCTCAGGCAGGCGCGCCGCGAGGATATAGACATGCTGTTCATTCGCGAAAACAGCGAGGGCGAGTACGCGGGCAGCGGCGCATGGCTGTACAAGGATCAGCCGAACGAGGTGGTCATCCAGAACGGCGTGTTTTCCCGCCGCGGCTGCGAGCGCATCATGCGCTACGCCTTCGAGCAGGCCCGCGCCGCCGGGAAGACGCTGACCAGCATCAGCAAGGGCAACGCGCTCAACTACTCCATGGTGTTCTGGGATCAGATCTTTCGGGAGGTGGGCCGGGAATATCCGGACGTGGAGACGCACAGCCTGCTGGTGGACGCCGCCTCCATGCTGATGGTGACGCATCCCGAGCGCTTTCAGGTCGTGGTGGCGTCGAACCTGTTCGGCGATATCCTCACCGATCTCGGCGCGGCCATTGCGGGCGGCATCGGACTGGCGGCCGGCGCGAACCTCAACCCCGAGCGCCGGTATCCTTCCATGTTTGAGCCCATTCACGGCTCCGCGCCGGACATCGCCGGAAGGCAGATCGCCAACCCGCTGGCCACGGTCTGGGCCGCCGCGCAGATGCTTGAGTTCCTGGGCCAGGGCGCGTGGAGCGGCCGCGTGCTGAACGCCGTGGAGCAGGTGGTTGAGTCCGGCGAGTGCCTGACACCGGACATGGGCGGCGCGGCCACCACGTCTGCGGTGGGCGACGCCGTCGCCGCCGCGCTGAGCTGAGCGGCGCGGAAACAAAGGGCACGACGGGCCGGGAAGGCGGGCCGGGGCGCGGCGGTCTGCCTTTTCATTGATTGGACAGGCGGCTGCCGCCATTCGGATTGTCCGTTCCCGACCAGAACGGGGGCTTTGGCATCATGAAAAAGACCATCGGTATACTCGCCCACGTGGACGCCGGAAAAACCACGTTTTCCGAGCAGGTGCTCTATCACGCGCACGCGCTGCGCGCGCCCGGCCGCGTCGATCACCAGAACGCCTTTCTGGATATCCATCCGCTGGAGAAGGCGCGCGGCATCACGATATTCTCCGATCAGGCCTGCTTCGACTACGATGGCGACACCTGGACCTGGGTCGACACGCCGGGCCACGCGGATTTTTCCTCCGAAATGGAGCGCGCGCTCAGCGTGATGGATTACGCGGTGCTCGTGGTGAGCTGCGTGGAGGGCGTCCAGAGCCACACGGAGACGGTGTGGCGGCTGCTTGAGCGGTACGGCGTGCCGGTGTTTCTGTTTCTCAACAAGACCGACCGCGCGGGCGCCGATCCGGACGCCGTGATCGGGCGCATCCGCGCGCGGCTCTCGCCGGACGTGCTCGATCTGCGCGGCGCGTTTCAGAGCGACGGCACGCTGACGGGCGATGCGGTTGAGGCCGTGGCCGAGGGCGACGAGGCACTGCTGGACGCGCTGTTTTCCACGGGATATGAGCGCACGCTGTGGCTCGCTTCGCTGAAAAGACAGGTGAAGCGGCGCGCGCTGTTCCCGCTGATGGCGGGGTCGGCGCTGCGGGACGAGGGCGTGGAGGCGTTCCTGCGGCTCCTCTCGCTGCTGACCGACACCGATTACGGCGCGCACGTCGCCGAGCCGTTTCAGGCGCGCGCGGCCAAGGTGCGTTTTGACGCGCAGGGCAACCGCATGGTGTTTCTCAAGCTCATGCAGGGCACGCTGTCCGCCCGCGACGTCATCATGACGCCGGAGGGCGAGGAGAAGGTGACGGAGCTGCGCGTGTACAACGGCGCAAGGTTCCGGCAGGCGGCCTCGGCGCAGGCCGGCGATCTGGTGGCGGCGGTGGGGCTGGCGGACGTGAAGCCGGGCGATCTGGTGGGCGCCGTGTGCGAGAAGAGCCGGTTCGTCACCGAGCCGCCGATGACCGCGCGCGTGCTCTTTCCCGCCGACGTGCATCCCACGAAAATGCTGGCCTGCCTGCGCCGGCTTGAGGAGGAAGAGCCCATGCTGGGCGTCGCCTGGCGCGAGGCGACGGGCAGCATCGAGCTGCAGGTGATGGGGCCGATCCAGCTGGAGGTCATCCGCGAGCTGGTGAGCAGCCGCTTCGGCATATCCATCGACTTCGGGCCCTGCCGGGTGCGCTATATGGAGACCATCGCCGCGCCCGCCTATGGTATCGGTCACTTCGAGCCGCTCCGCCACTACGCGGAGGTGCACCTGAAGCTGGAGAGCGCGGCGCGGGGCAGCGGGCTGTCGTTCGCGTCCGTGTGCCACGTGGACGACCTGGCGCTGAACTGGCAGCGGCTGATTGAGACGCACGTGTTCGAATATGTCCATCGGGGCGTGCTCATCGGCGCGCCGCTGACCGACGTGAAGGTCACCCTGCTCGCCGGACGCGCGCACCTCAAGCACACCGAGGGCGGCGATTTCCGCGAGGCCACCTATCGCGCCATCCGCAACGCGCTCATGCGCGCTCAGAGCGTGCTGCTCGAGCCGGTGTGCCGCTTCGAGCTGCGCGCGCCGTCGGAGGCCATGGGCCGCGTGCTGGGCGATATGAACCGCATGCGCGCCGACGCCGAAGCGCCGCTGCTCCAGGACGACGGGATGCTGCTCCGGGGCGAAGCGCCGGTTTCGCGTCTCGCGGGCTATCAGGAGGAGCTGGCTGCGCTGTCGCACGGCCGGGGCGCGCTGTCCTGGCGGCTGGACCACTACGCGCCCTGCGCCGACGCCGACGCCGTGATCGCCCAAAGCGGCTATAACCCGCTGGCCGACGACACGCCGGACTCGGTGTTCTGCGCGCACGGCGCGGGCTTCACCGTGGCCTGGGACAGGGTGCGCGACTTCGCCCACCTGACGAGCGAAGCGACAGACGGCTAGAGTGTGTTTCGTTCACGGCGTGCGCCGGTTCGGAAACGCACGCCGGCATGCGGGGAGCGTTTTTTGACGCGCCCCGTTTCGCTTCATCGGGCAAACGGAAAATTCACCATTTTCCAGCCGCCGTCCCCCATTGCAAAAAGAGCGCGGGTATGCTACAATGCGGCAAGAGGAGAATATGCCGCGAGGGGGAGCCAGACATGTGGAAGACGCGCATTGAGGCATTCCGTATTTCCTTCAGCGATATCTTCAACACGCGCGACGACATGGCGAAGGGCCGGACGATCAATCTGACCTGCACGCTGCTGGCCGCGTTTTACAATGTGTTCATCACCGGCATATTCTATACGGGCTTTCTGTCGATGTACGGCATATCCATCACCGGCGTGGGCATCGTCACATTCATACCCTACATCGCCAATCTGACCACCATCTTCTCCTCCAAGATGCTTTCCCGGTTCAGCGTGCAGAGCCGGAAATACATCCTCGTCGCCTCCAAGATATACTTCTACTTCATGTATATCGTGGCCACGACCGTCATGCCTCAGTTCGTCGTCGATCCGAACGCGCGGCTCGTGTGCTTTGCGGTCATCCTCTTCCTGGCCTATGCGGTGTACGCCATGTTCAGCCCGGGCATCACCGTGTGGTTTTATCAGTTCTATCCCAGGGACAACGAGCGCCGCACGCGCTATATCCTGCTGTGCCAGGTGTTCAGCTCGATCATGTCCACCTGCATCCTGCTGTTCAGCGGCGTGCTGACCGACGCCATCGCCGGCTCGCCCTACCAGAGCGCGCTGATTCTGGGCTTCCGCTATCTGGCGTTCGCGCTGGTGGTGGCCGAGACGATGGTGCAGCTGCGCGCGAAGGACTTTTCGCCCGCGAACGACGGGAAGAAAATGAAGCTGACCGACGCCTTCACCGTGCCGTTCCGGCATCGCAAATTCCTGCTGTGCATGATCATGATGTTCTGCTGGAACTACATCGCCAACCTCAACAACGGCCTGTGGAACTACCACCTGCTCAATCACATGCACTTCCGCTATACGCTCATCAACCTGATGTCGGCGATGTACACGGTGATCCTGCTGCTGCTGTCCAATTCCTGGCGAAAGCTGCTCAGGCGCTATTCCTGGATCAAGACGTTCGGCATCGCCTGCCTGTTCTGGGTGCCGACGGAGGTCGTCTTCTTCTTCATGACGCCGGAGCGCAGCTACCTCTACGTGCCCATGTGCTTTGTGCAGAACGTGCTGTCGGTGGGGCTGAACCTGTCCTATGCCAACGTCCTGTACATGAACCTGCCGGAGGAGAAATCCACCGCCTGCATCGCGTTCAACATCATCGGCTGCAACATATGCGCGTTCCTGGGCCTGCTGACCGGCACGGCGGTGAGCTCGATCACCGGGGACGAGACGGTGCGCATGCTGGGCATGGACGTATACGCCGTGCAGTTCACCACGCTGATGCGCGCCGTGACCATTCTGGCGATGGGCGTCATCCTGTACACGCGCTGGCGCGTCTTCACGCGGGACGACGACATCGCGGCGGTGGAGCAGATGTCGTCCGACAGGAAATTGATGAGGGCCGCGCGGCCCAGACTGACGCTCCGGCAGATCGTCAGCCGGTTCAGGAACAGAGGCGCGTTATGAGCGAAGAGAACAGGGGCATGCTGGCGGCCGCCGTCGCCTATACGATTTTTGGCCTGAGCTATCTTTTCTCCAAAATGGCGCTGGACGTCGCGGAGCCGATGATCCTGCTGTGCGCGCGGTTTTCCGTCACGCTGATCGCGCTCAACCTGCTGGTGGCGGCGCGCGTGCTGAAGCTGAATCTGCGCGGCAAGCGGCTCGGCGCGCCCATTCTGCTGGGCATCCTCCAGCCGGTGCTCTACTTTGTGCTGGAAAACTACGGCCTCAAATACACCACCACCTCGTTCACCGGCATGGTGTCCTCCGTCAGCCCGGTGTTTACGGCGGTGCTGGGCGCGGTGCTGCTCAGGGAGCGGCCCAACGCGAAGCAGTGGCTCTACATCGCCGTGACCATCGCGGGCGTGCTGCTGGTGTCCATGGGCGCGGGCGGCGGGCAGAATACCTTCCTCGGCTGCCTGTGCCTGCTGGCCGCGTACTTTTCCGGCGCATTCTACGTCATTCTCGTGCGGCGGCTGTCGAAGGATTATTCGCCGTTCGAGCTGACCTACGTGATGTTCACGGTGGGCTTTGTGTTCTTCGCGGCGCTGGCGGTCATTCAGTATCGGGGCGGAACGCTTGCGGCGCTGGGCGCCGCGCTTTCCCGGCCGCGCTTCGTCGCCGCAACGCTGTATCTGGGGATCCTGGCCTCGGTGGGGGCGTACCTGCTGTCCAATTATTCGCTCTCCCGCCTGCCGGTGGCCCGCTCGACCATCTTCACCAGTCTGTCTACGGTGGTGTCGGTGCTCTCCGGCGTCGTCGTGATGCACGATCGGTTTTCATGGGTGAGCTTCGTCGCCTTTGCGCTGATTCTGTCGGGCGTGTGGGGCGTCAACCACTTCGCGGCGCGCGAGGCGGCGTGAGGCGGGAGAAGGGCATGCGATTCCGCGCGACGGGGAAGAGCCGCGCGGAATTTTTAATGGACAGAGAACGGAAAAAGTGGTATGCTATAGAAGAGATTTTTGCAGACAGGAGGCGGTGGGATGAGCTATCAGGCGCTGTATCGCACGTGGCGGCCCGAGTATTTCCGGGACGTCGTGGGCCAGGACCGCATCGTGACCACGCTGCTCAATCAGATCACCTCCGGCCGCATCCCGCACGCCTACCTGTTCTGCGGCAGCCGCGGCACCGGCAAGACGTCCACCGCCAAGGTGCTCTCGCGGGCCATCAACTGCCTGGAGCCGGAAAACGGCGAGCCCTGCGGCCGATGCGCGGCCTGCGTCCAGCTCTCGGGCGAGAACAATCTGGACATCGTGGAGATCGACGCCGCGTCCAACAACGGCGTCGACGAGATCCGCGACCTGCGCGACAAGGTAAAATATCCTCCGACGGTGGGGCGCTACAAGGTGTATATCATCGACGAGGTGCACATGCTCTCCACCGGCGCGTTCAACGCGCTCCTGAAAACCCTGGAGGAGCCGCCGGCCCACGCGGTGTTTATCCTGGCCACGACCGAGCCGCAGCGCCTGCCCGCCACGATCCTCTCGCGCTGCCAGCGATTCGATTTCAAGCGCATTCCGGCCTCTCTCATCGAGAAGCGGCTGCGCCAGGTGCTCGAGTCGGTTGGCAGCGAGGCCGACGACGAGGCGGTGTCGCTCGTGGCGCGCGCCGCGGAGGGCGGCATGCGCGACGCGCTGAGCATTCTGGACATGTGCCTGTCCTATGGCGGCGGGCGTCTCTCGGCCGCGCTGGTGCGCGAGGTGCTGGGCGCGTCGGACCGGACGTTCCTCTTCGACTTCGCGGCGGCGCTGATTGACGGCGACGTGCCGCGCGCGCTGGGCATGATCGACCAGATGATGCGCGACGGCCGCGACCCGGCGGTGTTCGCGCGCGAGGTCACGGGCCACATGCGCGCGCTTCTGGTGGCGCGCACCTGCGGGGATGGCCTGGAGGATCTGCTCGAGATCACCCGCGAGGATGCGGACCGGCTGCGCGCCCAGGCGCAGGAAGCCTCGCAGCCCCGGCTGATGAGGCTGATGTCGCTGTTCATTCAGGCGGAAAACGACATGAAATGGTCCTCGCAGCAGCGGATCGTGCTGGAGCTATGCGCCGTGCGCGGCTGCCGCCCGGAACGCGAGCCCGACGAGGAGGCGCTGGAGGACAGGCTGTGCGTCGTGGAGAAGGCGCTGGCGGAGGGCGTGCGCGCCGCGCCGCCCGCCGGAGCGGCCAGGGCATCTGCGCCGGCCGCGGCAAAGGACGCCGGCACGCCGGCGCCGCCCGCCCCGAAGAGCGCCCCGGCGCCGGAGAACGACGAACAGGCCTGGCAGCAGGCGTTCAAGGCCATCGGCCGACAGGATCCGAAGATATGCATCTTCCTCAAGAAGGGACGCTTTGCGGGGCTGGACGGCGACCAGGTGCTGCTCGAATATCCTGCGGACGGCAGCGAGCTGCTGGCGCAGCTCCTGTCCAGGACCGATAAGCAGGCGATCGTGGATCAGTGCCTGAGCGAGGCGTTTGGACGGGCGGTGCATCTCAGGACGACGCAGCCCGGCGCGGCGGCCAGAAAAGTGCCCGCCGCGGACGGCCGGAAGGCGCTCGAACAGATTTACGAGACGTTTCCGCGGGACAGGATAGAGATCATTGACGAATAAAACAAAGAAATTGGAGGACTTGGACAATGGCGAGAGGCGGATTTCCGGGAATGGGCATGGGCGGCAATATGCAGCAGCTGGCGCGGCAGGCGCAGAAGCTCCAGCAGCAGATGGCGAAGATGCAGGAGGAGCTGGACGCGCGCGAGTATGAGGCGGCGGCCGGCGGCGGCGTGGTGACGGCGAAGGTGAACGGCAAAAAGGAGCTTGTCGCGCTGACGATCAGGCCCGAAGCCGTCGATCCGGACGACGTCGAGATGCTGCAGGATCTGGTGCTGGCGGCGGTCAACGAGGCGCTGCGCACGGCGGCCGAAACGAGCGAGCGCGAAATGGGCAAGCTGACCGGCGGCATGAATCTGGGCGGCCTGTTCTGATGCCATGAGCGGTGTGATTGAGCCCATCGCGCGCATGGTCAACCAGCTTTCGAAGCTGCCCGGCATCGGCCAGAAGACGGCGCAGCGCCTGGCCTACTATATCATCAGCCTGCCTGAGGATCAGGTGCGCGAGCTGGCCGTGTCGATCTTCAACGGCAAGAAGCAGGTGCATTTCTGCTCCATCTGCGGCAACTACGCCACGGAGGATCCGTGCCCGATGTGCCGCGACGACGAACGCAAGAACGGCCTTTTGTGCGTGGTGAAGGATCCGCGCGATGTCGCGGCCATGGAGCGCATGCGCGATTACAACGGCCAGTATCACGTGCTGCACGGCGTCATCTCGCCGATGCAGGGCGTCGGCCCGGATGACATCCGCATCCGCGAGCTGCTCGCGCGACTGTCGGACGGCAGCATCAGGGAGGTCATTCTGGCGACCAATCCGGACGTTGAGGGCGAGGCCACGGCGGCCTACATCGCCCGGCTGATCAAGCCCATGGGCATCCGCGTGACGCGCATTGCTCACGGCATTCCCGTCGGCGCGGATCTCGAATACACCGACGAGGTGACGCTGTCGAGGGCGTTCAGCGGGCGCAGCGAGCTGTGACGCCGGAGACGGGGCCTTCAGCGCGGCCTCCGTCGCCCTCCCTGTCCGGCCTTATGTGGCGGCATGGCATGAAACAGAGCGTTCTTCGCGGGAAAACATGGCATGAAGGAGACAGTCTGGCGATATGCGGGGCTGTCTCCTGCATCGCCTTGAAGCCAGGGCCGCATGACGGGCAGGGCCGGGGAAAGGGCCGGCGCAGCATCGTCAAGCCCGTCTCATCATCCTGCGACGGTCCGTGAACGATCAAATGAATGGATGGGCGAGGTTCTCTCCACTTTATGCTGTTCAGCCTGTCCGACAAGGGCACGTTTGGCGAAGCGGCGGATGGGGTCTGGCGGCAAACGGGGTAGCGCGCCCCTTCCCCTGCACCCCGTCCCCGCTCGTCGCGGGGACGGGGAAAAGTCAGTTGCGGGCTTCGCCCGCGCTGAGCAGGGCTCCGCCCTGCACCCGGCCGCAGCGAAGCGGGATGCAGCGGCATAGCTCCGGGGTTCAAGGGAGCGGGGGAAAGGGTATGCTCTGCCTGTGCCGGCAGACTCATTGCGTCTGGCAGCGCCCCGACAATCGCCAATTTGCAGGGACCGACCGGACGCAGGGGAGTACGAACGACGTGAATGGGAGAGTGGACGATATGGAGGTCTATCTGATCCGCCACGGCCAGAGCGAGGCGAACGCCGCGGGCGTGCATTCCGGCTGGGCGCCGGTGTCGCTGACGGCGCTGGGCCGCGATCAGGCGCGGGAGACCGCGGCGCTCATTGAAGGCGTGTCGTTTGACAGGATCATCGTGAGCGATCTCAGGCGCGCGCGGCAGACGGCCGAGATCATCTTTCCGGGACGTGAATTCGAGTTCAACAGCGACATCCGCGAGCTGGACACCTCGCCGCTGGCGGGCCGGACGGTGAGCGCGCTGGCAGAGGAGCTGGGCGAGGTCTACCTGAACGCCCGACGGACGTTTGACTACGGCCCGCTGGGCTGCGAGTCCCAGGCGGCGTTTCTGGCGCGGGTGGCGCGCTTTTTTCACGGCATGGCGTCGCTGAACTGCGAACGCGCCGCCATCGTGGCGCACGCGGGCGTGATCCGCGCGCTGGGCGCCCTCGCGATGGATCTGCCCATCGACCGCTTTCCGCTGCCGGTGTCGAACTGCTCCGTTTCCGTGCTGGAATACCGGGAGAACGCCTGGTGCATTTTCCGCTGGAACTGCAGACGGCTGGGCGGGTGCTGAGCCTGTAGGCCCAGGCGCCGATGGGCCGGCACGACATTTGACGACGCGAGGGGGGGAAGGGATGATGAAAGGCGCGACGACCTGGAGCTATGCGCCCTACAAGCCGTTTTTCTTTGACAGGGGAGACATCTATGTCTGCCGCCTCGCTCCGGACGAGCGGTCGTTTCACTGCGAGTGGCTGGCCGCGCCCGGTCCGGAGTATGAGCTGATGCTTCGGCCTGAAGGGGAGGGCGAATTCGCCTGCGCGGCGCGCGTGACCGTGCCGGAGGCCACGGTTGAGGGCCTGAAGGAGGAGACGGACTACGAGTTTTACGTCCGCTGCGGCGGGAAGAAGAGCCGCGTGCGGCTGTTCCGCACGGGCAGGCCCGTCGGCACCGTGGTCAACTACCTGCACCCGCGCGACGACGAGTATGCCTTTTCCGGCCGCTATCTTTGCTCGCCGTCGCTGGTGAGGCATCCGGACGGATACCTGCTCGCGTCAATGGACCTTTTCGCAGGCGGCGCGCCCCAGAACCTTTCGCTCATATTCCGGTCGGACGACGACGGGCGCACCTGGCATTACCTCACGGACCTCTTTCCGTGCTTCTGGGGAAAGCTGTTTATCCACCGCGGCGAGCTGTATATGCTGGCCTGCTCGACGGAGTACGGCGACCTGCTCATCGGAAAGAGCGCGGACGGCGGCCGCACCTTCGGCGCGCCCACGGCGCTGCTGCGCGGCTCATGCAAGTGCGGCGTGGCGGGCGTGCACAAGAACCCGCAGCCGGTGATCGAGCACAGGGGGCGGCTCTATGAGACGCTCGAATGGGGCTCCTGGGGCGAGGGCTATCATGCCGCGATGGTCATGTCCGCCGATGTGGAAAGCGATCTGCTCGACCCGGCAAGCTGGCGCTTCACGCCGCCCGTGAAGTATGATCCGGCCTGGCCGGGCGTGGCGTCGGGGCCAAGCAGCGGCAACATCGAGGGCTCGCTGGTTGTTTCGCCGGACGGTGCGCTCTTCAATATCATGCGCTATGACATGACGAAATGCCGGCCGAATTACGGCCGCGTGCTGGCCTACCGCGTCGACACGGACGATCCGGACGCGCCGCTCGCCTATGACCACGCCGTTGAACTGCCGGGCAATCACTCCAAGTTCATGATCAAGCGCGACGAAAGGACGGGGCTGTACTTCACGATCATCTCGCGCATCCTGGATGGCGAGGGCGTCATGAACCGAAATCTGCTGTCGCTTATGGTTTCGAAGGATTTGAGGCGATGGGAGCTGGCGGCCGATCTCATAGACCGGCGGCACGAGGATCCCCGGGGCACGGGCTTCCAGTATGTGGACTGGATGATCGAAGGGGAGGATCTGCTCTATCTGTGCCGGACGGCCATGAACCAGCCGCATAACTATCACGACGCAAATTATCAGACCTTCCACCGCCTGGCCGGTTTCCGGGATCTGCTGAACGGGTTTTAGAAGTCAAATGGTCGCATAAGAAGGGAGGATATGTCGATGACAAGCAAAGAGTGGTTCAAACAAGCCGGATTTGGCATGATGATTCACTGGGGGCTGTACGCGCTGCCTGCGGGAGAATGGAAAGGCCGCCGCATGCCGTACATCGGCGAGTGGGCCATGCAGTATTTCAGGATTCCCCTGGCGGAGTACCGGTCCCTGGCGCGCGCGTTCAACCCGGTTCTGTTCAGCGCGGAGGAGTGGGTGAAGCTGGCTCAGGACGCGGGCATGCAGTACATGGTCTTCACATCCAAACACCATGAAGGCTTCGCCATGTTTGACTCGGCCGTGTCGGATTACAACGTGGTGAAGGCCACGCCGTTTGGACGCGACGTGGTGGCCGAACTGGCGGAGGCCTGCTACAGGCACGGCCTGAAATTCGGCCTGTACTACTCCCAGGACCTGGACTGGAGCGAGCCAAACGGCGGCGGCTATACGGCGGGAAAGACATGGTGCGGCGGCGAGGCCTACTGGACAAACAACTGGGATTTCCCGGATGACGCGCACAAGGACTACAGCCAATGCTTTGAGGAAAAGATCAAGCCGCAGGTGAAGGAGATTCTGACAAAATACGGCGATTTGTGCCTCATCTGGTTTGATACGCCCCAGACCATTTCCCCGGCGCAGAGCGATGAGCTGTATCGCATGGTGAAGACCTACCAGCCGGACTGCCTTATCAATTCGCGCATCGGCAACGGGCACGGCGACTACACATCGGCAGGAGACAATCAGATTCCGGACGATGACAAGGGCGATATGCTGTTCGAAACGCCGGCGACGCTGAACGACACCTGGGGCTATAAGTCCTTTGACAACAACTGGAAAAGCGCTGAGAAGGTCGCCGCCATCAGGAAGCACCTGAACGAGCGAGGCATCAACTACCTGCTGAATGTCGGCCCGGACTATCTTGGACGGATCCCGGCGCCTTCCGTAGACATCCTGCGGGAAGTGGGCAGACGGGGATAGATATCGGGGCGTCGTTGAAGGAATATCCGCCCGGCTGGTTCACCTTTGACGTGCCGGGCGGGTACGGTCGACACAGCGCTGCTGCGCCGCCCTCCGCTCAGCCCGGCGGCGGCGAAAAAGCCATCCGAATCTGTACGGGTAATGGCATGGGTTTTCATCCCAAATCGCAAAAAAGAAGCAGCATACCCGCAAGAATACGCTGCTTTGCGTTTGCTGCCGGAATCCGCCTCGGGAACAGGTCGAAGGATCCGTTCCCGAGGCAGGTCGGTCCGCATTACTTGTGGATCCAGCCAACCGCGCCGCGCAGGCTGACGATGAGCCAGTCCCCATCCTCTTTCAGGATGGGCAGGGTGGTGTCCTTGTCCAGCAGGGCAACCTTGAGCGCCGTCGTATCATTCCAGGCATAGACCGGGGTTTTCTTCTCCGTCTTGTACCAGGCGGGATCAATGACGAGATAGTCCGCGTTGATCCAACCGATCAGCGAGTCCTCAGAATCATCAAGGGCGCAGTAGGCCCAGCCGTCCGACATGTCCATCACGATGGGCCGGTCTCCGTAGTGCAGGGTCGTTATCTTATGGGCGGAACTGCTGGGCGCCTGCCGGACAGAAAGATCCTCGCACAGAACGACAGACGAAAGGCCGATCTGCCCAAAGCCATTTGGCGGGATGATTTCCGCGTGAACAATGCCAATGCTTCCAAGCGCAAGAATCAGCGCCATCAGAATCGTGAGCCAGCCATACTTTTTCATGTTCGGTCTCTCCTCTTTTCCTTTATTCGGCAATAAGACGATGAATCCGACCGTTTTGTTCCGCGAAACCGGGACGTTGAGGTGGGAATATCAAACGGCCCTCCCACCTGCCAGGGCTGATGGGGAAAACGAATGGCAAGAACAACAGCCCTTGCGCTTCCCGAAACAGAGGCGTAAAATATCCTTGAGGCGATGCTGCCCGGCATGAAGGACGAGATGCGCCGGCCGATGATGCCGCCGGTGCGGGCGAGAAAGGATTGAATGAAATGGGACACTGCAGCTGGGCCTATGTGAATGAAAGGGAGCACAGATACCACGACACGGAATGGGGCGTGCCGGTGCACGACGACCGGCAGATGTTCGAGCACCTGACGCTGGAGAACCTGCAGTGCGGCCTCAGCTGGGACCTGATGCTGAAAAAGCGGGACATCTTCCGCCGGTGCTTCGACAATTTCGAGTATGACCGGATCGCCGCGTACACGGAGGAGGATGTGCAGCGCATCATGCGCGCCGAGGGCATGCTGAAATCGGAGCGCAAAATCCGCGCCGTGATCAACAACGCGCGGTGTTATCAGAAGGTGCGGGCGGAATTCGGCAGCTTCTGCGGGTACCTCTGGGGCTATGCGGACGGGAAGACCATCGTCTACGACGGTCACGCCCAGGGCCGCGTGCCGGTGAGCAACGGCCTGTCTGAACGGATCAGCAGGGACCTGAAAAAGCGCGGCTTCAAGTACATCGGGCCGGTGACGATCTATTCCCACCTGCAGGCCTGCGGCATCGTCAACGACCACGCCGACGACTGCCCGTGCTTCCATCGGATCAACGAAAGCTGGCCGACGATCCGGCTGGCGCCGGATCGCGAAGCGGGGCTGATGACGCTCAGAGACATGGCGGAGCAGGGAGAATGATGATCCATGCGCGATGACGTGTTCGCCTACATCAAAAAGAAATACAGGACGGAGCCGGAATACCTCTGGATGCGGTTTCCGGGGTACGCCGTCTTTCGCCATGGCGACAATCAGAAGCTGTTCGCGATGGTGATGGATGTCTCGAAAAGCAGGCTCGGCCTGCCGGGCACGGAGATCGTCGACGTCCTGAACGTGAAGATGAGGGATCCGCTGCTGGCCGGCCTTCTCGTGCAGCAGGAGGGCTATACGCGGGGCTATCACATCGGCCGGGGCAGCTGGGTCTCCGTGCTGCTGGATGGAACCGTGCCGTTCGCGGACATATGCCGCTGGGTGGACGAGAGCTACCTGGCCACGGCGTCCAATGAGCAGAAGAAGGCGCTGAGGCCGCCCAAAGAGTGGATCGTCCCGGCCAACCCCAAGTACTACGACATTCAGAGCGCGTTCAGACAGGCGGATGAAATCAGCTGGAAGCAGGGCGCCGGCATCAAGGCGGGCGATACGGTGTTTATGTATGTGGCCGCGCCGGTCTCCGCCGTGCTGTACAAGTGCCGCGTCACGGAGACCGGCATACCCTGTCGGCTCGACAAGGGGGCCGTGCACATCGCAAACCTGATGCGCATCAGGCTGCTCAGGGAATATCCGCCCGACCGGTTCACCTTTGACGTGCTGGGCGAAAAGTATGGCATTTACGCCGTGCGCGGGCCGAGGGGCATACCGGAGAAGCTGAGCGAGGCGCTGAAATAGTTGCGCCGTTTTTCTGATAGGGGCTGTCTCAAAACGGGAATTTCTTTGAAAGATTGCACAACAAAACGACCGGGAGAACGCGATGCACTCCCGGTTTTTTGTGTAATATGCGCATTTCAAGACGGCCCCATAAATTTTCCTCATCGAATGGCGTCGGAATTGGAATTGATTCCGCGCCGTTTTTCCTGTACAATGAATACAGATAAAGGAAAGAAGGTGTTTGAATCATGGCAAATCTGATCGTTTATTATTCCCGCAAGGGACAGAACTACTGGAACGGAAGCATCGTGGATCTGGCAAAGGGCAACACCGAGCGCGTGGCGGAATTCGTTCAGAAGGCCGTGGGCGGCGACCTGTTCGAGATCGAGACTGTGCGCGAGTACAGCAGGGACTACATGACCTGCACCGAGGAAGCCAAGGCGGAGCTGCGGGAAGGCGCGCGGCCTGAGCTGAAGAGGTATCCGGATTCCATCGAACAGTACGATACCATCTTTGTGGGCTATCCCAACTGGTGGGGCACCATGCCCATGTGCGTTTACACCTTCCTGGAGCACTACGACCTGACCGGAAAGAGGATCGTGCCCTTCTGCACCAACGAGGGCAGCGGCATGGGCGCAAGCGAACGGGAGCTCAAGAAAATCTGCAAGGGCGCGGAGGTTGCGTCCGGCCTCAGCATCCACGGCGCGGAAGCCGCCAAGAGCGAGGGCAGGGTCGCGGCCTGGGCGAAGAAAAATGTGTGATCCGATCCTCCCCCGGCGGCGTTCGCGGCCGTTATAGCTCCTTCTCCATGCGAATGCAGCGGAACGTGTCCCCCTCCACCGCCTCGCCGCGGATCTCATAGCCCATTTGCTGATAGAATGCCACCTTGTTGTCCCGGCTCTCGACGACCGTCCTGGCATAATACAGCTCATCGGCCCAGTCCTCGCACTCGCTGACCACCATCGTGCCGATGCCCTGATGGCGGTATTCCGGCAGCACGACCACCCGGCCGATCATCATGCTTCTCCTGTCCAGCGGGTACATCCGCGCCGTGGCGATGGGGAACCCGTCGTCCGTGACCACGATGTACCGGGTGTCCGGCGCGTCGTGCTCGTCGAATTCCTGGCGCAGGGGGATGTGGTGCTTCTTCGCCATGGCCTGGATGCGCACGTAATAGGCCCCCGCCTGCTGCCACGTCTCCGTCGCCCGGATGACGGACAGGTTCGGCCGAAGCTCGATCTGCCCGATGGTGCTCTCGTAGACGAGACAGCCGTTGATGCTGACGCCGTCTTCCTCTACGCCGTACTCGTGCAGGCAATACTCGGAGGAGCATATGTCGGCCACGCCGGTGAAGCTGTGGCCCCATTTGTCCCGGATATAGACCATTTTGCCGTCGTATTGGTTGATCATGTGAAAACTCCTTGATGTGGCTGCGCGCCGCGGGCAATTGCGCGAAACCAAACGAAATCTCTGAATTTCATATATTTTAAGGTGAATGAAATCACAGCGTTTCATTCACCTTGGCCCTGAAATGCTCATGAAATTGCGTCCGCCGGCCGAGGATTTCATCCAGCTCGTCCTGCAGGCCCAGCGGCATCCAGACGAGCAGGAACATGCCCGCCGTGAAGAAGTCGATGAAGCCGATCAGGAAGCCCTTTCGCCTCGTGTGCTTGAATCTCATATGTTTTTCCGTTCCGGCGCTTAGAGCGTGTTTCCAGAATCCCCGAGGCGCATTTTCGGCGCCTCAGGCGGTATCCTCTTGGATTTAGGAACACACGCTAGCTTTCCACGATCTTCTTGGCAAACGCCGCGGCCGCCTGCATGTCTTCCTCGTTCGGCCGGCCCTTGTGGATGCCCTTGAACTCGCCCTTGCAGTGGAATTCGCGCTCGTCCATGGGGATGCCCGCCCTGTCCGCCTCGGCCTTGACCTTCCTGTAGGTGGAGTTCAGCATCGCCGCTGAGCCGAAGTTGACGATCCTGCCGACCCTGGCCTTGTCCAGCGAGCGCACGAAGTCCCGCACGGCGGGGTCGATGCTGAAGGCATAGTAGGAATTGCCGAGGAACAGCACGTCCACCTTCTCCGTGACGGGCGCGCTGATGGGCAGCGCCTCCACGCCCACCGCCTTCGCGACGGCCTCGGCGAGGCGCTTGGTGTTGCCGGTTTTGGTGTAGTATCTGACTGCGATTTTCATGGTGCATGGCCTCATTCGATTACTTGCCGACCTTTTCGCCGTTCAGAACGACGACGTTGATGGGGTCTACCTCGACCTTCTCCCAGACGTGCTCAACGATATACGGTTCGGTTTTCAGGTACTGCTCCAGGTCCTCGCGGCTGTCAAACGCCATGATCATCACGGAGCCTTTCATCTTTCCCGCGTCGTCCAGGAGCCCGCCGGCGCAGATGACCTTGCCGTTCACATGGCTCATGTTTTCCAGGTGCCGCGGACGCACTTCCATCCGCTTTTCCAGCATGTTTTCGCCGTCGTGGGCTGTGATGATGAATTGCATGGGGAGTCCTCCTTTTGACATATGATGCTTTTATGATTGTACAACATGATGCAGGAAACTTCAATAAGAGAATCGGGACTTTGAGGCAATTCAAAAAGCCGGCAATACTGCCGGTACTTTGTCAAAGAAGAAACTTTTTTTCCAGTATTGCCTGATCCGCAGTTCGGTATCCGTAAGATTGGGGACGATTTTGTGCATTTTTCGCACAAGATGGCAAAAACATGTTTCTTGTTGAGTTGAAGTAAACCGTTAGACGGCAAGTGGCGGCGAAATGGAAGGAGGGGCCGTGCCGTTTACAGGAGCTGCGCGGGTTTGGCTGTCCTTCATGTGTGAAATATCTCCTTTCGATTTCTGAAAATGTGAAAAGACGTGCACCTGTCCGCACCCTGTTCACCTCAATCGACACCGGCCGGTACGTCAAGACCGGCGACTGGGAAGTCAACGGCGATCGCTTCCCCAAAGGCATCCGCCGCATCGTGGACATGCTGGAGGAGCGGGGCATGAAGCTGGGGCTCTGGTTCAATCCCACCGTGGCCGCGGCCAGCAGCCGCGCCGCGTCACGGTCAGCGGCCCGCTGAGGGTGTTGAAGATCACCTGATCGCTTTGCGGCTCATAGTGGTTCAGGATGACATAGGACGAAGCCAGCGTGGCGTGGCCGCACAGCTCCACCTCTGTGCCCGGCGTGAACCAGCGCAGGTGGTAGCCCGATTCCTCCCTGACGATGAACGCCGTCTCCGACAGGTTGTTCTCCATGGCCAGCTTCATCATCGAGGCCTCCGAGGGCCAGCGTTCCATGACGCACACCGCCGCCGGGTTGCCCGCGAAGGGCTCCGGCGTGAAGGCGTCCACGATGTATTGTTTCATGCGATCCTCCTTACAGGCCCATCTTCCCCATGATCCCGTCCGCCGTCACGCCGGGGTGGGTGACGTACAGCCGCACGATCTGCTCTACCAACGCGGCGTCCCAGCCGTGGCGCTCGGCGATCTCCACGGGGCCGCGGCCCTTCTGCGTCTCCTTCATGATCGTCTCGACCTGCCTCTTGAGGTCGACGGACGTCGGCAGGGAGACGGCCCTGCCGACGTGGGGAATGTCCACCCTGTTCACGCAGACGCTTCCCGCCTCCACCTCCAGCACCGCCAGCGTGATGGCCTGATTGAACCGCCTCGGCCCGCAGCTGCCGGGGTTGAGCAGCAGCGTTTTGCCCTGCCGCGATGCCTCGTATTTGTGGGAATGGCCGAAGACTACCAGGTCATACGGGGAAAGGCCGTCCGGCAGGTCCTTCTTCTTGTGGGTCATGCAGATCCGCAGTCCGGCCAGCCCGAAGTCCAGAAACAGAGGAAGCCGCTGCGCCCACTCCCCGTCGTTGTTGCCGCGCACGGCGTAAACCGGGGCGATGCGCTCCAGCGCGTCGATGATCTCCTGCCGGTTGATGTCGCCGCCGTGCAGGATGGCTTCGCAGCCCGACAGCGCGGCCATCGCCTCCGGCCGCAGCAGGCCGTGGGTGTCTGAGAGGATGCCGATCTTCACAATTTATACTCCTTTCGGAGGATTCGATATCGCAAAGCGCAAGTCCATTATACCTGAAAACCCAGACAATACGCGCTTTAACATGCTGAAGGAACCCGGACAATACGCACGATAAAGAGCCGGGATCAGCAGCCTGCGACTTATCCTGTCATCGCGTGTCAGGTTTTCACACAGCGCTGATTCCGGCTCGCGGGCGTGTCCGGATGGGATCCTGGGCGCTTTCACAGCCTGAACAGCACATTCAGAGAGTCCCGGTAATATTGCGTCATTTCTTTAAAGATTCTCATACGCCGGCGCCCTTGTGTTGATATTGAACGCAAAATCGCCCATGATCCCATAGATTTCCGCCTGTTCAAAGGCGATGTACAGCTGCACCCAGCTTCCGTCGCGTACAAACCGCTCAAGGCCGCCGCCCTTCCACCTCAGCGGCGCGTCCGTCAAATCGCCGGAGAGGGGTATAAAATCGTCCATCGTGTATCCCTCGATCGGCGCGCCGCGGCGGAGCTCGGCCCGAAGTCCGCCAAAGGGAATGTTGGCGTTGATCCGCAGCTCCGGCTGATTCAGCCGCAGCCATTGGGTGATCAGCTCGGCCTTGCCCTTGCCGGAGTCTATGCATACGAATCGGTTGCGCTTCAGGGTGCCGGGAACCACCGCCACATTGGCGGGCAGGCCCTCGCGTTTGGGCTTTGGGAACCCGCCGTGTTCCGCCCTGTGAGCCGCCATATAGAAGAGAATATCCTCTCCCCGATCCACCATGGAAATGCAGTACGCGCCGCCATAGCCCAGCTCGCCGCGTTCATGCGCGGTATAGAGGGGCGCATTTGTGCGGTTCCACATCAGCCCGTCGTAGGAATAAGCGTATTCGCTTGTCACCGGGCCGTCCATGACGCGGTTGAACGGCATGACCTGCTTCCACAGAAGGCCGATGAACATATCGCCCGGCTCGTAATAGTATTCGGGCATGCTGTAAAGGTGGGTGGTCGGCTCGTCATTCGGCAGGGGATGGACGATGCCGCGGGGGAAGGTCCAGGACTGCAGGTCGGCGCTTTCCGTCAGACAAATGCGCCTTTCGCCCCAGCGCCGCCGCGTCGTCACCTGAAAGCGCCCGGTGCGCGGGTTGCGCAGCAGGCTCGGATAGCAGTCCACATACGACGGCGTCACCGGCGCGTCGGATATCCGCTTCCAGTGAATCAGATCCGGCGATCCGAGCAGATGAGCCGGTTCCTGAATGATCTCCTGGCTGTCGATCCGGCCATAGCGCGCCTGAGGCGCTTTGTAGCGATAGTCCGGATTTGTCTCCTGCGCGTCCAGCATGGCGTGTATGCCGATGTCTTCCGTCGCCATGCCAATCATATTGGCCCGCTTCATGTCGGGCAGATTCACATGACAGGGCTCGAAATGGAAGCCGTCGTCGCTGTGCGCCAGCAGCACAGCCATATGCTCGTCATCCATGGGGATGTTCTCATCGGGCGATGCCATGTAAATCAGCATATAGCCGCCCTGCGGCGCGGGAACAACCACCTGGGGCGATATGACGCTCGTGTGCTCCGAATCCGTAAAGACACATTCCGGATGCCAGTGGGGCTGCTTAAGAACCCGTTTCGTGTTGTCGGATCGGTTCATCAGAAAATCATCAAACGGCAGAATGGCTTTCACGATCATCCCTCCCTGTCCTTTGGCTGGCTCGGCCCGCCTGTGCGCTTATTATACCAGATCGTTCTTATGCTGTAAATGGTGTGCAAACTTTGATGCGAATGTAAACAAAACAGTGCGTGATTACGCGGCTGCGCGGCGGGAGAAATCCGGCAGTCCCCGCGCGTACTGTCTGGAAAACAGGCAAGATCATACGCAAGATGTTGATGAAGACTGCTTCACGTGGTATAATGGATTCAGACCAGATCGGGAGGTTTTTTCATGGAGCGCTATGAACCGCCCTTTGCGATCACGAATGGAAGCTGTTGACAATTTCGACAGACCGCGCTAATATTATAATGTAAGAAGAACAGGAGGAGGAAAGCTTATGAAAAAACTGATGAGTGTGCTGCTGCTGGCGGTGATGGTTCTGTCGTGCCTCACGGTTCTGCCGGCGCAGGCGGAGGATCTGACGGGTAAGACCAATGTGAACGACACGGCCACCGTGGCCACGGTTTATCCCAAGTCCAACGGCCATTGCTACATCCGTTCGGCGCCGTCGAGCACTGAAAAGAACATTGTGGTCACCGCCTATGACGGCGATGAAGTGTATGTGTATTACACCGGCTACACCAGAGGCGGCAAGGATTTCTGGGCCTACGTGAAGCATGCCAAGTCCGAGCAGGTCGGCTATATGTGGGCGGATAACCTGGAGTACAACACCGACGACTTTGACCCTAACCTGACGGGCAAGGTGGTCGACTGTCGCTACGCCATTGTCGACACCATCGTTCCCCGGGCCAGCGGCCACAGCTACATCCGCTCCTATCCCAACAGCGCCGAGGAGAACATCGTGGCCACCGCCTATGACGACGACGAGGTCATCGTGTATTACACCGGTTATACCAGAGGCGGCAAGGACTTCTGGGCCTACGTGAAGCACGTCAAGTCTGAGCAGTTCGGCTACATGTGGGCGGATAACCTGGACTACAACACCGATGACTTTGACCGCAACCTGACGGATAAGGCTGTCTACTGTCACTACGCCACTGTCGACACCACTGTTCCCCGGGCCAGCGGCCACAGCTACATCCGCTCTTACCCCAACAGCGTTGAAGAGAACATCGTGGTCACTGCCTATGACGGCGACGAGGTCATCGTGTATTACACCGGCTATGCCAACAACGGTAAGGACTTCTGGGCCTTCGTGAAACACATCAAGTCCGAGCAGTTCGGCTACATGTGGGGCGACAATCTGAAGTAAGTCAGCCATCACTCAATCCGTCAATGGCCTTATCTTGAAAAAGCATCCGCTCGATGAACGAGCGGGTGCTTCAGACCGTTGACAAACCCTGCATTTTGCCAGAAGTGCAGGGTTTGTCAATGAAAAGAGCAGAAATAAACGAGGCTATGTTGCCGCCGACAACAACAGCTGCGGGGCTGAAATGTTTGCTCGAACGGCATGTCGTATTTCCTCCCTTCCATGATGCTCAATATCCTGTGAAAGTATCGATAAGTTTATATCCATCTGTAAACGGTCCCGCCTTGCGCCTGTAGGGTATAAAAGTGTCTATGGTTGAGGCATGTTTCTGAGAGCCATCAAACGGGCTTCATCATCCGTTTTCAAACGAATGATCGGGTAATGCTCGTTGATCCGATGAAAACAGGGACATTCCGCATCGTGATCATTGACCGTTCCGCAGACTTGCAAATGAGAATAGATCGTGACCGTGCCGATGTACTTGAAGCCCCGCTTTTTCAGATCTTTGCTGATCCTGTCGGAAAGACCGTTGCTTACTGGCACCCCCCTGCGCGTGGCCGTCATAAACGATGGTTTTCCCATCCGTGTAAGCCCACAGATAATGACAGAAGCTGCCGAACTCCGCCTGTACTCTCTGATAATCCTTTCAGTACTTTCATCCTCATTCTCCCCTCTCATGACTGCCGGGGCGGCGAGGGGATGCAGCGGTTAACCCGCTTCATATAGTCTGCATAGTCCTGCCTGTACAGATTGAGCAGCCATTTCTCTTCTGTGAGCTTCAGGGCAACCGTCAGGATGACCCAGTTGACAGGAATGGTCAGCAGCGCCCAGACATTGTGCCACTCAAGACAGATACCGGCAAACAGCATCCACCAACCGCTGTACATGGGATTGCGCACCCAGGCATAGATGCCGCAGGTTACCAGTTGGTTCTCCGCAATGCTTGCGTCCATGTCGGATCGCAGCGCGCCAATGAACCAGACAGCCAACCCCAATACAATCAACAGCGCTCCGGTCATCCGGCAGAACAGCACCCATGGGCCTTCCAGAATACCAATTTTCCAGACATAGGCGAACAGGATGATTCCGATGGCGGTAACCGTACCCATTCCGAACACAATCATCGGGCCGACACCATACAGGGGCAGCTTTTGCCCTTGCTTTATATAATTCTTCATACCGACATTTCCTTTGCTTTTTTCATGCCCCAGCCCAGCAGCATGTCGCCCGCCAGTACCATCAGAGCGGCGGCGATGCCGATCTTCATCAGATGGGCGATTCTGGGCCAGTCCAGTTCCTTATTCATTCGATGCCGCCTCCTTCATCAGCCGTACCATCATATTCCAGCCCTCTTTGATCATATTCCAGCCCTCTTTGGCCTCTTTCACAATCGGAAAGACGGGATAGCAGTGGAACATGCCTTCGCCGACAATCATCCGATAATCCACGCCGTACTTCTTCATGGCCGCCTCAAAGGACGGCGCGCAGGCGTACAGCGTCTCGTCAGAACCGTAGATGAAGGTCACCCGTGGACAGCCCGTAAAATCGCCCCGCTGCAGCCAGATCATGTAGTCCGGCACACTGTTATCCCCGTGGCGCATGATTTCCACAGCGGTTTTCATATATTGAGCCGGGATGGCGACATCCTTTTTGTCCAGTTCCACCATCCGCCGCCACTCTTCCTCGGTGTCCACACAGGTTCCCGGGGAGATGGCCATGATATGACCCGGCATCGGTGTATCCTGATGTCCGTCGTTGATGTATGGCACCATACCCAGCGCCAGATTCCCGCCTGACGATGTGCCCAGAATGGAGACGCGCTCCGGGGCATAATCTCTGAGCATCACTTTGTAGGTCTCATGGATCATCTCATAGGCTTTGGTCAGCGGATAATCCGTGCACAGCGGATAGTAGGGGATGAACAGATCGAGCCCTGTTTCCCTTGCAAACCGCAGCGCCTTTTTAATGGACCCAGGTCTCGGCGCGCTGATCATGCCGCCGCCGATCAGGAACAGATTCGCCCTGTCGGCATGTTCTTTATGGATCAGTTTCAATACAGGGAACCTCATGACATCAATTCGGCTGAACTCAAAAGCCTCGTCCTTCAAAGTCGGGATGCGGTTCTTCGCGTTTTGCTTCCTCCGGTTTTCCAGGAGCTCTTCAGTCGTGGAGCTGAGCCATCGCTTTTTGAGACCAGCCGCCACGACCAGCTTTTTCAGCAATTCATATTTGATTGACATTCATGTCACCTCGTCTGTTAGCACTAGCTAACTTATCCGTAAAAAATAATGCACGCAAAGTGCTTATCTGTTAGTTCTTCCTACCGCTTCTTCCTGCTTCTGTTTCCTGTACGGAACGATTACCCTTTACAATGACACCTCGTATCACGGATTTCCAACATCAAAAGGCGATTAGGTTAGTTTTATCAAACTTTATTATATGCTATTTTTCGCAGAAGACAAGCACAAAAATGTAAATCCATTCAATAATATCAGGATTTCTCTCTATGCGACCCTGACTAATATTTAAATACCTCCAACCCGTGAACGCCCATAAACACCTTGCTTTGAGTTGATGGGCGCATAATATGGTGGCCTTCATTCATGCGATTTGGTCCTGTGTTACGTTGAGCTCAGCCTTTTCAAAAACGGTTTTGGACTCGAAAAAGTGTCTGATTTTTCAGACACAAATCCGAAAACACCCGAAGTGCCTGACTTTTTTTCTTAGTATTGCTAGACTCGCGGTTCAGTACCCGTAAACTTGTGCACGATTTTGTGCATTTTCTGCACAAGATGGCGAAAATATGGCGATTATTGATTGCTTGTAAACCGTTAGTCGGCTAAACAACAGCAAAATTGATAAAAAATGACCGTGCAGTTTGTAAAATCTGCACGGTTTTGGCTGGTAGCGGCGAGTGGATTCGAACCGCTGACACTCCGGGTATGAAACAGCCCATCTAAAGGATTTTTTCTTCTATAATATGTGACATAAAAATGCAACGACACTGCACGGCAGTTTGTGCACAACTGTTTTTTGCCTGAAAAGTGTCAGTTATCAATGCGGGTGTAAACAAAACAGAGGGTGATTTCGCGGCTGCGCGGCGGGAGAAACCCAGCAGTCCTCCATGCGTGCGATCCGGAAAACGGGCAAGAAGATACGCAAGATAATGCGCAAGATGTTGATGAAGGTAGCTGGGCGTGGTATAATGGATTCAGACCAGATCGGGAGGTTTTTTCATGGAGCGCTATGAACCGCCCTTTACGATTACGAACCGGATGCTGAAAAGCACAGCCTCCATTTCGGAGAAGCTGGGCCGGATCGAGACCTGGCGCACGCTGGAGCGCCAGCCGCACCTGCGCCGGAACAACCGCATTCAGTCCGTGCACGCTTCATTGAAGATCGAAGCCAATTCGCTTTCACTGGACAATGTGCGCGATGTGCTGAACGACCGTATTGTCGTCGGCCCGGCGAAGGAAATACAGGAGGTCAAGAACGCCTTTGCGGCCTACGACCAGATCGAGACCATCGACCCATACAGCCTGGACGACCTGCTGCGCCTCCACGGCGTCATGACGCGACTGACGGTGGAAGAATCGGGCGTATTCCGCAGCGGCGCTGAGGGCGTTTATCGCGGTGGTGTCTGTATCCACATCGCTCCACCGCCGGGGATGGTGCCTGACCTGATGCGGCAGCTGTTCAGCTGGA
>Ga0208297_1000882_pt1 | contig 41599 bp, 34 predicted proteins | sample LMS_cellobiose_e_FD_187367 | JGI IMG/M metagenome (GOLD analysis project Ga0208297, IMG submission 187367) | Rumen-fistulated moose microbial communities from Alaska, USA - LMS_cellobiose_enrichment (SPAdes) (version 2) | ecosystem: Host-associated > Mammals > Digestive system > Stomach > Rumen... | reverse complement strand
CAGACTGCATGGCAAAGGTACAAACTTCAAAAGAAAACGGCAATGGATACCTCAAAAAATTCATCCTGCAATTTGAGCTATTGAACACCTACCACTCAAATTCATCCTGCAAAATGAGCTATACGCCTGAAAAAGCATGTTATTATTCCATTCGTTCTGATGTTGTTTTCCATAGGTGCTTTTGGCACTAATGAAGCCAGCTCGTGGTACATCCAGCCCAAGATTGGCGTGAATGCTGCACGCATTACGCATTTTTTTGATAAAACCGAGCCGAGGACAGGCCTTGTGGCTGCAGTCGATTTCGAGTATAGGGCAAACGATTGGTTCAGTTTTTCGGCAGGCCCAACGTATTCCGAGCAGGGAACAAGAACTGAAACTTTAGGAGCACTTTCCAAAATCACTATCAGAACCGACTACCTCTGTGTGCCGATGTTGGCCAACTTCTATGTCACCAAAGGTTTTGCCTTGAAGTTTGGCCTCCAACCCGGGTTCCTCCTTTCATCTACCTACAAAGAGTATGTACGCGCTCAGAGAATTAACCTCACCAGTCGATTGTCAGATGCAGGCATACCGGTCAAAACGTTTGACTTGGCATTCCCGATAGGAGCAGCTCTCGTGATTGAAAATCTTGTGATTGAGGGAAGATATAATTTGGGCTTGACCAATCCTTCTGACCATTTTCCCGAGGAATCGAGAAACGAGGTGTTCCAAATAACAGTCGGCTACAAATTCCGTCTTTGAGCTTGTCTTTTCTTTTGCGTCATCAAAATCTTGCTTGAAGAACTTTCTGTTGAACTTCATTCTTTCCTTCCAGAGAATCCAGTCTGATAATTAATCCATTAACAACCATTTAAAGCAATAAAGCTATGAGGAAGTTTTATTTTGCAGCATCCATTTTGCTGTTCTCAGCAAGTGCTTTGGCACAGTCGGAGCACGAGGTCGGCTCGTTAACCATTCAGCCAAAGGCAGGCCTCAACGTGGCCACATTTGTCGGAAGCGCCGACAAAACAGAGCCCAGACTTGGCCTTGCAGTAGGCGCAGAGTTCGAGTACCAGTTCACCGAGCGCTTCAGCTTGTCTGCGGGTGCTTTGTATTCCATGCAGGGAGATACAGAGAAAACGACGGAACAGGGAATCCAGGCAACAGCTGTAGTAAAGACAGACTACATCAATATCCCTGTCATGGCAAATGTTTATGTGGCAAAAGGCCTGGCGCTCAAGTTTGGCCTCCAGCCATCGTTCAGCGCCTCTGCCACCTACAAGATGACTGTACAGGGCATGAGCATAAGCGGCAATCTCTCAGACATTGGCTTGGACATTCATCCTTTTGACTTTTCTGTTCCTGTGGGAATTTCCTACGAGGTGAACAGATTTGTTGTGGAGGGACGTTACAACATGGGAATAACTAAGATTTCGGATGTTGACGCATCCAAGAACAGCGTTTTCCAATTCACTTTGGGCTATACGTTTTCGCTTTGATTCTTTTGACAGTTTCTCACTTGTTGGCATTGGTTTGCTTTCGTTCTGAAAGCAAAAAGAGGCCCGTGGTTTCAAATCAAAGGCACCTATGGTTCTCCCAACATACTTTCTGAAATCAGCTGTCAGCCGTCAGCCTTTTATGATGGAAAATGTGAGATGTAAGATAACTATGAACCGTGAACCGTGAAGGGGAGCGGGGAAAAGCAAAACAGTTGAGTTTTTTTTCTTATTCCAAGCAACGGTTGGTAAACACGGGCCGCGTTTAAATAAACACGGGCCGTGTTTACATAAACAGGGGCCGTGTTTACCAATTTTCTCAAACAACAGAGAAAAAGCATCCTTGTAAGAATAAGGAAAAAAGCCAGCGACGCTACGTATCATGTACTTGAATGTCCGTGAATGTTCCGCGAATAAAATACCTTCCTGCGTCTGACCGGGTCTTTCCTGTATTTATATCCAACTGAGCAGCAGCGCGCTACATCCTGACGGCTGACAGCTGATTTCAGAAAGTATGTTGGGAGAACCATAGGCGCCTTTGATTTGAAACCGCCGACCCTCTTTTTGCTTTCAGAACGAAAGCAAACCAATGCCAACAAGCGAGAAACTGTCAAAAAAGCCGTCGTCTCATCTCCTGTCTTCCTGCATGCATCCTACTTTCTGCACCATATTTCTTTCCCCTACCTTTTTAAAAGAGCGGGGGATAAAAAAATGGCTGAAAAATTTGGCTACTTGAGTGGAAAAGAGTACCTTTGCAAGCCGATTATTATCTGCCTTTGGATAAAGGGCTAAGAATGAGCGCGCTAAGCGAAAAACGAGGCACTCTGCGGTGTGTATTAGCCTGCGCATCGGAGAGGAAAAAACGCTCAGGGCAAGGGCGGACCGTGAGGCCGGCCGGAGCAAAAAATGAAAAAGAAAGTAGTAACAATTAAAAAGAAGAAATGGACACATTAAGTTACAAGACCATATCGGTGAACCGCGAGACCGCCACCAAGGAGTGGGTGGTCGTCGATGCTACCGATCAGGTTCTCGGTCGCCTTGGCACGAAGGTTGCCAAACTGCTGCGCGGCAAGTACAAACCGAACTTCACCCCCCATGTGGACTGCGGTGACAACGTTATCATCATCAATGCCGACAAGGTGCGTCTGACCGGCAACAAGTGGACGGACCGCGTCTATCTGCGCTACTCGGGCTACCCCGGCGGCCAGTATGAGTTCTCGCCCGCCGAGCTGAAAGCTCGTCCCAACGGCACGGAGCGCCTCGTGAAGAAGGTTGTGAAGGGTATGCTGCCCAAGAACAAGCTGGCTGCCAAGCAGCTCGACAACCTCTACGTGTATGAAGGTGCTGAGCATCCCCATCAGGCTCAGAGCCCCAAGGCAATCGATATTAACACGCTCAAATAAGAAAGGAAAACAATGGAAGTAGTAAATGCATTAGGCAGACGCAAGAGCGCTGTTGCCCGCGTGTACGTGAAAGAGGGCAACGGACAAATCACCATCAACAAGCGTGACTTGACGCAGTATTTCCCCTCCACCATCCTGCAGTATGTGGTGAAGCAGCCGCTGAACAGGCTGGAGGTTGCCGAGAAGTACGACATCAACGTGAACGTCTATGGCGGCGGCTTCACGGGCCAGAGTCAGGCCATCCGCCTGGGCATCGCCCGCGCACTGGTGAAAATCAACCCCGACGACAAGAAGACCCTCCGCAGCGAAGGCTTCATGACACGCGACGCCCGCGAGGTCGAGCGCAAGAAGCCGGGTCGCCCCAAGGCACGCCGCAGATTCCAGTTCAGCAAACGTTAATCGGACGAAGCTTAACGGAATCCCGTGTTTAGCATCCAAACCGCCGGGACTCTCCTCGGACGGGATTACCCGACGGTTGGTAAAAACAGTATTTTACAAAAAGGAAAGTAAACAAATTCTTATCAAACAACATCTATGTCAAGAACAAATTTCGACACTTTACTGGAGGCCGGTTGCCACTTCGGCCACCTCAAGCGTAAATGGAATCCCGCCATGGCTCCCTACATCTTCATGGAGCGCAACGGCATCCACATCATCGACCTCCACAAGACCGTGGCTATGATTGACACGGCCGCAGAGGCTCTCAAGCAGATTGCCAAGTCCGGCAAGCGGATCCTCTTTGTTGCTACTAAGAAACAGGCTAAGGAAGTGCTCGCCGAGAAGGCCAGCGCCATCGGCATGCCCTACGTCATCGAACGCTGGCCGGGCGGCATGCTCACCAACTTCCCCACCATCCGCAAGGCGGTGAAGAAGATGGCTACCATCGACAAACTCACCGAGGACGGCACCTACAAGAACCTCAGCAAGCGCGAGATGCTGCAGATCACCCGTCAGCGCGAGAAGCTCGAGAAGAACCTCGGCTCCATCGCCGATCTGACCCGTCTGCCCGCCGCCCTGTTCGTCGTCGATGTGCTGAAGGAGCAGATTGCCGTACGCGAGGCTAACCGTCTGGGCATCCCCGTGTTCGGTATCGTCGATACCAACAGCGACCCCTCGAACATCGACTTTGTCATCCCCGCCAACGACGACGCCACCAAGTCCGTCGAGGTCATCCTCGACGCCTGCTGCGCAGCCATCGCCGAAGGTCTGGAGGAGCGCAAGATTGAGAAACTCGACCAGGGTGAGCCCGCCGAGGAAGAGGAGAGCGACGACCGCGAGGCCGGACGCCGCGAGCGTCCCCGCCGCGAGCGCACCCGTCGTGCACGCATCGAGCGCCCCGCCGCTGCCGAAGAGGCTGCCCCCGCCGCTGAAGAGGCTCCCGTCGAGGAGGCCGCTCCCGCTGCCGAGACAGAAGCTCCTGCTGCCGAGTAACCCGATTTCTAATTTCTAATTCCTAATTCCTAATTTACAATGGCTGTAAGTATAGCAGATATTCAGAAGCTCCGCAAGATGTCAGGCGCAGGCCTGGCCGACTGCAAGAAGGCCCTCGAAGAGGCTGAGAGCGATTTCGACAAGGCAATGGAGATTATCCGCAAGCGCGGTCAGGCCATCGCCGCCAAGCGTAGCGACCGCGATGCCTCCGAAGGCTGTGTGCTCGTGAAGGTTGACGGCACGTTCGGTGCCATCATCGCCCTCAAGTGCGAGACCGACTTCGTGGCTTCCAACGCCGATTTCATCAAGCTGGCTCAGGACATTCTGGACGCCGCCGTGGCCGCACGCTGCAAGACCGTCGAAGAGGTCAATGCGCTGCCCATGGGCGACATGACCATCGCCGAGGCCGTCACCGCCCGCAGCGGTGTCACCGGTGAGAAGATGGAGCTCGACGGCTACATGACCCTCGAGGCTCCCGCACTGGCCAGCTACAACCACATGAACAAGAACTTCCTCTGCACGCTCGTGGCGTTCAACAAGGAGATGGCCAACCCCGCTGCCGGTCACGAAGTGGCCATGCAGGTGGCTGCCATGAACCCCGTTGCCGTTGACGAGGCTTCCGTCCCCGCTGAAGTGAAGGAGCGCGAGATGACCGTCGCCGTCGAGAAGACCAAGCTCGAGCAGTGCCAGAAGGCCGTCGAGGCTGCCCTCAAGAAGGCCGGCTACAACCTCTACACCGCCGAGAACGAGGAGCACATCGCCGAAGGCATCGCCAAGGGCTACATCACCGAGGCACAGGCCGACGACATCCGTCGCATCAAGACCGAGGTCTTCGAGCAGAAGGCTGCCACGCTGCCCGCACAGATGGTCGAGAACATCGCCAAGGGCCGTATGGCCAAGTTCTACAAGGAGAACTGCCTCCTCAATCAGGACTACATCCAGGACACCAAGATTACCGTGGCCGACTTCCTGAAGAAAGAGGAGAAAGACCTCACCGTCACCGCTTTCAAGCGTTTCAGCCTCCGCGCCGAGTAAGGGACTGTCCCGACCCATAGAATGTTGCTGTCGCGAGCCGATTCTTCGGCTCGCGATAGCCTTTTTATGAACCAGACTTGACTGACTGCAAAAAAGTGCGGGTATCCGTCGCATTATCTGCAAGAAATGCGTATCTTTGTCCTGACAATATGCAAAGGCACTATCCAAACGACAAAAAACCACCGAATATGAAAGACGACCACCTCTCCGTTTACGCTTGTCTCCTATGTTGCGCCCTGCTGTTGGGGCAGTCCTCCACCCTTGGCGCACAGGAAAACCGTTGGGGCGACCTCGGCAACGGCACATACGCCAACCCCGTCCTCCTTGCCGACTATAGCGACCCTGATGTCATCCGCGTGGGGAAAAAGTATTACATGACCTGCTCGGAATTCCATTTCATGGGCATGCCCGTCCTCGAGAGCGACGATATGGTGAACTGGCGCATCATCGGCCAAATCTATCACCGCTTCGCGGGCGAGGAGTTTGACACCATGTCGGGCTATGGCCAGGGCATCTGGGCGCCCGCCCTACGCTACCACGATGGCCGTTTCTGGATGTACGTCTGCACCCCCAACTCCGGTCTCTATATGTCCACGTCCGTTCGCCCGGAGGGGCCATGGGCACCGCTCCATCAGGTGGTGGCGGTGAAGGGGTGGGAAGACCCGTGCCCCTTCTGGGACGATGACGGGCAAGCCTATCTGGGACATAGCCGCGTGGGCGCCGGCCCCATCATCATCCATCGCATGAGTGCCGACGGCAAACAGCTGCTCGACGAAGGACGAACCGTCTATGAGGGGCCTGTGGCCGAAGGGACGAAGTTCCTGAAAAAGGACGGATACTACTATCTGAGCATCCCCGAAGGTGGCGTGGCCACCGGCTGGCAGACCATCCTCAGAAGCCGCAACATCTATGGCCCATACGAAGGGCGGCGCTGCCTGGAAACAGGCACGACGGCTGTCAACGGTCCCCATCAGGGCGCGCTGGTGGATACGCCCGAAGGAGAGTGGTGGTTCTTCCACTTTCAGGACCGTTCGCCACTGGGACGTGTCCTACACCTGCAACCCGTGCAGTGGCAGGCCGACGGATTTCCACTCATCGGTCAGGACATAGACGGCAACGGAGTGGGAGAACCCGTCAGCATTTGGACGAAACCTGCCACCGGCAAGAACCATAAACCCAAACTACCGCAGAGTTCCGACCGCTTCCGCAGCCGTGTCCTCTCACCCCAATGGGCTTGGAACCACAATCCCGTGGACAGCTGCTGGTCACTCAGTTGCCGCAAGGGATGGCTTGCCTTGAAAGCCCTGAAGGCTGACCGCCTTCGTAGCGCCCACAATACACTCACCCAAAAGTCGATGGGATATGCCGGAGAAGCTACTGTCCGGCTCGACTTCAGCCAGATGTCGTCCGAGCAGCGGGCGGGATTATGCTGCCTTGGAGGCGTTACCTGTGCCGTCGGGATAGAGCGAACGGAGGAGGGACTGTTTCTCTATATCGAGCGTGACGGAACTTCTACACGGCTTCGTTCCGTGCCAGACAACAAGAAGAAGTCCTTGCTGCTGCGTGTCGCGCTTGATGACGTACAAAATGTCCATCAGTTTTCCTATAGCCTTGACGGAAAAACTTTCACTGACCTTGGTGAACCTTTCGCGGAGCGTAATGCAGACTGGAAAGGCTATCGTCTCGGGCTCTTCACCTATACGATCCGCGATGTAGGTGGCACAGCCTTCTTCACAGACTTTGCCTATCAAATCAACGGCTACGGGCCAGCGAAAGCCCGTCGTCAGTAAAATCGTCCGATGAGGTTGACGGCAGGGTGCTGCGAGAGAGCGGTGGGGTTGGAGCCCGGCTCTCCTTCAGGAACAGGCAGGCCGCGCTTTTGGTAGAATGTCGTCCAATAGGGCAGGATGTGGCCGTCGGCATCGTGGAACGACATGGGCGCGGGGGAGAAAATAAGGTTCCCCTTGTGGTCAACGAAGGATTTCTGCACCAGCTCCGAGCAGTAGATTTCATCGTCGGTGGGACTGTAGATGGCATCGTAGCGTTTGCCGAGGAAGGCCTTGGCCCTGCGGACGGATGCCCGACGGTCGAAATTGCCCGCGATGCGGCCAACCAGCACGAGCGGTTTGCCTTCTGCCGTGTGGTCGGCATGGAGTAGGAAGGTATCGAGCGGGCAGATGCAGACACCTTTCCTTGTGGAAGCCTCCAGCACGTGCAGACGTCCCCTGTGGAAGCAGACAATGCCCACATGGTCGATTTGTGGTGCATGAGCCCTGCTTGTCGCTTTGACGATGGCCGTCCCCAGCGTGTTGGCCATTGTGTCGGCCACCACGGTGAACAGCAAGTCACCCGCCTTCAGGCGCGGCTGCGCTATCATACCGCTACAAAAAAGCAGGGCAAGAAAAAATGTAACGTGGCGTCGCATAGGAGGTTAGGGGTAAATGGCAACGATGGAAACTATATATGCTATAGTAGCTAAAAGAACTATGGAGAAGGGAAAAAGACGCTTATTTGCAGTAGCGTTCGAGGAGGGTGGCAGCGGTGGTGTCGCCGAGGCTGACGGCTCGCTCAAGCAGGGGACGGGCGTGCACGCTGTCGCCCTTCATGGCATAGCAGTAGCCAAGCAAGCGGTTGCAATCGACATCGTTGGGATAGCTGGCGATAAGGGTTTCCAGTATGGGCTGAGCCTCATCGATGCGGTTGACGCGAATGTTCAGCGAAGCCTTCTCCAGAAAATAGGCGGCCAGCGGGTTGATGCTGATGGCGAGGTCAATATCATCAAGTGCTTGCTGGAACATGCGGGCGTTGGCTTCGGCCTGTTCGCGCAGATAGTAGAAGCGATCGTTGATGGACGTGCCCGACAGCTTCTCGTAGAGGTTGAAGTCGGCGACAGCAGGACGGTATTTTTCGTGGCGGGCTTTCATCAGTGCGCGTTCGAGCACGTAGGGCGCACTTTGGTAGTCGAGACCTGCATCAGGCGTCGCCCCTGCAGGCGAGGCCTTGACGACCGCACTGTCCATGAGGGCCAAGGCGCGTTCATAGCTGTCGGGCAGTTGCTCGCAGGCGATGGCAGCGTTGTAGTAGTTGTCGGGTGTGGCGTCGGCCATCTGGCAGATGGAGAGGTAAGCCTCCAGGGCCCCTTCGCCATCGTTCATCGCATAGCGTATGTCGCCCAGTTGCTGCCAATAGATGGCGAGGGGATTGATGGCAATGGCCTCCTCCACCTCGGTTGCAGCACGCCCAAGGGACCAGTCCTTGTAGTGGAGCGCCGAGTCGGCCTGTATGGCACCGATAATCTGACGGCTGATTTGATAGTGGATGTCGTCTTTGTTCTCTGCCAGCTCAAGTGCCTTGGCCTGATCGGCTTCGGCCAGTTCGAAGTGGGCTTCATCGCCTTTGGCAATGTGTAGCGCGGCACGGCGGATATAGCCGTCGGACTCGTCGGGGAACTGGCTGATGAAGCTCTCGACAATGTCGGCGTAATAGGACGTGTTGTCCTGGCTACTGGAGACGAAGAGATAGACTTGCGCTTGTTCGACGTCTTCGGGCAGAGACTTGGGAAAGACGAGGTTGCGGTAGGATGTCTCATTGAGCGTGAGTGCCTTGATGTCCAGTCCTGTGCCGAAGCGGGCGTCAAGAGCGTAGAAGACGCTGTCCCCCTCGGCCGATGGCTGGAGTACGGCCGCCAGTTGCCCTTCCTCTGTCAGGAGCGGCCGGCCGGCCAGACTGGCGGTAGCTGCCGGCCCCCCCAGCGTATAGTAGCTGTAGCCTTCGCTGACCTGTTCCACATGGCTGATGGTGAGCCAGTCGCCAACGTCCTTTTTGGTAGCGGTGGAAACGGGGAGCAGGTAGAGCCGTTCGCCGACGGACAGCGTCAGGGAGTCGGCGGTGAGAACCTTCTGCTTCTTATCCGTCTCGACACTCAGCCGGATGACGTTGTACAGTTCGCTGGCACCTTTTACTCTCAGTACCTGCCGCGTCGTGCCGGCGGCATCTGTCGTTACGGCAGACGTGGCGCCGGTGAAGAGCTCATAGGCTGTCAAAAGCTCCCCGCGTTCGCCGACGAAGAAACCCTGGCCGGTGGCAAGGAGCTTGCCGTCGCTGTCGTAGGTCATGACAGAGCAGGTGGCATCGTGGGCTTTCTTGAGCGGTTTGCTGATTTTGACTGCGGCGGAAACAGACAGGACAAAGAGGGAGAACAGGAAGAGAAGGCAGATGCTTTTTTTCATAGTCAGTATGGTTTTGAGAACGATTCCGTCCGCTGCCGGACGACTTCATAGATGAGAATGCCTGCGGCGACCGAGACGTTGAGCGAACCGATGTGCCCGTATTGCGGGATGACAATCCAGTCGTCGCAAAGGGCGAGGTGCTCGGCCGGGATGCCGGTGTCTTCGGCACCCATAATGAGGCAGACGGGGTCGGTGAGGGGAACCTGCGTGTAATTGTCGCGTCCCTTCTCCGTAGCGCCGACGATGCGGAATCCGCATTGCTTGAGGTATTTGATGGCGGCTGTGAGGCTACTCTCACGGCAGACGGGCAGAGTGTGCAGCGCACCGGCAGAGGTTTTCATGGCATCAGCCCCTGCGCTGACGCTGTCGTGGGTGGGGATGATGACGGCATCGACGCGGGCACAATCGCAGGTGCGGGCGATGGCACCGAAATTGCGTACGTCCGTCACGCCGTCGAGCATGACGAAGAAGGGACTCCTCCCCTCCTCGAAAAGGGTGGGGACAAGGTCTTCGACGTGCTGGTAGGTCACGGCGGCCATGAAAGCGATGACGCCTTGGTGGTTCTTGACCGTGATGCGGTTGAGCTTTTCAACAGGGACGCGCTGAATAGGTATCTGCGTTCCTCGCAGGGCGGTGAAGAGCTCTCGGGCGAGGTCGCCCTGCATATCCTTTTTAATGAGTACGCGGTCGATGTCTTTGCCTGCCTCGATGGCTTCGATGACAGCGCGGATGCCAAAGATAAAATCGGACTTGTTCATGGGAAAGCAGACTATTGGGACTACTGGGCTACTGGTTAAATGGGCTTGGACTGGAGAGAGAGCAGCGAGCGTGCGTTGGCGATGGCCGCCTCGGTGAGTGTGGCGCCGCTTATCATGGAGGCGATTTCGTACACCCGTTCGTCGGACGTCAGACGGCGGATGGCGGTGACGGTGCCAGTGACGGTCTCTTCCTTGCTGACCTTATAGTGGGCAGATCCTCGGGCGGCAATCTGAGGCAGGTGCGTGATGCTGATGATTTGGCGGTCGCTGGCCCCCATCTCCTGCATGATGCCGCCCATGCGGTCAGCTATGTTTCCGGAAATACCGGTGTCGATTTCGTCGAATATGATGGTGGGGAGTCCGCGCGAGGCAGCCGTCATGGCCTTGATGGCCAGCATAACTCGCGAGATCTCACCCCCCGAGGCAACGTCGCTGATGTCTTGCAAAGAGGTACTCTTGTTGGCTGAGAAGAGGAAGCTGATGGCGTCCATCCCGCCACTGTCCGGCGAGGTGCGGGGCTTTACCTCTACTTTAAAGCGGATGTTGGGCATGCCCAACGGCCTGAGCCGTTCGACGATGCTTTTCTCGGCTACTTGTGCCATCTTCTTCCTGGAGGCGGTGAGTTCGCCCGCGGCGCTTGTCAGGGCTTTCCGGGCATCCTCCAACGCTTTCTGCAGGTCGGCAATGTGATTTTCGCTGTTGTCGATGGAGTCCAGCCGTTCCCGCAGGTCGTGCTCGATGGCAAGCAGCTCAGCCGTTCCGTTAACATGGTGTTTTTGCTGCAGGGTGTAGATGACATTTAGCCTTTCTTCTACTTCGGCTAACCGTTCCGGGTCGAACGCAATGCGATCGGATGTGCTCTCTATCTCGTCGGCAATATCCTTCAGCTCGATGTAGCTGCTTTCCATACGCTCGGTCCATTCGGATGCTTTGGCGTAGTTCCTGGAGAGGGCCGCAAGGGTGCTGACACAGGTCTTCAGACCTCCTAACAAATCATTCTCTCCATGGTTCAGCAAGTTCACGGTGGCGTACATGTTGGACTTGATGTCTTCGGCATTCTCCAACATGTTTCGCTCGGACTCCAGCTCCTCCTCTTCACCCTCTTTCAGCTTCGCTTCGTCGAATTGCAAAAGCTGATAGCGGAGATAATCTTCGTCGGCCTTGTTTTTCTCCCGCTCGGCCTCGGCTTTACGAAGAGTTTGTTCTGCCGAGCGGAACGCTTTGAAAGCCGTCTGATAAGCGGCACGTTCATGCTGATTCCCTGCCAGGGTGTCGAGCACTTCCATCTGGAAGCTTTCGGTGTTGAGTAGCAGGTTCTGGTGCTGCGAATGGATGTCGATGAGCCGGTTGCCCAAGGTCTTCAGCTGGGATAGCGATGCCGGCGTGTCGTTGACAAAAGCGCGGCTCTTGCCTCCTGACGACAGTTCGCGCCGGATGATGCACTCATCGTCATACTCCATGTCGTTCTCCTCAAAAAACGCACGGAGGTTGTATCCCGATACGTCGAAGGTACCCTCGATAATGCATTTGACGGCGCCCTCGCGGATGGCGCTGCTGTCGGCGCGGTTGCCAATCAGCAGTCCGATGGCACCGAGGAGAATGGATTTTCCGGCGCCCGTCTCGCCTGTGATAACGGAGAATCCCCGCCCGAAATCTATCTCAAGCGACTCGATGAGTGCATAGTTTTTGATGGAGAGTGATTTCAGCATGTCATTTTTTCTTCATCTCCTCCCATTCGTTGCTGAGTGAGGGGTTGACGTTGCTCAGGATTTTGCTGACGTCCTCTTTCTCCTTGGTGGTTCCTTTGGAGTAGATGTTGAGCAATTCGTCTTGTTTTATTTCCGTAAACAGCCCTGGGAGAGCCGACATGGGCTTGTTGTCTTTTGCTTTCTGCAGCAGGGCCAGGGCTGTGGTGATGTTACCGCGCCCGCGCTCGGCGTTCTGTGCCATTTCGTCCAGCCCGCCGCGGTGGTAGTCGTAGAGCAGCTGGCGCAAAGGCTCCAGCGAGCCGTTCATGTAGTCGTTGATGAGGGCATGGCGGTTTTTGTCGTCGTCGAAGGCTTTCCATCCGCCGACATCAAGCATCTGGGCGTTGTTCACCACGTTTTCGGCTTTCAGCAAAATGTCCGTGCCGCCTTTAGGTGCAAAGGTGTCCATGTCGAGGCCGATGATAAGATAGGCATAGTAGGCCAGCACGGCTGTCAGGTTGTTGCTGACGACATCGTCAGAGAACTCCAGCTTGTCGAACTCCACGTAGTTGAACGTCACGGCGGGGTCGCGGAAACTGAAGACGACCGTGTTGTAGGAGGTGTTGAAGACAGGGCGGTTGCTTTGAACGATGAGTTCGCAACTGAAGGCTCCTTCGTTGGCATATTCGTTGACAATGAAGTTGAAGCTGCACGTAATCTTCTCGCGGTTGCTATACTGGGCATTTGACCATTTGCGGGTGTTGAGAAACTCGCTTATGGCCGTCTCCAACGTGGTGAAGACCGCATTGTCGGTACCTTGAATCTTGGAGGCATTGACGACAACTTTGGCATCGAGCTCCTGTGCCCGGGTTTGCGGACAGGCGACCATCGCAAAAAAGATGGCAGGGAAAATGAACAGAAGAATGGCATGCAGACGGTGATGCCTGTAGCCGGGGTTGTTTGCTTTGCGATACATACGATGATTCATTTTCCGGTTTCTTTTGTTTTAGCCTCTTATTCTTAACCTCACCTTGGTCAGCATCTGCTTGGTGTTGAGGGGGAAGTCGCTCTTCATAATCCAGTCGTAGTAGCTGGGGTCGCGCTTGATGACCTCGGTGAGGGGCTGTCCCTTGTATTTCCCGAAGTTGACAATCTCTTCGCCCTGTTCGTTGTAGATGAAATAGCCAGAGAAGTCCACATTGCGGGTGTAGGAGGTGTATTCGGAGAGCCAGTCCATGTTGTTCTGCAACTGGTCGTAGCGGTCGAGCTGTGCTTTGAGTACCTCGTAGGTGGCTCGGGTGTCGCCTTCGGCACTGTGGGCGTCCTCCAGGTTCTTGCCACAGTAGAATTTGTAGGCTGCCGAGAGGGTGCGCTGTTCCATCTTGTGGTAGATGACCTGCACATCGATGAAGCGTGGCTTGCTGAAGTCGATGTCCACTCCGGCACGCAGGAACTCCTCGGCCAGCATGGGGACATCGAAGCGGTTGGAGTTGAAGCCGGCGATGTCGCTGCCTTCGAAGAGGTTGGCCACTTCCTGCGCTATCTGGGCAAACGTCGGCTTGTCGCGCACATCGTCGTCGGTGATGTGGTGGACGGCGGTGGCAGCAGGCGGTATGGGTCTGCCCGGGTTGACACGATAGGTCCTGGCTATCTCTTTGCCGTTGGGGAAGACCTTCAGCAGACAAATCTCGACGATGCGGTCGTTGGTGACAGAAGTACCTGTCGTCTCCAGGTCAAAGAAGACGACAGGCTTGGTGAGGTTTAGTTCCATGGAGCCGTAGCGGATTAGTCGTTGAGCATCATCGGCATGAGCAGCATCAGCAGGTCGGTGTTCTCCTCCTGCAAGGTGGGCGTGATGACGCCGGCGCGGGACGGGTCGGAGACTTCGATGCAAATCTCCTCGCCGGAGATGTTGCTGATGATGTCCATGAGGAACGTCGATTTGAAGCCTATGCTCATGGGCTCGCCGTCGTACTGGCAGACGATGCGCTCTTCGGCCGAGGAGGCGAAGTCAAGGTCCTGGGCTGAAATGTGCAACTCGTTGTTCTGCAGGCGCAGCTTAACAAGGCTGCTGCTGGCTGATGAGCAGACGGACACACGGCGCAGGGCGCTCAGCAGGGCCTGACGGTTGATGGTGACCTTGTAGGGGTTGCTCTGAGGGATGACGGAGTTGTAGTTGGGATAGCGTCCCTCTATGAGGCGGCACACCAGACGGTGGTTGGGCAGGGTGAACACGGCGTTGCGGCTGTCAAAGGAGATGGCAATGTCGTCGGCCTCTTTGCCCAACAGGCTCTTCAGGATGTTGGCCGGCTTCTTGGGCAGGATGAAGGCGGCCTTCTCCTCGCCATTGATGGAGAAGAACTTGTCGCGCACAAGTTTGTGGCCGTCGGAGGCAACAAGGGTGAGGCTGTCCGGGTTGATGTCGAAGTAGATGCCGTTCATGACGGGGCGCAGCTCGTCGTCGGCAGTGGCGAAGAGCGTGCGGTTGATGCCGTCGAAGAGCGTAGCGGCGCCCATGCTGAAGTTGACAGGCGTTTCGCCCAATAGGGCGGTAGTGGGGTACTCGTCGGCCTGCTGACCCACCATACTGAACTTACCGTTCATATATTCGATGGTAATGACCATATTGCTCTCGTTGACGTTGAAGACGATGGGTTGCTCAGGCAACTCCTTGATGGCGTCGAGGATGTTCTTCGAGCCAATGGCGAATCGCCCGTTGGCGTCGAACTCAACGACTGGCAGCGATGTGTCGAGCGTGGTCTCGTTGTCGGAGGCGGTAATGGAGAGGATGCCGTCCTCGAGGTTGAAGAGGAAACAGTCCAGAATGGGCAGGGCACTCTTGGAATTGATGACGCGGCCGATGGACTGAAGGCGGTTGCACAGTTCTGTGCTGGTTACTACGAATCTCATAATGCTTTTTTATTATAGGTTTTCTTTTTAAAATAGGAGATATTATTTGCAAAGATAGACAAAATAACGCATCAACTGAAAAAAACTTCAAAAAAAATAGTGTTGTAAGGAAAAAAAGCGTAAATTCGCAGCGAATTTTATAAAAGAAGTATATGGAATTAACAGGAAAAATTATTGTTGTTCAGCCCGAGCGCAGTGGTGTGAGCCAGCGCACAGGGTCGGAATGGAAAGTTCAGGAATATGTGTTGGAGACCATCAATGAGCAGTTCCCGCGCAAGATGGTTTTTGAGGTGTTCGGCGCCGATCGTATCGCCAGTTTCAACATCAAGGCTGGCGAGGTGATGACCGTGTCGTTTGATATCGACGCGCGCGAGTATAACGGACGTTGGTATAACCAGATTCGTGCATGGAAGGTGGACCGTAACATAACAGCCCAGCCCGCAGCCGCTGCGCCGGCACCGGCAGGCGTCGCTCCTGCTCCAGGCTATGTCGCTCCCGCCGCTCCTGCCTACACCGAACCTGCCCCGCAGGCTCCAGGCGAAGGTTCAGTAGATGACCTTCCCTTCTGATAAGGCGTCGGAAAGACCAGGAAATAGAGTTTTGTTTTCATAAATTTTGTATCGTTTTTTGAAGTAAGCTTATTAAAACCGGGAAAGGCCGCAGCGTGAGTTGCGGCCTTTTTCATGCATGTGGTATCTCTCGGGTTCAGGAGTTCATGCTCATGAGGAACTCCTCGTTTGAGCGGGTGTCCTCCAGTCGTCCCTTGACGAAGTCCATGGCTTCGATGGGGTTCATGTCGGAGAGATATTTGCGGAGAATCCACATGCGGTTGAGCGTGTCCTGATCGTGTAGCAGGTCGTCGCGGCGGGTGCTGGACGCCATGATGTTGACAGCGGGGAAGATGCGCTTGTTGCTGAGTGCACGGTCGAGTTGCAGTTCCATGTTGCCCGTGCCCTTGAATTCCTCAAAGATGACCTCGTCCATCTTGCTGCCGGTGTCGATGAGGGCGGTAGCGATAATGGTGAGCGAGCCGCCGTTCTCGATGTTGCGTGCGGCGCCGAAGAAGCGCTTGGGCTTGTGGAGGGCGTTGGCATCGACACCACCCGACAGCACTTTGCCCGAGGCAGGGGCAACGGTGTTGTAGGCACGGGCCAGGCGGGTGATGGAGTCGAGGAAGATGACGACGTCGTGTCCGCACTCCACCATGCGCTTGGCTTTCTCCAGGACGATGCCGGCGATTTTCACGTGACGGTCGGCGGGTTCGTCGAAGGTGGAGGCGATGACCTCGGCATTGACGCTGCGCGCCATGTCGGTGACCTCTTCGGGGCGTTCGTCGATGAGCAGCACCATCATGTACACCTCAGGATGGTTGGCGGCAATGGCGTTGGCGATGTCCTTCAGCAGAATGGTCTTACCCGTCTTGGGCTGAGCGACGATGAGGCCGCGCTGTCCTTTGCCGATGGGCGAGAAGAGATCGACGACGCGGGCAGAGAGGTTGTCGTTGTGGCCCGTGCAGAGACGGAACTTCTCGTCGGGGAAGAGGGGAGTAAGGTGTTCGAAGGGGACGCGGTCGCGCACAATCTCAGGGTTGAGTCCATTGATTTTCTCGACGGACGAGAGGGGAAAATACTTCTCTCCTTCCTTGGCCGGACGGATGGTGCCTTCTACGACGTCGCCCGTCTTGAGGCCATAGTGCTTAATCTGGTTCTGCGAGACGTAGATGTCGTCGGGTGAGGGCAGGTAGTTGTAGTCCGACGAACGGAGCAGGCCGAAACCATCGGGGAGGATTTCGAGAACGCCCATGCACTTAATCATGTCGCCGAAATCGTAGAGGTTCTCCATCTCGGCTTTGCGTTTCTCTTCTTCCTGCTGCGCTTGACGTTCTTTTTCTTGGCGTTCCTTGTCCTGACGCTCTTTTTCCTGCTGGCGGCGTTCTTCCTTTTCCTGGGCACGTCGCTCCTGTTCTTGTAAGCGTCGCTCTTCCTCCTCGATGCGTCCTTGTCTCTCTTGCAGGCGCCGTTCTGCTTCAAGGATGCGTTGCTGCGTGTCCATGCGGCGGAGAGCCTGCGGGGCGGACTTTCCCTCGGGAATATGTGCGGTGGCATCCTCGGATGGTTTTTTTGCTTCACCCTCCAGCGCCGGGTCGTCGCTGAAGAGGGTAGGGGCATTGTCTGCGGAGGCATCGGCGTTGGCGCTTTCCTGTGGCGTCTTTTTCTTCTTTGGCCGTCCGGCTTTCCGCTGCGGCTCGTCCAACTTGGTCTGATCAAACTTGTCCATCAGCTCGACGGGCAGTTCGGCAGGTTCGGAGGGCATGTCCTCGATGGGGACGAAGTCGCTGGTCTCGCCTTTGGGCTGAGCCTGGGCTGCGTCGGGTGTAGCCGTTTCGGCTTGCACGGGGGCAACCACTGCTTTTTCTGCGGAAGCCTCTGTTTGAGCTGCGGCAGCCTCTGCCTGTGCGGCAGCAGCCTTCTCTGCCTCGATGAGTGCTTTCGGCTTGCGACCGCGCCGTTTCTTGGGCTGTGCGGCGGCTTCCCCTTCAGCAGACGGGGCAGGCTCGCTCACCAGTGTTGCTGGTTGCGGCTGAGCCACTTTTTGCTCGGGGCTTGCCTTCTGCTGCGGCTTCTGCTGTGGTTGTGGTTGCGGTTGCGGCTGCGGTTGCTGCGTTTTTTCGGCGTTATTGGTTTTCCCGGATTCGGGTTGCTTTGCCGTTGTTGAAGAAGCCTTCTTCCCTGCCTCCTGCGCAGGGGCTTTCTCGGCTTCGTTGCTGCCCCCGGCTGCAACCTTGTTGTTGTCACTCCCAGTTGCGGCTTTGTCGTCGCTGTTGGGGGCGGCAGGTTTCGAAACGGTCTGTGGCACCTCGTCGAACTTCTTTCCTTTGTCCTGACTGGCCGAATAGACCTTGCTGATGGTACCGGTCTTGTTGATGCGGTTGCGCTGTTTCTTCTCTGCAGCAGCCTCTTTCTCTGCGGCTTTCTGTGAGCCGGCTATGGCCTGCGCATCGAGAATCTGATAGATGAGGTCGCGCTTTTCGTACGATTTGATGTTCTTGATGTCAAATTCGGTAGCAATGTCCTGCAGTTCCTGCAGTTCTTTCTTGTTAAGCTGAATGATGTTGTACATAAAAATGAAAACCTGTCTCCTATGCAGGGGAATGGTGGTGGGCGGTGGCCCTCTCTTGTTTTTTTTTAATGGATGGGGATGGTTTTAAAAAACCTTGCCGTTTCTTTTTCGGCGCGCAAAGATAGGCATTATCTTTTAAATAATGCACATCTCTTGCCGTTTTTTTGTTTTTTTTACTTTTCGGCCTTCAGCGAGCGGTTGATTTGGTCGATGTAGTCGAGCAACTCGTCGCGTCCCGTGCCCTTCTCGGCAGAGGTGACGAAGTAGGGCGGAAGTTCCTCCCATTGTTCGGACAGCTTATCCAGGTAGGCACGTACGTTTTCGCGCAGCCGTCCCCCGCCCAGTTTGTCGGCTTTCGTGAAGACGATGGAGAAGGGAACCTCGTTTTCGCCCAGCCATTCGATGAAGCGCAGGTCGATGTCGAGGGGCGCATGGCGGCAGTCGATAAGCAGGAAAAGGTTGGTCATCTGCATGCGGCCCAGGATGTAGCTCTCGATGATTTTCTGCAGCTTCTCGCGTTGCTCCTTGCCTCGGCTGGCGTAGCCGTAGCCCGGCAAATCGACGATGTACCATTGTCCGTTGACGAGGAAGTGGTTGATGAGCATGGTCTTGCCGGGGGTGGAGGAGGTCATGGCCAGACCCCGCTTGCGTGTGAGCATGTTGATGAGGCTCGACTTGCCGACGTTTGAGCGTCCGATGAAGGCGTACTCGGGCAGGCCGTCCTGCGGACAGCGGGCAATGTCGGTGTTGCTGATGACGAATGTGGCGCTTTTTATCTCCATAAAACAGGCGGTTTGAGTAGATTTTGGGGCAAAGATACGTTTTTTCCTTGAATAATCCGTATCTTTGCGGGCAAAATCGAAAAAACGGACACGGAACAGGATGTCAGAGCAGTATTCATCGGTTCTTCTTGAGCGGGCAGTGGGTGAGTTTTCCAAGCTGCCGGGCATCGGGCGCAAGACGGCGTTGCGCCTTGTGCTATACCTGTTGCGTCAGCCGGTGGACGAGTCCGATGCATTCAGCGCCGCTGTTTCCGAGTTGCGTCATCAGGTGCGCTACTGCCGCGTCTGCCATAACATTTCCGATACCGACACGTGCGAAATCTGTGCCAATCCTCGACGCGATGCCTCCACCGTGTGTGTGGTGGAGACGGTCCGCGACGTCATTGCGCTGGAGAACACGGGCATCTACCATGGTCTCTATCATGTGCTGGGTGGCGTCATTTCTCCTATGGATGGCATCGGCCCTGCCGACCTTGAGATTGACAGCCTGGTGGAGCGGGTGCGTGCCGGAGGCATCGACGAGGTAATCTTTGCCCTCAGCTCCACGATGGAGGGCGACACAACCAACTTCTACCTCTACCGCAAGCTGTCGCCTTTCGGCGTCCGCCTTTCGGTGCTCTCGCGTGGCCTTTCCGTGGGCGACGAGCTGCAATATACCGACGAAGCCACGCTTGGCCGCTCGCTTGTCAACCGCACCCCATTCGACGGCACTTCGCGCTAATCACTAACCCCTAACCCACAAGATACGATGTCCGATCAACAGATACTCCGCCGCCTCCGTATAGAGTTTTTCCTGTATGTCCTGCTGGCCGTGCTGCTGGTGGTGCTTTACGAGACGCACGTCTTCGTGGAAGGAGCGCTGGTGGGCAACGTCGGCGCCACCTATACAGCAGAGAGTGCTGGCATACTGCTCACCGTCATCCTGACGCCCGTGGCGCTGAAGTCCTTCCACAACGCCCTCGTCCGCATGGTGTATATGGAGGACGACGAGGCGCGGCGCCGCTGCTATGTCAAGTGGTGCGAGATACGCCTTGCCATGTTTGTGGCCGTGGTGCTGCTGAACATCTCCGTCTATTACATGACGGTCGATAACATGTGTGGCTACTGCGCCATCATCGGCGCCATCGCCTCGCTCTTCTGCTGGCCGACGAAGGACGGCGTGGCCACGGAGCTCACCATGAAGGAGGAAGAGGCTGCCGCTCCCCAGCCTTCACCCGAAGAGAAGGAGGATGCAGGCGAAGATGTTGAAACCCCTGAAGAAGCGTGAACCGGCATGGACCTGTCAATCGTCATCGTCAACTACAACGTCAAGCACTATGTCGAACAATGCCTCCACGCCGTGTTCCGCTCGGTGTGCCCCTACGACTACGAGGTGTTTGTCGTCGATAACTGCTCGTCCGACGGCTCTATACCTTATTTAAAAGAGCGATACCCGCAAGTGCACTTCATAGCCAACGCCGACAACGTCGGTTTCGCCCGTGCCAACAACCAGGCCATCCGCCAGTCTGCGGGGCGCTATGTGCTGTTGCTCAACCCCGACACCATCGTGGCCGAGCACACACTTGCCGACAGCGTGCGGCTGATGGACAGCCATCCCGATGCCGGCGGGTCGGGCACGCGCATGCTGCGCACCGACGGCAGCTTCGCCCTCGAGTCACGGCGCGGACTGCCCACACCCTTTGTGGCATTCTGCAAGATGTCGGGACTGACGAAGCTCTTCCCCTACAGCCGCACCTTCGGACGCTACTACATGCGCTACCTGGACGAGAACGTCGAAAACGAGATAGAGATTATCTCCGGCGCCTACATGATGCTGCGTCGCGAGGCGCTCGACAAGGCGGGGCTGCTTGACGAGACGTTCTTCATGTATGGCGAGGACATCGACCTTTCGTACCGCCTGCTGAAGGAGGGCTACAGGAACTACTACAGCCCGTCGCCCATCCTCCACTACAAGGGCGAGAGCACCGAGAAGAGCTCCTTCCGCTATGTCTATACGTTCTACAACGCCATGCAGCTCTTCTTCAACAAACACTTCCACCGCTACGGCCTGCTTGTCTCGCTTCCCATCAGCGCCGCCATCTGGGTTCGCTCGGCCTTTGCCTATGTAGGCGGCAAACTCAGCCGCCAGCGCCGCATCGAACGTGTGCCCCCTGCCTACCGCTGTCTGCTGGTGGGTGCACCCGCCATGCTTGAGGCGGCATCGGCCTTGCTCGCAGCCCGTTATCCGTCGGCGCCCTTCCAATGCATCGAGGGCACCGAGGCTACACTTCCCGAAGGCCACCTGTCGCGGCCTGACCTCTGGGAAGAGTATGACATGGTGGTCTATGATACCGACAGCTACAGCTACGAAACCATTCTGCGCAACCTGGCCTCTACCTCCTCTCACAGTCTGAAGCTCGGCACATGGTCTGCCCGCACGGCCCTGCTCATCAACGAGAACGTCGTGCTTTCAGCTTTTTAGTTAAGAATGTCTGTTATAAGGAGTTCAGGAGTTCGGGAGTTCAGACGATTGTTCTGCATGCCGTTGGCCTTTAACAAATCATTTTTTCTTAACTCTTCACTCTTTACTCTTAATTCTTAATTCTTAATTCTTAATTCTTAATTTTTAATTCTTAACTCTCCATGTCCTACATCCTCCGCGCTCCTGAACCTGAAGACCTCGATTTGTTGTTCCGTCTGGAAAACGACCCTGCGGTCTGGACGGTGTCGTCGTGTCATATGCCCTATTCGCGCTATGCGCTCAAGCAGTACATCCTGACGTGCCAGAACGATTTTTTTGCCGAGAAGCAGTTGCGTCTGATGGTGCAGCCGCAGGGTGGGGGCGAGGCCGAGGCCATTGTTGACCTCTTCAACTTCAGTCCCCTCGACGGACGTGCCGAGCTGGGACTGGTGGTGGATGGTGCCTGTCGCGGGCGTGGCGTGGGCGGACAGGCGCTGGCCCTGCTGTGCGACTATGCCGCACGCACGCTCGGGCTGCGCATGATTTTTTGCCAAATCTTTGCCGATAACGCCGCATGCCGCCATCTGTTTGCCAAAATGGGCTTCAAGGAGGTCGCCACGCTCCCCAAATGGGTGAAGGCAGAGGGGATTTTGCACGATTTAGTGGTTGTACAGCGTTTTTTTTGAAAAAAAACTTGAAAAACGTTTGCAGGTATAAAAAAAGTGCGTACCTTTGCAACCGCAATCCGGGAGGACAGCAAAGAACAAAAAGAAAAAAGCGTTTTCATAATAGTTTTAGATAGTTAGATTGGTGCGTTAGTTCAGCCTGGTTAGAATGCCTGCCTGTCACGCAGGAGGTCACGGGTTCGAGTCCCGTACGCACCGCAAAAGAAAGGAGTTCGTGAGAATTCCTTCTTTTGTTTTCAGGCGGATTCTTCTTGTTTCAGGCGGATTCTTCTTGTTTTAGGCGGATTCTTCGGAAAACTATCCTGTACGCCGGCACGGAGAATGAAGATTGAAAACTGAAAGCACACGGCTCCGCGCTTGCCATGCGAAGGAAAGTCGTGGCTTTTGTGACGGGTCGCGAATGGCCCGTTCCTATAACAAAGTGCCCTCTGCTGAGCGGTTTCCTTTTTGAGCTGTCACTCCAAGGGGATGCTTCTGACGATGCTGCTTATAGTTTATAACTACCCTAACCCTTAACCCCTAACCCTTAACCCCTAACCCTTAACGTTACGCTCGTAGCGTTAAACGTTATTCCCGCAGCGTTAAACGTTAAGAATACAGCCCACTGGGCTACGAAAGCAGAAGGGCCTTCTGAAAGCACAGAAAGGCCTTCTGAAAAAACAAAAGGCCCTTTCGCAAATTCAGAAGGGCCTTTTGGCGGTTCAGAGCGGGGCTATTGATACGGCCGTAAGCATCTTCTCAAATTCACGAAAACCTTACAAATTGTAACCTCGCAATCCCAAAGCATCCCCTGCGAGTGACGGCTCAAAAAGAAAACTGCGCAGCAAACGCCACTTCTAACGTGGAATCGGAGGTGAGGAACCCGTCACACATCACGTCATATAAAAGACATGGAACCGCTTTTTACGGCGAAGTTACAGTTTTTTCCTTTTTAATTCTTAATTCTTAATTTTTCATTGCGACGAAGTCGCCTCATTCGCTCTTGACGACGTCGGCGGGGTTCTCGCGGGCGGTGCGCCAGACGCGGGCGCCCACGCAGAGGGCGATGAGGAGGGCGGTGGCGACGAAGATGCCGACGTAGAACAGCGGGCCGATGGTGATGCGCTTCAGGTACTGCTCCAGCCAGCCGTGCATGATGAGGTAGCCCACAACGAAGGCCACGAACGAGCTGACGGCGAGGATAAGACCGTACTCGCGGACGAACATGCCGAGGATGTCCTTCAGCTTCGCCCCGTGCACCTTGCGGATGGCAATCTCCTTGCGCCGCTGGCGGCAGGCCAGCGTGATGATGCTATAGACGCCGAAGACGGCTATCAGGATGCAGACCGCCGTGACCAGCGTCAGCAGATGGCTGAGGTTGTTTTCGCTTTTGACTTGCTCGTTATAGACATCTTCTGCGAAGCTCAATTCCCAAACTGTCATGGGATAGGCCTTCATCATTTCATTGATTTGCCTTTCCACTTCACGTCTCGTACCATGATGATACGAAAGCAGGATGTTGTTCTCACCCGAAAAGTAACCTTTGCCCTTATCCTTGCGAACCAATACGTACGGCGTAGGCGTATCCCCGGCCTTGATTTTCCGTACCATCATATCGCGTACGACGGCGATGACCGTTCCCGCGTGTTCGCCTGTCATGCCACTGCTGCTGTTGGTTTCTTTGTAATGGAGCGTGACGCCCAGTGCCTGTTTCAATCCGAGTCCTTCACGCACGGACTCGCTGATGACAATCTCCGCAGGATTCCATGTCTCGTAGTGGGGTAGTTCGCCTTCCAGGACAGAGAAACCGTATAATGAACTGCCTGGATCGTAAACCCCCTCGTAGAAATGGGCCGAGACGGTGTTGCCCTCGGAATTCAAGCTTACGTCGTAGTTCGCCCCCATAAAAGAGGATAAGAAAAAAGTCCATCCCCTGCTCATCGCCTTCACCTGAGGCATGGCTTCCAATTTCTGCGGAATGCCGTTGCCATCTATCAGCACTTGGGCATCGTTGGTGTTGGCCACAAAATCGTAAGTGACGGTAAGCGCAGCACGATCTTTAATAGTAATGCCCATATCTGTGTTCTTCATCACCCACAGTTGGCGCAGCATCACCACGGCGCAGAAGACAAAGCATAGGCTGACGGCAAGCTGCACGCCGATGCTGGCCGACGAAAAGACGTGGCGCCGGGCCGCAGCAGGACTGATGGAGGAGGAGAGGGCGCGGCGCCGCACAATCTCCACCGCGCCGAGGCTCAGCAAGAGGCAGGCGACGAGCACGCCCAGCATGATGAGGAGGACGCCCACCATGATGAATCCGCCGCCCACCTGAATGTCGGCAAATTCGGCGAAGCGCTCCTTCAGCACGAACACCAGCAGCATGCCGAGCAGGATGGCGCTGCCCAGGGTGACCAGCAGCTCGGTGGCGAACATCGTCACCAGCCCGCGATGGCTGGAGCCGTGCACGAGGCGCAGCGCCATCTCGCGCTTGCGGCCACGCAGACGGTTCAGGTAGAGGGTGAGGAAGTTGACGAGCGCGCAGACGGTGAGCAGGATACTGATAAGAAGGAACGCGCGCATGTGGTCGTAACTGAGGCTTTTCGTCCTCCATTGGGCAACCTTCCTAAGCGGAATCATGCGGGCATGGATGGGGTAGCCGTCTATATATTCGTCGATTTTCTTTTCGAACGAAGCCTTCACTTCCTTCCCTGGATGGAGCTTGACCATCCCCGGTCCCCAATATCCGTCCTTTTCAAGGCCATAGTATTCAGCAGGAGGAAGGAGCATGAAGTCGCAGTTGAAATGACTATGCTTATGAAAAGGTTTCACTACGGCAACAATAGTGCGTTCATTGTTCGCTACCGCCATCGTCTTCCCGACAGGGTCTTCTGTGCCGAACATCTTTCGCGCAAACGGTTCCGTCAGCACAATGTCACAATGCATGAAATCTTTTTCGCCGATATGCTTCCAGAAATCACTCTCGCCTGCCACTACATCCAATTGCAGGAAATCCTTCATCAAGGGATTGAGTGGAATACCCACTGCCTCATCGTTTCCCTTTTCGCCTATGGGGAGGATAGAAGACCGATGAGGGGAGAATGTACTCATCGCTTCTACTTCGGGCCATTCCTTCATGTCGCGAAGCAGGGAGCCTGGGACGTTAGGGGAAAAAGTGCCGGACCTCCCCAACGCCCCCAGCATATAGACGCGCTCCTCATCAACGAAGGGATAGCCCATGTTGAATGTGTTCGTATAGTTCACCCAGAGCGCCGAGAGCGAGAGACACGTAAAGCCGACGGCGAGGCCGACGATGGAGATGATGCTTTGCGTCTTGTAGCGCTCGAGGCTGCGCACAGCCACCGTGAGGTAGTGTTTCAGAAGATATGATTTCATTTTTTCTTAACTCCTAATTCTTAATTCTTAACTAAACCAATCATTCGCTCTTGACCACGTCGGCGGGGTTTTCGCGGGCGGTGCGCCAGACGCGGCTGCCTACGCAGAGGGCGATGAGCAGGGCGGTGGCGACGAAGATGCCGAGGTAGAACAGCGGACCGATGGTGATGCGCTTCAGGTACTGCTCCAGCCAGCCGTGCATGATGATGTAGCCCACAATGAAGGCCACGAACGAGCTGACGGCGAGGATGATGCCGTACTCGCGGACGAACATGCCGAGGATGTCGCGGAGCTTCGCCCCGTGCACCTTGCGGATGGCAATCTCCTTGCGCCGCTGGCGGCAGGCCAGCGTGATGATGCTATAGACGCCGAAGACGGCTATCAGGATGGCCACGAGGGTGACGATGGTCAGCAGATGGCTGAGGTTCTGTTCGCTCTTCAGCATTTGGTGGAAACTCTCTTCTCCAAAGACGATTTTATACTTCACGTCGGGGAAAGGCTTCATCATCCCCGCAATCTGTTCCTCGACCTCGCGCTTCATGCCGTGATGGTAGGCGATGTTGATGAGTCGTTTGAAGTAACGATCAGACCCGTCGAGGCGATGGAGGATCATAGGCTTTGGCTGAACGCGGAGGTCGAACGTCAGGATGTCCTTGACGACGCAGGCCACCGTAGCCCTCGTGGGCGGATATTGGTTCCAATCGTGGGAATAGCTGTAGTAGATGGTCTTGCCGACTGCCTCCTTCAGCCCCAGTTGGTCGCGCAGGGATTCGCTGATGATGACCTCGTCTCCGTTCCACGACTCCTCCGTGGGCAACGTTCCTTCCAACACGCTGAAGCCGTAGATGGGATTGGCCGGGTCGTACACCCCATAATAGAAAGTGGTTTCCACCATTTCGCTCTCCAGCGTATTCCTGACCATGATTTCCATGATTTGACTGTAGCCGGAGAAGAAGTTGTTGCCCAGCATGACGTCGGTGACGGCGGGAAGGGCGGCCAGCTTGTTTTCTATACCGTTGTTCATGACAAACGCCTCCACTTCCGATACGTTGTCGGGGCCATTCACTTGGTGCATAGCACGGTCAGAGATTACCTCGAAGTTAATAGCCGCCGTGTCCTTGATGCGGGCGCCCATGTCGGTGTTGCGCATGAACCAGAGTTGGCGCAGCATCACCACGGCGCAGAAGACGAACGCGAGGCTGACGGCGAGCTGCACGCCGATGCTGACGGACGAGAAGACGTGGCGGCGTGCCGCTGCAGGATTGATGGACGAGGAGAGCGTGCGCCGCCGCACCACCTCCACCGCTCCAAGGCTCAGCACGAGGCAGACGGCCAGCACGCCCAGCATGATGAGCAAGGCGCGGCCCATGATGAAGCCCCCGCCCACGTGGATGTCGGCAAAGTCGGCAAAGACATCCTTCAGCGCAAACACCCCCACCATGCCGAGCACGATGGCGCTGCCCAGCGTCACCAGCAGCTCCGTGGCGAACATCGCCACCAGCCCGCGATGGCTGGAGCCGTGCACCAGGCGCAGCGCCATCTCGCGCTTGCGGCCCCGCAGGCGGTTCAGGTAAAGCGTCAGGAAGTTGATGAGCGCGCAGGCGATGAGCAAGACGGATATAAGAAGGAACGCGCGCATGTGGGCATACGAGAGCTTTTTCTGCCGGTCGTACTGATGCAGCTCGTTCAGCGGGATGAGCCGCCCTTGGATGGGTTCAGCCCTCTCATAGGGGCGGTATTCGTCAATCTTCTTCTCGAACGAGGCGCGCACGTCGTCGCCCGGATGAAGCCGCACCAACAAAGACATATAGGCGGCGGGAAGCGTGTAATAGTAGTCGTGCATCCCTTCGACGAGGTCGAAGCGGAAGGTGGTGTGAGGGCCGAAGGCGCGCACGATGGCCACGATGGTCTTCTCCTCGCCATCCACCACCAGCTTCTGCCCGACGGGGTCGTCCGTGCCGAAGAGCGAGCGGGCGTATTCGTCCGTCAGCGCGATGCTCTGCTCGTCGAGATGCTGTCCGAACGTCGGGTCGCCCTGCACGACGTCGATGGGCAGGATGTCGAACAGCGACGTGTGCGCAATGATCGCCTTCTGTGGCGTCATTTCATCGCCGATATAGGCAGAATAAATGGCATATTTCCCCTTGGCCTCCACCTCGGGCCATTCGTCCATGGCTGTGATAAGGCCGCCCGGGGCGGATGTGATAAGGCCGCCCGGGGCGGAACTCCGGAAATTCCCGCTGAGTACGGCGCCGATGGCATAGAGGTTCTTGTAGTCGGGGATGGAGGTGTTGTACGTGTTGTCGTAGCGAATCCAAAGCGCCGACAACGAGAGGCAGACGAAGCCGACGGCGAGGCCGACGATGGAGATGATGCTCTGCGTCTTGTAGCGCTGCATGCCGCGCACAGCTACGGTGTAGTAGTGGGCGAGGAGCGAACCGTTTTTGCTTTTCTTCTTGGTGTTCATTACTGTTGTTTTTTAATGAGTTTTTACCTTTTTTATGAAAACGATTCGCAAAGGTATAAGTAAATTTTTTTGACTTGTGCAAGAAAAGTGGACTTTTTTTATTTTTGAACGAAAATTGTTCCATTTTGGAACACTTTTTAAAAGCCAAATGGCCAAAGTCAAAACTTTTTTTGAACTTAGGCATGGCGAAAAAGTGAAGGACGCAGTCCAACACTTTTTAAAAGCCAAATGGCCAAAGAGGCGCCTTCGGCGCAATTAGGAATTAGGAATCAGGAATCGGGAATTGCTGCGCCAGCCTTGACCCTAACCTCTAACCCCAGTAGGATGGGGGCGGCTACTGCCTGGCGAAACGTTTCGTCGCGTCCGGCGAAACGTTTCAATGCTTGTCGTGAAGCGTTTCGTCACAAGCCAGACGAGCCTTATTCCGTGAGAAAATCCCCAGAGGCTGTCGCAGAGGCGAGGATGGGTGCGATGGCGTCGTTGAACTTGCGGCAGATGTCGGCGGTGCAGAGGTTGCCGATGGAGCCATGGTGGGTGTGGTGGACGGTGCGCGTGGGGCGGTGGGAGAATCAAAGCGAGGCTTGGAGGGCGGGGAAGATGCGGAGGGCGTTGGCGGTGGTGCGGGCGGCGATGTCGTCGGGCGTCTGGCCGTAGATGTCGGCCAGGCGGCTGACGACCTGGGTGATGTAGGACGGTTCGTTGCGGCGTCCGCGGTGGGGGACAGGGGCGAGGTAGGGGGCGTCGGTCTCGACGACGATGCGGTCGGGCGGAACGGTGGTGCGCAGTACGTCGGGCAGGGTGGATTTCTTGTAGGTGAGGGCGCCGCCGATGCCGAGCATGAAGCCGGGGAAGGAGAGCAGCCGCTCCGCTTCGGCGGCCGTGCCGCCGAAGCAATGGAAGATGCCTGTCAGCGCCTCGGCGCGGAAGGACTCCATGAGGGTGACGAGTTCGTCGAAGGCGGCACGCTGATGGATGACGACGGGCAGGTGACGGCGGACGGCCCACCGGAGCTGGCGCTCGAAAGCCTTCAGCTGCTCGGCCTTGTAGGTGGTGTCCCAATAGAAGTCAAGCCCCACCTCGCCAATGCCGATGAAGCCTGGAGTCTCGTCCAACAGCGTTTCCATCTCTGCCAGCACGTCGGCATAGTCTTCGCGGACGTCCTCGGGGTGGAGGCCGATGAGGGGAAAGCAGACGCCGGGCCACGTCTGGCAGGCGGAGAGCATGGGGGCGACGGAGGAGGCGTTGATGTTGGGCAACAGCATGATGCCGACGCTGGCGGCCTGTGCGCGGGCAACCACGTCGGCGCGGTCGGCGTCGAACTCCTCGGTGTAGATGTGCGTATGGGTGTCGATAATCATCGTCAGACGGTGCGCTCCATCAGCGAACCGAAGTAGGCACGCAGCACGCCCTTGGCTTCGTCGGGGACGGAGACGTCGGCAAGGTGGGCATGTGCCTGACGATAGAAGGCGTCCTCGCTGGTGTGGCAGATGTGGGGAAGGCCGAGGTCGGTGTAGAGCCGTGTGACGGCGGCAATCTTCGTTTCGGCAAAGGCGGCAGAGGTGTCGGTGGTGGCGAACCAGCGCTGCAGCTCGCTCCGCCGGGCATCGTCGGCAAGCTGTATGGCCTTGACGTAGAGGAAGGTCTTTTTGTTGCAGAGGATGTCGCCGCCCACCTTCTTGCCGAAGGTCTTGGGGTCGCCATAGACGTCGAGGTAGTCGTCGTGGAGCTGGAAGGCCAGGCCCATCTGCTCGCCTGCCTTGTAGAGGCTGTCGGCATCGGCGGCGGAGGCGCCGCCAAGCAGGGCGCCGACTCTCATGCTGCAGCCGAGGAGGACGCTGGTCTTGAGGCGAATCATCTCGATGTATTCCGCTTCGGTGACGTCGTCGCGCTGTTCGAAGTCCATGTCGAGTTGTTGTCCTTCGCCTATTTCTATGCTGGTGCGGATGAAGGTGTCCATGGCGGGGCGCAGATGGGCATCGTCGAGGTGGGTCATATAGCTCATGGCGAGCGAGAGCATGACGTCGCCGGAGAGGATAGCCGTGTTGTCGTTCCATCTGCGATGGACGGTGGGCTTGCCGCGCCGCATGTCGGCACGGTCCATGAGGTCGTCGTGCAGGAGGGTGAAGTTATGATAGACCTCGATGGCGCAGGCGGGGTCGAGGATGGCATCGACGTCGTCGCGGAAGAGGTTGTAGGCCATCAGCGTGAGCACGGGACGCAGGCGCTTGCCGCCCATCGAGAGCGCATAGCGGACGGGCAGGTAGAGGTTCTCGGGCTCGTGAAGGTAGTCGAGGTGCTCAAGGTGAGCGTTCACCTTCTGAAGCAGTTGTTGGGGCGAGTACATATATATAATGAAAAATGAAAAATGAAGAATGAAGAATAAAATCCCCGAACCGCGCACAAGAGAAAAGAGTTAAGAGTTAAGAAAAAACGTTCCGCATACAGAGTGTTCCGGCAACAGAACTGTTTTTTTTCTTAACTCTTAACTCTTAATTCTTGGCTTAGGATGGAATCAGTTGCTCAGTTTGAACTGTACGGGGAGCGTGAACTTCACGCGCACGGGTTTGCCGCGCTGCTCGCCGGGTTTCCACTTCGGCATGGTGGAGACCACGCGGAGGGCTTCCTTGTCCAGGTAGGGGTTGATGGGCTTGATGACCTCGGGATCGACGATGGAGCCGTCCTTGTTGACGACGAACTGCACGACGACGCGGCCCTGGATGCCCTGCTCCTGACAGATGGTCGGGTACTTGATGTTCTTCTTGAGGTACTGCAGCAGCGCCTGCGTGCCGCCGGGGAACTCAGGCATGTTCTCCACGACCTGGAAAATCTCCTGCTCTTCCTCCACTTCTTCAACAATGACCTGGGTGTCTTCGGAAACTTCTACGAACACGGCCTGATCTTCGTTGGAGACGATGGTGGTTTCTTCGATTTCGGCATCGTCCTCAACGATGTTGAGCACTTCGGCCTGCGAAACGGCCTGGGGTGGGGGCGGGACGGTCTTCTTCTCGGGCATGGTGATGGGGATAACTTCTTCTTCGAGGATGATGTCGCCTGCGTCCAGGATGTCGCTGTCGTACTTCTTCTCATGCTGCGTCCATTCGAAGGCCACAAACAGGAGGGCAAAGACAGTCACCAGACCCATCAGGACCCATGTTCCCTTCTTGTTTTCAAGATTGGCATTCTTTGATTTTTTTACTTCCATAGTTGTATTTTTCTTTTTAGCTAATTTTCTTTGTGGCAAAAGTAATACTTTTTTTTCGTTGGTTGCACACTAAAAAGCTTTTTTTTTCATAAATCAGCCTTTTTTTGTTTTTTTCGCATAAAAAAGTACTATCTTTACGGCCGAAAACAAAGAAAGAATGATGAAACGTCCCCTCCTTTTCCTCTTTTCCGCGATGGCGATGCTGGTCGCATCGGCCCAGAACGGCTCGGTCTTCCAGTTCCTGCGTCTGCCGGTGTCGGCCCATGCCGCGGCGTTGGGCGGCGACAACGTGAGCGCTGCCGACGACGACCCCACCTTGGCGTTCCACAACCCCGCGTTGCTCGTCGGCATGGCGCCGGGCACGCTCGGCCTCCAGTATATGAGCTACATGGCGGGCAGCAACATGGCCGGCGCCTCGTATAACCTCGCGCCCAGCGACCGTTCGGCGCTGGCCTTCGGCGCGGAGTATCTGGGATTCGGCACCATGCGCCGTACCGACGTGGAGGGCACCGACACGGGCACCTTCACCGCCAAGGACATGGCGCTGACCGGCACCTACAGCTACGCCCTCGGCGACATGTGGGCGGGCGGCGTCACAGCACGCTTCATCTACTCCAACTACGACGTCGTCTATTCGCTGGCGCTGGGCGTCGATCTCGGCCTCAACTACTTCGATGCCGACGCCGACTTCTCCTTCTCCCTCGTGGCCCGTCAGCTGGGCGGACAGGTGAAGACGTACGACGGCACACACGAGCCGTTGCCCTTCAACCTCGTGGCCGGTTTCAGCAAGAGCCTGGCGCATGCTCCTGTGCGCTTCTCCGTCACGCTGCCCAACCTGACGCGCTGGCGCGCAGCCGACTTCTACAGTACCGACGAGCTTTCGACGAAGGATTTGCTGCTGCGCCACCTCATCGTCGGCGTGGATGTCTTTCCGACCGAATCGACGTGGATTGCCGTAGGCTACAACGGCCAGCTCGGCCGCGAGCTGGCCTCCACCTCCGGCAGCCGCTCCATGGCAGGACTGACGCTGGGCGCAGGCATCAACGTCAGCCGCGTCAAGGTGGGCATAGCCTACGGACGATACAACGTCGCCGCCAACTCCCTCTCCATGAACTTCTCCTATACACTTTAAAATTAGGAATTAGGAATTAGGAATTAGGAATTAAAGCAAACAGAACGGAATAAAACAAGGAAATATGAAGAAAATTATTGTTGCCATCGACGGGCATTCGTCGTGCGGGAAGAGCACGATGGCCAAGGACCTCGCTTCGAAAATCGGTTACACCTACATCGACACCGGCGCCATGTACCGTGCCGTCACCTACTACGCCCTTCAGCATGGGCTGTTCGCCGCCGAAGGCACCATCCGTCTGCCCGAGCTCGAGGCCGCCATGCCCGACATCCACATCTCCTTCCGCTTCAACGAGGAGACGCGCCGTCCCGATACTTATTTAAATAAGGTATATATAGAGGACAAAATCCGCGGCATGGAAGTGTCGTCGCACGTCAGCCCCATTGCCGCCGTCGGCTTTGTGCGCACGGCGCTGGTGGCGCAGCAGCAGGAGATGGGACTTGAGAAGGGCATCGTCATGGACGGGCGCGACATCGGTACCGTCGTCTTTCCCGATGCCGAGCTGAAGGTGTTCGTTACCGCCAGCGCCGAGGTGCGCGCCCAGCGCCGCTACGACGAGCTCGTCGCCAAGGGCCAGCCCGCCAGCTACGACGACATCCTGGCCAACGTGGTGGAGCGCGACCGCATCGACTCGTCGCGCGAGGTCGGCCCGCTCCGCAAGGCCGACGACGCCATCCTGCTCGACAACAGCCACCTCACCATCCCCCAGCAGAACGAGTGGCTGATGCAGCAGTACCTGCGCGTTTGTAATGATGAAGACTAAAAGGATGCCCCGTTTGCGGCATTTTTGATGACAAAGCTATTTATTTTTCATTTTTCATTTTTCATTAAAAAATAGGTAACGATGACCGTAGAGATAGACGAAGGCAGCGGCTTCTGCTTCGGCGTCACCACCGCCATCCGCAAGGCCGAGGAGGAGCTCCGTAAGGGCGTTCCCCTCTATTCGTTGGGCGACATCGTCCACAACGGCGAGGAGTGTGAGCGCCTGCGCCGTCTCGGTCTCATCGCCATCGACCACGAGCAGTTCCGCCGCCTCCACGGCGTGCGCGTGCTGCTCCGTGCCCACGGCGAGCCGCCCGAGACCTACGCCATAGCCCGCGAGAACAACATCGAGCTCATCGACGCCACCTGTCCCGTGGTGCTCAACATACAGAAGCGTATCAAGCGCGACGCGCAGGCGGGCGACGGCGCTCAGATTGTCATCTTCGGTCAGAAGGGCCATGCCGAGGTGCTGGGCCTCGTGGGGCAGACGCGGGGAGAAGCCATCGTCATCGAGAGCGCCGACGAGCTGGACCGCATCGACTTCAGCCGTCCCGTCCGCCTCTACTCGCAGACCACCAAGTCGCTCTCCGAGTTCCGTCACATCGTCGGAATCATCCAGCAACGCATCGCCCCCGGGGTGGAGTTCCACTACTCCGACACCATCTGCCGCCAGGTAGCCAACCGGCTGGAGAACATACGCCATTTCGCCGCCACGCACGACCTCGTCTTCTTCGTCTGCGGCAGCAAGAGCAGCAACGGGCGCGTGCTGCTCGAGGCCTGCCGCGCCGTCAACCCCAACACCCATCACGTGGAGGACGCCACGCAGATAGACCTCGCCCTCATCACGCCGTCCGTCCAGTCCATCGGCATCTGCGGCGCCACCTCCACCCCTGCCTGGCTGATGGAGGCCTGCCGCGACAAGATTCTCCGCTGGCGACTGAAAACCTCGGCTGAAGTCTGAAAAAGGCGCAGCTGATGATGGCGGAAAAGAATTATATACCCTTTTTCTTTGGCTTACTTTAGTCAGGTTTTCAGCTGTGTTTTTCCATTTCCTTACAACCCAATTGAGTTCTCCTTACCCTCCAACGGGGGGTAAGGAGAACTCAGCTGAGACGTAATTTTCGGAAACAGGCTGTTACTTCACGCCCTGTTCGACCACGTGGCGGACGAGGTCGTAGAACTTGGGAATGGAGGGGATGAAGACGCGCTCGTCGGGGCTGTGGGGGCTCATCAGCGTGGGGCCGAAGGAAATCATGTCCATGCCTCCGCCCGAGGCGGCGTTGATGATGCCGCACTCCAGTCCGGCGTGGACGACGCAGACGTTGGCGTCGGCGCCGAAGAGGTCGCGGTAGCTCTGCTTCATGGCGGCGAGCAGGGGACTATCGACGTCGGGCTGCCAGCCGCTGTAGGAGCCGCTGAACTTCACCTTCATGCCGGCCATGGTGAAGCAGCTCTTGAGGCTGACGGCCTGGTACATCTTCATGCTCTCGCATGAGCTGCGGACGAGCAGGCTGAAGGTGGCCTCGCCGTTGCCAATCTCGACGATGGAGAGGTTCGACGAGGTCTCGACGGTGTCGGGGATGGTGGGGATGTAGCGCATCACCCCGTCCTGACAGCCGAGGATGGCGTTGATGAGGTTGTCGCGAATCTCCTCGGGGGCTTCGCTCTCGGGCATGTCGGTGAGCGAGGCGGAGAGGGTGATGCCGCTTTCGATGGTGGCGAACTCCTCGTTCCATAGCGCCTGGCACTCCTCGACCAGCTTCAGGAACTTGCTCTTGGCGCGGGTGGGGACGGTGACGACGGCGTAGGCGTCGCGGGGGATGGCGTTGCGCATGTTGCCGCCCTTCCACTCGGCCAGCCCGGCGTTGCAGATGAGTACGGCCTCGCGCATGAAGCGGCCCATGAGCTTGTTGGCGTTGGCGCGGCCCTCGCAGATTTCCAGTCCGCTGTGTCCGCCGCGCAGTCCGCTGAGGGTGACCTTGTATGCCTTGCGGTTCTCGTAGGGTTCAATCTCCAGGTATTGCATGGAGGCGGTGACGTCGATGCCGCCGGCGCAGCCGATGTAGAGCTCGCCCTCGGTCTCGCTGTCGAGGTTGAGCAGCACTTTCCCCTGCAGTTCGCCAGGCTTGAGACCGAAGGCGCCGAACATGCCCGTCTCCTCGTCAGCCGTGATGAGGGCTTCCAGCGGGCCGTGCTTGAGCGACTTGTCCTCCATGATGGCCATGATGGCGGCGACGCCCATGCCGTCGTCGGCACCGAGGGTGGTGCCGTGGGTCTTCACCCAGTCGCCGTCGATGTAGGCGGGGATGGGGTCGGTGAGGAAGTCGTGGGGACTGTCGGCCGTCTTCTGCGGGACCATGTCCATGTGAGCCTGCAGGACGAGCCCCTTGCGCCCTTCGAGCCCTGCGGTGGCGGGCTTGCGCATGAGGATGTTGCCGGCTTCGTCCTGCCACGTCTCAACGCAGGCATCCTTGCCCCACTGGAGCAGGAAAGCCTGGATTTTTTCGAGATGGCCCGACGGACGGGGCACTTGGGTCAGCGCATGGAAGTTCTTCCACACGGCTACGGGAGTGAGTTCTTCGATTTTCATGTTGTTTTTCGGTTTATGATTTGTAATAAGGTCCAGGCGGTGAGTCCGAACAGGAGGACAAACACGGTCTGGAAAGTGTGTACGATGAGGGCGAAGGAGGCGGCCTGCGCTTCGGCCACGCCGTACAAGCCCAGCAGGGTGATGACGACGAAGTGCCAGGGGCCGGCGCCGTTGGGCGTGGGGATGATGATGGCCACGCTGATGGCGGCGAAGATGACGGCGCCGGCGGCAGGGCCGAGGGCCTCCGTGAACGGGAAGGCGTAGAAGCAGAGGTAGAACTCCAGGTAATAGCACGTCCAGATGAGCAGCGTGTAGAGGACGAAGAGCCAGAGCTTGCGGACGTTCTTCAGCGCCACGAAGCCTTCGGCGAAGTTGTCGAGGGCCTTGGCCACGCCGCTGGCTGCCTTGTTCTTGCTGCGGTGGAGCAGCCGCCAGATGAGGACGACGGCAAGGACGATGCAGGCCACGACGACGTAGAACCAGGGGTTGCGGAAAACCTGCGCGATGCCGCCCTGGCCGGTGCCCGTCTTGTCGAAGAAGGTGTAGAGCTTGTCGAACTGGAAGATGAGCATGATGCTGCAGAACGAGAAGGCGATGATGAAATCGACGATGCGCTCGGCCACCAGCGTGCCGAGGCCTTTGCTGAAGGGGACGCCGTCGTACTTGGCCAGCACGCCGCAGCGCGAAATCTCCCCCACGCGGGGGACGAGGATGTTGGAGGCATAGGCCACGTAGATGGAAAGGATGCTGTTGGCGGGGCGAGGGCGGTAGCCGATGGGCTCCAGCGTCTGCAGCCAACGCATGCCACGCAGGATGTGGCTCAGCAGGATGGGCACAAGCGAAACGAACAGCCACCACATGTTGGTCTGCTCCGCCAGAATCTGCCACACGGCGCGGAAATCGAAGTCGTGGTACATATAAATAAGGATGGCGGCTGCGATGAGCAGCGGCACCAGCCAGCGGGCGGTTTTCTTCAGCGCTTGTTTCAAATTATCCTCCTTCTATCGTCGTTGTCGGCAGTTTCTGCTTCTGAAAAGTCAAAAAAAATGGCGATTTTTTTGCTTTTTCCTTTGGCTTGTACTACCTTTGTCCGCGCAAATATACGGAGAGTATTTGGAAAGTCAATGTTTTTTTTGATTTTTCTTTGTTTTTACCCTCCAAGTTAATGAACAAGAGTATGGACGACGGTATAGGCAATCAACGGAATGAAATCAGTAAGACCCAAAAAAGCTCTGGGACAGCACTTCCTGAAGGACCTTTCCATTGCGAAAGCCATAGCGGATACTGTCGACCGGTTCCCCGGGTACCCCGTACTTGAGGTAGGGCCGGGGACGGGCGTGCTCACCCAGTTCCTGGTGCCCAAGCAGCGAGAGTTGAAAGTGGTGGAGATAGACGACGAGTCTGTCCGCTACCTGCGTGACCACTATCCCGGGCTGGAGGACGACATCATAGCCGATGACTTCCTGAAGATGCACCTCGACCACCTGTTCGACGGGCGGCCCTTTGTGCTCATCGGCAACTATCCCTACAACATCTCCAGCCAGATATTCTTCCGCGTGCTCGACAACCGCGAGCGCATCCCCGGCTGCACGGGCATGATACAGCGCGAGGTGGCGCAGCGCCTGGCGGCTGGGCCGGGGAGCAAGACCTACGGCATCCTCTCCGTGCTGGTGCAGGCGTGGTACGATGTCGATTACCTCTTCACGGTGGACGAGCATGTCTTCAACCCGCCGCCCAAGGTGAAGAGTGCCGTCATCAGCATGCGGCGGAACGACGTGGCGGAGCTGGGCTGCGACGAGGCGCTGTTCAGGCAAGTGGTGAAGACCACCTTCAACCAACGCCGCAAGACCCTCCGCAACGGCATCAAGCCCATCGTGGGCGCCGGATGCCCCCTGCTGGCCGAACCCTTGTTCGACAAGAGGCCCGAGCAGCTCTCCGTGCAGGAGTTCATCGCCTTGACGAACAGCGTGCAGGCGTATTTGAAAGAGACAGAAAAACCGATAACTGTAGATTGATATGGCTGTGTTGAAAGACCACAAGGAATTTGATAACGAATTCATCCGCGAGATAAAGACGCTCATCGAGGCCCGCAATTCCGATGAACTCAAGCTGACCCTGGCGGAGATGCACCCTGCCGACATCGCCGAGCTGGCCGAGGAGCTCGATAGCGACGATGCCCGATACCTCTACCATCTGCTCGACAACGAGACGGCTGCCGAGGCCCTCGTCGAGATGGACGAGGAGGAGCGTGCCGAACTGCTCGATGACCTGCCGTCGGAGACCATCGCCCGCAAGTTCATCGACGCCATGGACACCGACGACGCCGTCGAAATCATCCGTGACCTCGACGAGGAGAAGCAGGAGGAAGTGCTGGCCCACATCGAGGACATCGAGCAGGCCGGCGACATCGTTGACCTCCTCCAGTACGACGAGAATACCGCCGGCGGTATCATGGGCACGGAGATGATTGTCGTCAACGAGAATTGGTCCATGCCCGAGTGCCTGCGCGAGATGCGCCAGCAGGCCGAGGACATGGACGACATCTACTACGTCTATGTCGTCGATGACGAGGAGCGGCTGCAAGGCTTCTTCCCCCTGAAGAAGATGATTACCAGCCCCAGCATCTCCAAGGTGAAGCACGTGATGGACAAAGACCTCATCTCCTGCCACGTCGATACGCCCATCGACGAGGTGGTGCAGCTGATAGAGAAGTACAACCTGGTGGCTGTGCCCGTGGTCGATAGCATCGGGCGGCTGGTGGGGCAGATTACCGTCGATGATGTCATGGACGAGGTGCGCGAGCAGTCCGAACGCGACTACCAGCTGGCCTCCGGTATTACCGAGGACGTCGAGTCGGCCGACACCGTCTGGAAACAGACCCGCGCCCGCATACCCTGGCTGCTGATAGGGATGGTCGGAGGTATCGGCACCTCCATCATCCTCGGCAAGTTCGACCAGATATTCGTGGCCCATCCCGAGATGGCGCTCTTCATTCCCCTCATCGGCGGAACGGCCGGTAACGTCGGCACGCAGTCGTCGGCCATCGTCGTGCAGGGTCTGGCCAACAACTCCCTCAAGGTGGGCAATATGCTCAAGCAGGTGGCCAAGGAAGGCCTTGTGGCTGTCTTCAACGCCATAGTCATCAGCGTGCTGGTCTTTGCCTACAACTACTTCTTCGGCAGCCAGCCCATGCTGGTGACAGGCAGCGTCTCCATCAGCCTTGCGCTGGTCATCCTGGTGGCCTCGCTCTTCGGCACGTTCGTGCCCATGACGTTCGAGAAACTGAAGATTGACCCCGCCATTGCCACCGGCCCCTTCATTTCCGTGACGAACGACATCATCGGCATGCTCATCTATATGGGAGTGACGCTGATGCTGATGGGCTGAAAAATGCGCAGAAAGAGGTGCCCGATACACAAAAAGCACCCACTTTTGGCCGAATTTTGAAAAAAAAAGGGAAAATAGTTGCTTATTTAAAAAACAATTCGTTTATTTGCGTGGCGTACGGAAGTACCACGCAATTTTTTTAGTGTTTATTCCCATGGAAGAAGAAATCGTAAAAGGCGAAGAACTGCTCGCTGCTCCTGAAGAGAAAAAGGCCGTACAGACTCCTACAGAGGAGGCTGCACAGGCACCTGTCGAAGAAATTCAAGTCGTTAACCCCGCCCCCGAAGCTGAGCCTGAGCCCGTAGAGGCAACAGAGACAACAGAGGCTGCTGTGGCAGCTGAGCCGGTAGCTCCGGAAACCCCGGAAACTCCGGAAATTCCGGAAATTCCGGAAATTCCAGCAGCCCCGGAAACCCCGGAAACTCCGGAAGCTCCGGAAGCTCCGGCAGCCCCGGAAGCCCCAGCCCCGCTGGCTACCTGTGCCGACGTGATTGCCAAGCTGAAGACTTTGCCTAACTTTGGCGTCAGCGCCTCGCGCGAAGAGCTTGAACACCTCAAGCAGGTTTTCTACAAGCTCCACAACGCCGCTATCGGCGAAGCGAAGGAGGCCTTCGTGGCTGCCGGCAACGATGCCGACGCCTTTGTGCTTGCCGACCGCTGCCCCGAACGGGTGGCCGAGGAGGAGGAGTTCAAGGCCGTGCTGGGAACCATTCGCGAGAAAAGAGCCGAGGCCCAGAAGGAGCTCGACCGCATACGCGAACAGAACCTGCTGCGCAAAGAGGCTATCCTCGACAGGCTGAAGACGATGATAGACAATGCCGACACGGTGCCCGTCTCTTACGAAGCCTTCCAGTCCATCCAGCAGGAGTGGCGCGACATCAAGGACGTGCCGCCCGAAAAGGCTTCGGAGCTCTGGAAAACCTATCAGAGCTATACGGAAAAGTTCTACGATATCCGCAAGCTGAACAATATGTTCCGCGACTACGACTTCAAGAAAAACCTGGAAGTCAAGACGCAGCTGTGCGAACAGGCCGAGAAGCTGGCCGAGGAACCCGACGTGGTGGTGGCCTTCCGCCAGCTGCAGAAGCTCCATCAGGAGTTCCGCGAGGCCGGCCCTGTGTCGAAGGAACTCCGCGAGGAGATATGGAACCGCTTCAAGGAGGCTTCGACCGTCGTCAACCGCCGCCACCAGCAGTACTTCGAGGAGATAAAGAAGGCCGAGAAGGAAAACCTGGAGCAGAAGCTCGCCATCTGCGAGATAATGGAATCCATCGACTACGACGCCCTCAACGGCTACGCCAAGTGGAACGAGAAGACCCAGGAAGTGCTGGCCCTGCAAGCCAGGTGGAAGACACTCGGCTTTGCTCCCAAGAAGCAGAACCAGAAGGTGTTCGAACGCTTCCGCAGGGCATGCGACGTCTTCTTTACCAAAAAGGCCGAGTTCTTCAGGAGCACCAAGGAGAGCCTCTCGTCCAACCTGGAGCGCAAGATTGCCCTCTGCGAGCAGGCCGAGGCGCTCAAGGACAGTACCGACTGGAAGGCAACCGCCGACAAGCTGGCCGCCTTGCAGAAAGAGTGGCGTACCATCGGCTCCGTGCCCAAGAAACAGTCTGAGGCGGTGTGGAGACGTTTCATGGCTGCCTGCAACGCCTTCTTCTCGAACCGCAACAACGCCACCAGCTCGCAGCGGAGCGAAGAGCATAAGAACCTCCAGGCAAAGAAGGATATCGTGGCTTCGCTGTCTGCCCTCAGCGACCAGCTTGAGCAGGGCGTGCAGGAGGCGGGCAACGACCTGAGCGAAAAACTGCATGGCCTTGTCGCCGAGTGGAACACCATCGGCCACGTCCCCTTCCGCGACAAGGACAAGCTCTACAAGCAGTACCGCACGCTGGTTGACGGCCTGTTCGACAAGCTCCACATCAGCGAATCGGCCCGCAGGGTCAGCAATTTCCGCAAGAAGGTCAGCGAGTCCGGCAACATCGACCGCGAACGTGAACGCCTGGTGCAGACCTACGAGCGCGTGAAGAACGAGCTCAAGACCTACGAGAACAATCTGGGCTTCCTCTCGGCAACCAGCAAGAGCGGCAACTCACTGCTGGCCGAGATGCAGCGCAAGATGGAGAAGCTGAAGAACGATGCCGACGAGATTCTCCAGAAGATAAAGGCGCTGGATTCGCCCGCCGAACCGGCCAAGGCAGAGGAACCCGCCGAACCCGCAGCCCCGGAAACTCCGGCAGCCCCGGAAACCCCGGAAACTCCGGAAACTCCGGAATCTCCGGAAGCTCCGGTAAATCCGGAAGCTCCAGCACCCTACGAGGCCCCCGCTGAGTAGCCATCGTTTGCTTGCTTCGTCTGGAGCAACGTAACAAGGCGACGGGTAACACACAAAAAACGTGTCGCCCGTCGCCTTCTCATCGGCTGATACCCTGTGTTTGATCCATTGAAACGTTTCGTCGGACGCGACGGAACGTTTCATGGTCTCTTCCGGAACGTTCCGCCCTGCGGCGGGAGGCCTTAGCGCCTTCGGCGCAATTGATAATTGATAATTGACAATTGAAAATTGGTGCGCTGCCAACTATGAATTATGAACTATGAACTACATTTTTTCTCCGGCGGAGGGGCAGAAAAATAGGCAAAGTATGGAACTATGGAAGATATGGAAGGTATTTTCATAAAATGCAATGAAAAAATAAAAAAATACTTTTCCTTTATCCACAGGTAAAATTCAGT
>Ga0208297_1000881_pt1 | contig 41676 bp, 46 predicted proteins | sample LMS_cellobiose_e_FD_187367 | JGI IMG/M metagenome (GOLD analysis project Ga0208297, IMG submission 187367) | Rumen-fistulated moose microbial communities from Alaska, USA - LMS_cellobiose_enrichment (SPAdes) (version 2) | ecosystem: Host-associated > Mammals > Digestive system > Stomach > Rumen... | reverse complement strand
TCGCCCTGGGCAATGCCGCCGGGGATCTTGAAGAAGACACGCAGATAATCCTGATACTTCCACATCCACTCGTTGTCGAAGCGGCCCGTGCCAACCTCGGACAGGGGGAAGTCCTTGCCGTCGTACCAGATGTACTTGCACTCATCGGGGATCCACTGACCGTCCACGGTGAAGGCCAGCTGCTGGATCTGGTTGATGGGCAGGCCCCGGTAGCCGGGAATGCGCACATCCACGCAGTAGCCGATCTTCTCGCCCTTTTCGTAGATGTTGCGGCCGTAACTTCCCATCAGAAGAGGGTTGAATCTGGTCATAGGTCCGGTGAAATCGGAGATCTTGTCATATTTCGGAGGGTTGAATCCGATGCCGAAGCTCTGTCGTTTGAGTAATTTGATGGGTTCCATCCCACAGGTCTTCCTTTCCAATTCAAAAATCAGGCACAATGTTTCATCCTCCCTGAAATAAGTTATAATCAGAAGGATCCGCCTGTTCTTCTATTCAAAATTAACACAAAGAAAGTGGCCTTGTCAACCCACTTTTGGGAGTATCTGTCAAAAACAGGAGGATAAAACAACTACAAAGGGTGGACAAAACATAGAATCGATTCTATATCAATTGACGCATGTCTGTTTGCGTGTTAAATTTAAATTGCGGTTGCGTGAATCAATCATTTCAAGAAAGCACAGCCGCCAGTGTCTGAACAGGCCACTGCAAATCCAGAAGTAGAAGGAGAAGAAAACGTATGAGACAGGTAAAAGTTTTGCTTGCATCTCTGCTGGTTCTGAGCCTGATCGTCTGCATGTTCGCGGCATGCGCCAAGCAGGCAGAGCCCGCCAGCGAACCCCAAACCACGCAGACCACCCCCAGCACCCCCAGCACCCCCAGCACGCAGACGCCCGCGGACGAGCCCGAGGCGCCTCCCGCAGATGAGCCTCTGGAGATCGACGACATCATCATGTATTACTTTGACCTGCGCATGATCGGCGCGGATCAGGGCCCCCGGATTGTGGACGCCATCAACGAGTATATCGGGCCCAAGTATGGACTGAACGTCAGCATCGATTACTTTGTCATCGGTGAGTGGCTGACCAAGGTTCAGCTGGCCATCGGCTCCGGCGAGCGGGTGGATCTGATGCAGCTTGGCGCCGGCAGCGACGTGGTGACCCTCCAGTCCAAGGGCATGCTGATGGACATCAGCGAGTATGTGGACGAGTACGCCCCCGAGGCCCTGGAGCTGATGGACAAGTATATGGACAGCTACCGCATGAACGGCGGCCTCTATGGCTTCCCAACCTTCCGCGGCTATGTGACCAACCAGTATATCATCATGCGCAAGGACATCCTGGAAGAGCTTGGCATGGTGGAGCTTGCCGAAAACATGAGTTCCTGGTCTGAATATGAGCAGATCCTGCAGGCTGTGCACGATAACTACACGGACAGCCAGAACCTCTGGGCCGTGTCCAAGAACTCCGGCTGGAGCTGCGTGCCCAACGGCCTGTGGAACGGCGACAAGTTCACGGACAGCTACACCTGGGACACCCTGCTGGATCCTACCAGCCAGGTCCTGACTGACAATCAGGGCAATGTAAGCTGGGTAATGGACGATCCCCGGCACGAGGAGAAGTACGCCCGAGTTGCCACCTGGGCCGAGAAGGGCTACATCTGGCCAGACAGCTCCCTGGTAGATACTCACGGCGACGAACTCATGAAGCAGGGCATCTCCTTCAGCATGCTGGACCGCTCCGAGTACGGCATCGAAGCCGTCAAGGGCAACAACTGCGGCCATGAGGTCATCTGCCCCAAGTATCAGGACGGCCTGATCGTGACCGACTCCCTGACCGGTTGGGGCTGCGGCGTTCCCACCACGGCTGAGGAGCCCGAGGCCGCCTGCAAGATGATCAACGTGCTCTACACCGACGCCTATGTCATGAACCTGCTGACCCGGGGCATCGAGGGCGAGGATTACACCCTGGTGGACGGCGAGGTCGTCTATGGCGATGAGCCTCACTACTACGAGGCAGACTTCCTGATCGGCAACAATACCCTGCTCTACCCCCTGCAGGGCCAGGGCGCGGACTACTTTGAGCAGATCAAGAAGATCAACGACGAGGCCCAACTGGGCACCTACATGGGCTTCACCCTGGATCGCTCCAATGTGGAGCTGATCATCGGCAACCTGACCGCGGTCAACGATCAGTACTCCAAGACCCTGGGCACCGGCGGCTACACCCCGGAGCTGTACGCCGAGTACAAGTCCAAGCTGCTGGACGCCGGTGTGCAGGACTACCTGGCAGACATTCAGAATCAGCTGACTGCATTCCTGGCTTCCAGATAAAACACGTTAATATCAGGCGCCGCTGATGCGGCGCCTGAGCTATCCCATATGATACAAGAAGGAGGAACACGCATATGTATGACAGTTTTCTGGTCCGCCGCGACAGCCTGCAGAACGTCTGCAAAGACGGCGAAGCCGTCGGCTTCAAGTTCGCTGTGCAGCTGGCCAACTACCGCGGCATCTACCTGTCCCTGGTCAACGGCTTCTATGTGAACATGGACGGCGTGGAGTACGATCAGGACGACCTGACCCTGGAGGTCAACGGTCAGCCTCCCCGCACCATGACGGAGCTTTCCAAGGCCGTCTGGGAGCACTGGGATCTTCAGGACGAGGCCTATGTCAATGTCCGCAAGCCCGGCGGCCTGGAGAAGGGCACCCACAAGCTGGGCTATCTGCCCTCCACCATGGACGCCTACGGCTACCAGGCTCACGACGAAGAGTGGGTCAAGAATCCACCCAAGCCCGGCGCAGGTGGCGGAAAGACCTTCCGGGTCTGCTGGTTCGATCTGGAACTGAAGTAAGGAGGAGAAAGTCATGATTCACAGAGGCGTATCGCTTTACAGCTATCAGCAGAATGAGTTCTTCCACACCATGAACTGGAAGGACGAGCTGCGCGAGGTTGCCACCAATCTGCAGGGCGCGGACGGCATCGAGATCATTTCCGAGTGCACCATTCCCCACTATCCCTTCCCTCCTGAGAGCTTCATCTATGACTGGAACAACGAGATGGCCCGCTGGGGCCTGAAGGCTGTCACCATGGACACCTATGTGGATACCCTCCAGTTCCGCAACCATGTCATGACCTTCGAGGAGTGCGCCGAGCGGCTGATGTACGATCTGCGTCTTGCCAAGGCCATGGGCTTCCGCAACATGCGGCTGTGCCACAACGTGCCCATGGACGCGGTGCGCATCGCCCTGCCCCTGGCGGAAGAGCTGGACATCCGCATGACCAACGAGATCCACGCCCCGTCTCCCATCGTCCCTGTGGAGGGTGAGGAGTTCGGTGAGACCGTTGCCCGCGACGTGGCCTTCATCCAGATGACAGGCACCAAGCACTATGGCCTGCAGCCTGACATGGGCATCTTCCAGAACAAACCCAACCGGGTCATGATCGCCTATGCCCTGCGTGCCTTCATGAGCATTGAGGACGCGGATGCCGCCTCCCGGGATCTGGTGGATCGCTTTGACGAGATGGGCATTGAGGAAGTCACGGAGTATGCCACCAAGACCTATCCGCAGCTGATGCAGGGTCCCATTGCCCGGCATCTGTTCCGGGGCGCCTCCGCAAAGCCTCTGGATCTGTATTCCATCATGCCCTACATCTACTGCATCCATGGCAAGTTCTATGAGATGACCGAGATTCCCGGCAAGCCTGGCCAGTACGAGGAGAAGTCCATGCAGTACGCCAAGGTCATCAACATTCTGAACGACTGCGGCTATGACGGCTACATCGACTCCGAATACGAGGGCCAGAGAAGCCAGCAGGATATGGGCTACGAGGGTCTGCCCGACGAGGTGGAGCAGGTTCGCCGCCATCATGAGATGATGGCCCGCCTCATTGCGGACAAGAGCTACGTCAACTTCGAGATGAAATTCTGATCCCGCGCTTTCACGCAGAAACAGCCGGGAACCCGGACGGGTCCCCGGCTGTCTTTTCTTATTCCGCGTTCTCAGCACGCCATCCTGCAACGAAACAAAAAGCACTGGTGGAATACGTGCTCATATAGCTGCTGTAGCGGCAAAGAACAATCTCGGCGCAGAGAAACTCGAATGGATTGCTTGGGCGAAAGCAAAACGGATTGGTATCATCCCACAATCACCGCAAAGCCAGCTGAAACCACGCAGCCACGGGAGCCCGCAGCAGAAGAAACAACTCAGCAAGGCTGCAGCAGCTATCCAAAAAAGCCGAACACAAGAAAAGAGAGCGGGCGGTCCTGCGACTGTCCGCTCCCATGTTCTTACAGCAATTATATTACTCCCCGATCAGGCGGCGGAGCAGCACATGATGCCGACGGACCTGTTCGATCTCGTCGATCTCATCGGCATACTGGGGCATGGAGGCCTTGACGCCCTCATACTCAGTGCAGATATAGCCCTCGTAGCCCTCCTCTTTCAGAAGCTGTACCACACCCTCGGTGTCGATGCCGGGCTCGGTGCAGCTCTCGTCCAGCCAGTAGCACTTGCCATGGACGTTGGAGATATACTTCACATAGGGACGCAGATGCTCCACCACATCGTTGGTGCCACGGGCAGCCTTCTGCAGGAACTCCTGCTCCAAGGGACTTGCCGCAAAGCGCTCTGCCAGAGCCAGGATCGCGCCGGGCTTCTCCCGGGCTGCGTACATCCGGCAGGCCTCGTCCACCAGCTCCTGCCGGGCGCCGGCGCGAAGATAGTTCTGCACCGCGATGGTGTTGACGCCACGGGAGTAGATGGCAAGGTCCGGAATGATGGAGGCATATTTGGTTCCTGTGCGCTCGATCATATCCAGGAATTTCTGAACAATGGGCGCGTCCATGGTCATGGGCACGTGGATCTCCATGCCGATGGAGACACCATACTCCTCCGCCAGGCTCAGACTTTCCTCCATGACCTGACGGTGCAGGTTGCCCAAGGGGTACCGGATGGCCTTGAAGCCGAACTTGGCGGCGTAATTCAGCTCATCCTCGATGATCTGCCGCTGCTCCTCGCCGGTGGCCAGGCGGCCCTTGTAGATGGCAGTGGAGAAGGTGGAGTCCAGACACACCGGCTCCGTGCCGTACTTTGCCATGAGTTCCTTCCACCATGCAACGTCCCGGTCATAGGCATGGGGATAGGCGCCGATGGGCATCTGCTCCGGCAGAAGCTGGATGCCCGTCGCCTGGGCAGAGGAGGCCACCAGGGCCACCATGCCCTCCAGATCGATGCGGCCGTTGAAGTATTCTTTCTGATAGCTATAAAGGGAAACGCCCCGTTTGATTGCCATTTGTTTTTCCTCCTTTACAGCGTCTCGCCGATGGCGGAGACCAGGAAGCTCTTTTTCCGCCACTGGATATTTTCAAAGCCCATCCGGAAGCCAATGGAAACCTCCAGCTTCCGATTGCCGACAACGCCCAGGCCGCCTGGCCGGGGAACCAGCAGCTCCGCCCACTCGCCGAACTCCCAGCGCACAGTGGCAACGGTCTGCATGGTCTGGAAATCATAGTGAATGCCCCGCAGGACAAAGGTGATCTGGTCAGCCGGATACAAGGTCCGATCTACCTGAACGGAGAAATCCTCCAGGCGGCTCAGGCTCATGCCCAGGGTGGGGTTCTTCACACGGATGCGGATTCCCACAGCGGCGCCGCCCTCATAGATGGTGCTGACCTGCTCCTGGCCAGTCATGTTTTCTGTAAAATACATAGCTCCTCCTTGGAAAAAGCGGCGGAACGGGCGTTCCGCCGCTTTGCGTAAATGGTTTTAGTCCAGCAGCTTGTGCATGGCCGCGTGATTGCGGCGCACCTGCTCGATCTCGTCCGGCTCCTCGCCGCCGTAGAACATCCGCTGGCCCTCATACTCCGAGCAGAGATAGCCGTCAAAGCCGATCTCTTTCAGGACGCCCATGGCCTCCTCATAATAGATATAGGGCTCGTGGAGATTCTCATCAAACTCGTAGAACTTGGCATGGAAATGGGTCAGATAGGGGGCGATGAGACGCAGCTCCTCCGGCTTGGAGGGATGGGAGTTGATGGTCGCGAAGAAGGGAAGCATGCCCAAATTCGTATCCGGGTACTGCTGCTTCACCGCTGCGCAGACCTCCTCCATGCACTCCCCTGCCGCAAAGGCCTCAGCGATGCGCTGTACTGCCTTGGGATCGCCGCCGCCAAAGAGGGTCTGGTCAATGATCCGCTGAGGCAGATGGTGCAGGAAGATTGCCATATCCGGCTGGATACCCGCAAACTTGGTGCCGGTCCGGTCGATCATCTCGCAGTACTCGGTCACATCCTTGCCTGTGATTGTCATGGGAACATGGATCTCCAGGTTCAGGACCATGTTGTGGTCCTCGGCGTAGCCCAGGCACTTCTCCACCGTGGGCAGATCCTTGATGGCCAGCCGCATGGAGGTGAAGCCCAGCTTGCTTGCGTACTCGATCTCACTGCGCAGGTAGGTCTCCCGCTCCCCCGGATCTGTTGGCAGATCATGGCCGGGGTACTGGGAGTCAAAACAGGTGGGCACCAGATGGTACTTTTCCAGCAGCTCGTTCCACTTCTCGATCTCCGCCCGGGTGGGATAGGGATAGGCCGCAGGGGGCGTCTGGGTAGCCAGCAGTTCCACGCCGTCTGCGCCGGGGATCTGGGAGAGCGCCCTCAGGCAGCCCTCCAGATCCAGTTTTCCCGTGCGATAGGCATGCTGATAGCTGTAAAAGGATACTCCAAATTTCGGCATAAGGCGCTCCTTATTGCGCAGCCAGCCAGGAGTTCAGCTGATCCTGGATCTGGGCCAGGTAATCATTGACGCCGGCGACTTCCAGCTTATTCAGGTACTCCTGATACAGCTCCTCGGTATAGTAGCCGGAGGTGAGCTGACCATTGTACTGATCGTAGACGGCGGACATGTTGGCAATGACGTTGTCCAGACCGGTGGGATCGATGGCAAAGCCCAGGTAAGGAGACTTCACGGACTCGTCGTTGATCTTCTGGGCAATCTGATAGAAATCAGGCTCATTGCCGGCCAGCGGGGTCATAATCAGGTTATTTCCGAAGAATGCGTCATGCTCAAAGTAGGGGTTGTCGCCGATGCGCTTGACCAGGCCGTCTTCCAGCTCATAGTCCACGCCCTCAACGCCCCAGTTGAGAAGATTCATGACCTCGGAGCTGTTGTAGATGTACTCCAGCGTCTTGACGGCAAGGACCTCGTCCACCGTGTTGACCGTGACGCCGGCACCCCAGGAGTTGACATTGTTGGTCCGGATCACGCCGTCAAAGAACTTCGGGCAGACGACTTCATAGCCGAGGTTGCCGCCCTGAGCGACTTCAACGCCGTACTCAGCAGTGACATTGGTGGAGAAGCCCTGACGTGCCTTCAGCATTTCGGTTGCGTGGGTGCGCTCGGCAGTAGCAAGCTCCGGATCCAGCCAGCCGTTGTCCAGCCACTTCTTGGCCATCTGAATGGACTGCTTATACCCATCGGTGCCCTGCAGCAGGCTCACATGGCCGTCATCATCCGTCGCCACATAGTACTGGGCACCCAGGAAATCGTTGCAGCGGACGTCGGCAAAGCTGTCGCCGTTGGGCAGCCAGCTGGGGTTCGTGAATCCGGCCTCAGAGGCGTAGACCTCGCCGTTATAGTATTCTTTGATCTTCTGCGCGATTGCTTCGTACTCGGACCGGCTGGAGCAGTTCTTCGCCTCGTCCAGCATACCAATTTCCTCAAGCATCTCCTTGTTCATGACCAGATAGCCATCCACACGGAAATTCTTGTTGGTGGGAATGCCGTAAAGGCGGCCATCCACATAGAAGGGACCCATGTAATCCTTCATCAGCTCAAAGGTCTGGGGCGCATATTCGGGAACAAGCTCCGTCAGATCAACGAGCTGATTGTTAGAATACATACCCTCCAGGGTGGTAGCGGGCATAATGTTGATGATATCCAGCTGCTCACCGCCAGCCATATCCAGCGTGAAGGTGTTCAGCCAGTTGCCGATGCCCAGCCACTTGATGTCCAGCTTCACGCCGATGGCGGGAACCAGGATCTCATTGACTGCATCTTCCACGTGCTGCGAAACATCCACTTTGTTGCGGAAGTCATAATAATACATCACGAGCTCCTCGACATCGTCGGGATCGATCGTTTGGGGCTCATCGGTCTTTTCGGGCTCGTCGGTTTTTCCCGGCTCCTCCGTCTTGGCAGGCTCCTCGTCCTTCTTGGGATCTTCCTTGGGGGTAGTGGCCGTCTGCTGCTGGGTGGGCTCCTCCTGCTTGGGCGTTTCCTGCTTTGCGCAGGCGGCAAACAGGCCGCAAACCAGAATGGCAGCCAGAATCAGCGCCAGAATGCCCTTCATCTTTTTCATGTCTCTGCATCCTTTCTTGTATGAATCGTCAGACTGGAATGAAACCGTTTTCCACTCTTGGCTGCATTCTATCACAGCCGTTTCAGAAAGTCAACAAGTTTTAAAACATTTTTGAATAATAAAAAATCTTCCGGTTTTCTCTTCCATTTTCGAATTTTTATGGTATATTATTGAAAAGAAGAACTTTCAAAGGAGGCGCGTCCTCATGGCAACGATTCGCGATGTAGCCCGGCTGGCAGGGGTTTCTCCTGCAACCGTTTCCCGTGTCATCAACGGAAATCACCCGGTCAAGGCGGCAACCAAGGCTGCCGTGGAGAAGGCCATCCGGGAGCTTGGCTTTCATCCCTCTATCGCCGGGCAGTCCCTGAGCAGGAAGGAGAAACAGACCATCCTTCTCATCACCTCCTCCACTCTGACGGAGCTTTATCAGCGGACCTTGCAGGGCATCAACGAGGTCCTGGCCAAGGAATCCTATGATCTGCTCATCACCTGCCTCTTTGAGGTCCCCGGGGATCCAACCTCCTCCAACTGGCCGAAATGCGCCCAGTATATCGAGGGCGGCCTGGCCGGCGGCGTCATTCTGATGGCCACCCAGGTCATCGAGACCGCCGCCCGAAACGCGCCTTTGCCCATTCCCGCCGTTCAGGTTTCGGAGCATATCGTGCCAGGCTTTGCCAACAGCGTCTCCTGCAACAACCAGAGCGCCACCTATGAGCTGACCCGGCGGCTCATCGCCCAGGGATACCGCCGCTTTGGCTTCGTCAGCGTGCGAAAAAGCTACGAAACCGAGGCCTCTGACTACTCCCGGGATCGAAAATCCGGCATGCTGCGGGCCCTGTGGGAGGCCGGCCTTCCCTGGGACGAGGCGCTGGAATCCCAGGTGGTCCTGAATGTGGGCTCCAGCTCCGCCCTGCACTATGAGGCGGCGTTGGAGGCGTGCAGGCATCATCTGGCCCTGCCGAAGGAGACCCGCCCGGATGTGATCCTCTGCGCCGACGACATCATCGCCGCCGCCTACCTCAAGTCCTTCCAGGACGCGGGACTCCGAGTGCCGGAGGACGTGGCCATCACCGGCTTCGACAACAGCTTCATCTCCCAGATCTCCTACCCCCAGCTGACCACCATCCAGACTCCCTCTTTAGAGATGGGCAAGGAAGCCGCGCGGCTGCTGCTCTCCCTCATGCGAGGCGAACGGGAGGATGGCATGAGCATCCTGTTGCCCCACAAGATCCTGGAACGAGGCTCCACACTGCGCAGCACTCCATAAAAAACTCCGAGCCCGCCTCTTGACAAGGGGCGGGTTCTATGCTATCTTGCTTATGAAACCGTTTTCCTTATTGTTCAAATTTCACACTTGGAAATGAGGATTCCTTATGTCAAAAATCAAATACGGCTTTATCGGCTGCGGCAACATTGCCAACATGAAGCACTTCCCCTTTATGGCGGAGCACAAGGACGAGGTGGAGCTGGTCGCCTTCTGCGATCTGATCCCGGAGCGCGCCCAGGCTGCTGCTGCCAAATACGGCGCACCCGGCGCCAAGGCCTACACCGACTATCACGACCTGCTGGCCGATGCGTCCATCGAAGCTGTCAGCGTTCTGACCCCCAATGTCTCCCACGCAGAAATTTCCGTGGCTGCTCTGAACGCGGGCAAGCACGTGCTCTGCGAGAAGCCCATGGCAGCCACCTATGCGGATGCAAAGGCAATGTATGACGCTGCGCAAAAGAACGGCAAGCTGCTGACTATCGGCTATCAGTACCGCCACTGGAACGAGCACCAGCTCATGAAGGCCTACTGCGAGGAAGGCAAGCTTGGCGAGATCTACTACGCCGAGGCCATCGCCCTGCGGCGGCGGGGAGTCCCCACCCACGGCGTGTTCCTGGACAAGAGCAAGCAGGGCGGCGGCCCCCTCATCGACTGCGGCACCCATGCTCTGGACCTGACGCTGTGGATGATGCAGAACTATGAGCCTGTCAGCGTGGATGGCGTGGCCTTTGCCAAGCTGGGAAAGCTCCTGAACCCCGGCGAGCAGGGCAATCGCTCCGGCGACTGGGACAACACCCGTTATGAGGTGGAGGACTCTGCCTTCGGCTTTGTGCGCATGAAGAACGGCGCGCTGATCAATCTGCGGGCCTCCTGGGCCATCAACCGGATCGAGACCAATTCTCTTGTGAAGCTCATGGGCACCAAGGGCGGCCTGGACTCTGAGGACGGCGTGCGCTTCAACAGCATCGTCTGCAACAAGCAGGCGGTCACCGTCTCCCATGTGGCAGCCCCCAACCACGCGGACTTCCGGGATGCCTGCGGCAAAGAGGCAAACTACTGGATCGCCGCCCTCCAGGGCAAGGGTGAATTGTATGTGAAGCCCGAACAGGCCCTCACCGTCACCAAGATCCTGGACGCCATCTACGAGTCCTCCCGCACCGGAAAGACTGTTTACTTCGACTGATTTTCTGTTTCTCTTTTTCTCCTTCCGGGGCGCAGGTTTTTCCTGCGCCCCACACCCTTTGGGTTCCAAAAAACCAGGCGTCACGCATCGCGTGACGCCTGGTCTCTTTTGTTTATACGCTTCCGCTCAACGGCGCAGCACAATCACACCGCACCCAGAGCCTTGAACATCTCGTGCTGGCGGCGGACCTGCTCCCGCTCGTCCAGCATCTCGGCGTCCGGCAGGTCATTACAGTAGCCCTGGCCTTCCAGCTCGGAGTTGATGTAGCCGTCGAAGCCGCCCTCCTGGAGGTACTTGAAGATCTCTGCATAGTCGGTGGAGGGATCGTAGTAGCCGCCGGGAACGGTGGGATCCTCCACCATCTCATAGAACTTGCCGTGGATGGAGAGGATGTACGGGCAGACCTTGAGCAGCTCCTTGGGCTCCGCGCTGCCCTGGGTCATGATGAGCCGGCCCATCTTGGCAACGATCTCCGCGCCGAACTGCTCCGTCATGATGGTCTGCAGCTCCGCGTTGGGCAGGGTGCCCTTCTTCTCCTTCAGGAAGGCCACAGCCTCCTCCGGCGCGCCGCTCCGCAGGGCCTGCGCGTACATGATGGGGGTCAGGCCATGCTGGAACAGACCCATGTCGGGCACAAAGCCTGCGTGCTTGGTGCCAGTCCGCTCGATCATCTCGATCATCCGGTCCACCTCGTCGATGGGCGCGTGAAAGTGGAGCCGATTGGGCGTGTCCGGCTTCAACACCAGAGGCATGGGCGCGTGGATCTCCTGGCCGATGCGCACGTTGTACTTCTCCGCCGTAGGCAGAGCGGCTTCAATAACGGGCACCGGGATGGAAATGAGGCAGCGCACGTTCTCAAAGCCCAGGCGGGAGGCGATGATGATGTCCCGCTTCAGGCGCTCCGTGGCCTCGGCGTAGTTCATCACATGGTCCCGGAACTGCAGAACGTCCAGGTAGATGTCCATGGTGACGCTCTTCATGTTGTAGCGGGCGATGGTGTTCTTCCAGTCGTACTCAAATTCCTCCGAGAGGAAGGGATAGTCGTCGATAAAGGTCTCGTCAATCAGTTCGATGCCGTCGGTGTCCAGATCCTCCCGCACGGTGCGGATGAAGTCCCGATGGTCCATCTTGCGGTCAAAGATCAGGTTCTGATAGCTGTAGGACGAAACGCCTCTGTGAATTGCCATTGTCTCTTCCTCCTTTATTCGATGGTCATGATCATGGGCTCTGCGGGCCCGCCGAATCCAGTGCCCTGGGCAGTGACGGCCTCGCCGCCGTCGGCCACCCGCTTTTCGTCCTTACCGGGCATGTAGCCGTACTGCTCAAAGTTGGAGACAGTGGCAATAACAGAGTGCTCGCCCTTCTCCAGGCCGCCGTCCTTCAGTACCAGGAGGGTCGCAGCGTCCCGATAGTTCCAATGCTCCCAGACGGCGCTCTTGAGCTGCGCAAAGGTCCGGGGGCCCTTACCGTTGAGGATGAACAGGATCTGGTCCTGGGGGTACTCCACCCCATCCACGTTCACATAGTAGCCGTTGATGAGGCTCACCATGTTGCCCCGGTAGCGGGGCAGACGCACGTCAAACTGGAAGCCGATGACCTTCTGGCATTTGTCGCAGAAGTAATTCTTCAGGCTTCCCGGCACAGTGGTTTTCTTTGGCATTTGTGCATTCCTCCTTGGTTGTTTTCTGAACTCATTATACCACAGATCGCTGGCAATGCAATTTCGTTCTGTGATTCTGCTTTCAGATTTTGAAAGCGAACTCCGCCGCCCGGGTTTTTCAATTTGCAGAATACAGGGTTGTCTGTTATAATCGATTTTAGTTTGATTCTGCTTTCCGTCCCTATCACTTGAAAGGAGCTTTCCATGACGGTTCTGCATGATCTGGTCATCTTTCGTGACGCGCAGCCTGCCGGCAGCACCAACGCCTCCATCTGCAGTGCCCTGCTCTCCAATCTGGATGCCATCCGATCCATGACCATCGACGAGGCGGCGGAGCGCTGCTTCACCTCCCCCGCCTCCCTGAGCCGGATGGTCCGCGCCATGGGCTACCAGGGCTATGCCGACTTCCGCACCCAGCTGGATCGGGACACCCGGGACTACTTCTTTGCAAACCGGGTCATGCCCCGAATCCCGGACCAGAGCTTCCACCCGGGAGAGGAGTATTTCAACCAGCTGGAAACGCTTCTGCACACTTTCCGGGCGGAGCTGGACCTGGAGATCTTCCCGGAAATCGCGGCGCAAATGGCCGCCAGCCGCCGGGTGGCCATCTACGTCGGTCCCGTGCAGGAGGCCGCCGCGGTACAGCTTCAGGTGGATCTGGCCATGGGCGGCGTCGACAGCGCCCTGCGCCGCACCCCGGCGGATCAGGCGGCGGATCTTGCCCTGCTGGACAGCCGCTGCTTCGTGATCCTGGCCTACCAAAGCGGCACGGCCAGCGGCCTGACCTTCACGGAGCTGCTCTCCGCCATCCGGGAGAAGGGCGCAAGACTGCTCCTTCTTGCGCCGGAAGGCGCCCAGCTTCCCACGGGCAGTGCGGACTATCTTCTGCGCTTCCCCTCCACCGGCACCGCCATGGACCACTTTCTCTATCAGATTTTCTTTTCGCTTCTGACCCTCACCTATCGGACAAGCTTCCTGGACCGGCCCTTCCGGCCCTGAGCTCTGCCGCAAAAAGAGACAAAAGGAGCCCCGAAGGCAGCTTGCCTTCGGGGCTCCTTCACTTTACAAAACACCGAGGTACTCGGCAAGGCCCCGGAAATCGGGGCTTTTCAGCGGCAGGGGGAAGCCGCCCTGGGGCAGGGCCTCCAGGCGATGGGAGTCGCTTGCCATGATGGTTTTGAGCCCATCGGGGACCCCCGGGGGCAGGATGTTCCGGATCTCCACCGCCGGGCAGTGCAGATCCTCCGGCCAGAGGCCCAGCATGGCGAACAGGCCGTTGGCGTCCCGATCCACATGGGCTGGGTAGCAGATGGCGCCGAAGGGGGCCGCGAAGTCCGCAAGCTCCGTGATGGAGATGCTGGTGGCGGGGATCAGCAGCCGGTCATAGATCTCCGTGGTTCCGTCCGGATGGACAATGATCTGGTTACCGAAGATCTCCGGCTTGTTCAACACCGGGGCCATGCAGGGCTCCAGAGCATCGCCAAAGGCCATGGCCGCATCCAGATCCGGGAAGAGGCAGACCATGTGGACATCCTCCGCCGTGGTGACCTCGCAGCCGGGGATGAAACCCATGCCGTATTCTGCCGCCGCGGCGGCAGCCGCCGGGCAGTTGCGCACACTGTTGTGGTCCGTCAGGGCCACCAGCTCCACCCCGTTGAGCATGCTCATACCCACCAGCACATCAGGGGTCATATCATCGTCGCCGCAGGGGGACAGGCAGGAGTGGATGTGCAGGTCCGTGTTCATTCGATGAGCCTGCCGATCTTTCGGGCGGTCTCATAGATGGGCTCCGGAGAGCGGAGCAGGGTCACCTTGCCCTGCGCAGCGGTGACCGCGTCGGCGTCGTACTGGATGCCAGCGGCCAGAACCACGCAGGAGACGTCTGCCAGAGAGGCCACTGCCACTACATTCCGGTTGCCCATGACCGTCACCCAGACGCTGTCCGCCGGGGCGCCTGCCATAGCATTGGAGAGCAGATCGCAGCAGTACATGGCGTCAAACTCCCGGTCCGGTTCCTGATGAACCACCTCCAGGCCCGTGGCCTCAATCATTTCATTCACTGTCATCGGTAGTTTCCCTTTCCAAGCTGATTTTATGTGAGTTGAGCAGCCGCTGCATCTTCTCCCGCAGGAGGAAGATGCACTGATCCTCGTTGGCCCGGCCCTCGGCCACATCCTCGGCCAGGGCGTGGCAGGAGGGCGCGCCGCAGGCGCCGCAGTCCATTCCCATAAAGCGCTTCTCCTGCTCCTGGACCTTGCGCAGCTTCGCCATGGCATTGGCGATATCGCCGCCCAGACGGATGGTGGGCACATAGGCAATCGGGTGATCCCAGTTGATCATCTCATCCGGGATGGGATACGCAGGGGCCGCCAGATCGATATTGTGGCGCATGATGTTGCTCAGGCGCGCTTTGGCAATGAAGGCATTCTCCACGGTCAGGGGGCCGCCTACACAGCCGCCCACACAGGCGGAGAGCTCGAAGAACTCCACGCTCTTGAGCTTGCCGTTCTCCACGGCCTCCAGGACTCGGATCACGTTTTCCATGCCGTCCGCTGCCAAGTACGCCTCCGGGGAGGCCTGCATGCCCTCGCCGCCGGGAACCGCCCAGCCCACGCCCACCTGGGTGGCCGTGGCCAGGATCTCCGGCTCGGAGACCTTCTTGATGGCGTTGTAGACCTTGGTATAGAGATCCGCGATGGAAACCACCGCGTCCACCTGGGGATGGTCGGAGCACAGAGGATCCCTGGCCTCCGCTGCCCGAGCAGGGCAGGGAGAGAGATAGATGATGCCGATCTTCTTCGGATCCAGCCCGGTCTTCTTCACCGCCCGGAAGCGGGCAATGCGGGCGCCCAGCTCCATGGGGGAATTGTAGGGCAGAAGATTGGAGAGCAGGGACGGGAACCTGGCCAGGATCAGCCGCCGCACTGCCGGGCAGGAGGATGAGATGACCGGCCTGGGCAGCGCCTCGTCCTGCATGGCCCGACGGGTCCGCTGAGAGATGGCCTCAGCCGCCTCCGCGCACTCGAACACATCGTCAAAGCCGATGCTCTTCAAGGCGGTGAGGGCCGCGTTCCGGTTGCGAAGCTCGGTGTATTCGCTGTAGAGCACCGGATCCACCAGGGCAACCTTGTATTCAAATTGATCCATGACACTCAGGGGATCCACGGTGCCGGCGTTGGCATGATGCCGACAGACATGGATGCACTCGCCGCAGACGATGCAGCGGTCCTGAATGATCTTGGCTTTGCGATTGCGTACCCGGATGGCCTCTGTGGGGCATCGCTTGACGCAGTCTGTACAGCCGACGCAGCGCGTCGGGTCCGAGAAGACGGGGACCTGTTTCCGATCCACTTCGTCAGCTCCTTTCGATTGGCTTTTAACCGTTCTGCGTAAGGAAAGTCATGGTCACAGTCGTGCCCACGCCGATGGTGGACTGCACGTCCAGATCGTCGGCGTATTTTTTCATATTGGGCAGGCCCATGCCGGCGCCAAAGCCCAGATCCCGCACATCAGCGGTGGCGGTGGAATAACCCGCAGTCATGGCAAGCTCGATGTCGGGGATGCCGGGGCCCACGTCCGCGAACACCACCTGGATCTTCTCCGGCGTGACCGTGGCGGTGATCTCGCCGCCATAGGCGTGAATTACCATATTGATTTCCGCCTCGTACATGGCGATGGCAACGCGCCGCACCAGGTCCGGGGGAAAGCCCAGGGATTTCAGGGTTTTTTTCAGCGCACCGGAAGCCTCCCCCGCCTGGGCGAAGTTATCCCGCTCGACGACGTATTTCAGCTCCAGCGCATCCATCAGTGACCGCCCTCCTGGAGAAGGCCCGCGTTGTAGAGAGTGCCGCAGGCGGAGAACATGCGCATCTTGGTGGCCAGGATGGGGATGCCCCGGTCCTCTGCCAGCTCGATCATGGAGCTGGTGGGGGCCTTGCCCCGGACCATGACGATGCAGACAATGTCCATCATTTCGGCGGTGCGGATAACCTGGGGATTGGCCAGGCCGGTCAGGAGCACAGCCCGGTCTTTCACAAAGGCCAGCACGTCGCTCATCATGTCGCAGCCGCAGCCAGAGTGGACCTCAGTATCCAGCAGATCCGGGCAGCAGCAGACTTCCGCGTCTAAGAGTTCCGCGATCTTGGAGATTTTCATGGTATGTTCCTCCGATTTTTCCCGCAGATTGCCGCGGGAAGGTCTTATTATTAAGATACCAGAGTTTTCCCAAAAATGCAACCGATTTTGTGCAGTTTGCCAGAAGAGAAACCGTCGCGCCCTGTTCGGCATTCAAAGAAAGCAGTCTTCTTTGTCTGTCATAATTATTGCTCACACAAAACGAAAAGCCTCCGGGATTCCGGAGGCAAAGCCGTCGCGCTGCGCAGGCAGTTGTCTATATATTATGGACAATTTGCGTTGGAAAGCAGAAAAAAAGACCGGACCAAAGGTCCGGTCTTTTTCCGCGTTCTTGAATCAGCTGAAGTAGCGATACAGGAAAGCAATGATCTCGCCGCGGAGGCAGTAATCATTGGGATAGAAGAAATAGGTGTTCACGCCGTAGGCAATGCCGTTGTTGTAAGCCCAGTTGATGGCGTCATAAGCGTGGCTGTTCACAGGAACGTCCATGAAGGGGTTGCCGCGAAGCACGGGATGGCTGCCTGACATACGATACAGGAAGCGCACGCTCTGGCTGCGGGTCACAGGATCGTAGGGGCTGAAGGTGGTGGCGCTGGTTCCGGCGGTGATGCCGTTCTCAACGGCCCAGCGGACAGCCTTGTTGTAGTAGGCATAGGCGGGGACATCCGTGAAGGGATTCACCCGGGTCTTGGGCTCCGGGCAGCCGGCAGCGCGCCACAGGAAGGTGACCATCTCGGCACGGGTGCAGATCTCGCCCGGGTCAAAGGCATACCAGGTGGTGCCGCTGACGATGCCGCAGCGGGAAGCCCAGATGACGGCGTTGTAGTAATAATCCGATGCGTACACATCCACGAAGGGATTGGTGTAGTACTCCACCGGGGTGAAGGTGGCCAGGATGTACACGTCGCTGTTGGGCATGTAGAAGTAGTAGCAGCCTCTCCACTGCTCCAGATAGACCACCTTGTTGCGGTCGGTGACCACGGCGATCTGAGTCAGAGCATAGCCCCAGTCGGGGGTGACATAGACGGTGACCAGCTCGCCCGGCTCAGCCCAGTTGGTGCTGACGCGGATGCTGCCCTTGCCGGTGATCTCGCCCCAGACATTGTAGAGGAAGGGCTCGGGATCGACCACGGGAGGATTGTCCTCGTCCTTTTTCCAAGTTCCGTTGAGGGTCAGATTGGCGGTAACCGGAGTGGCGAAGTCGTACTCGGTGCCGTCCTCGGTGAACCAGCCCTGGAAGGTGTAGCCTTCCTTGGTGGAATCGGCAGGCTTCTCCACGGTCTCCCCGCTCTTCACGGTCACGCTGAGATTTTGCTGCTTGTCATCGTTGTAGACAAAGGTCACGGTGAAGCTTTCGCCCTCCGCAGGCTCTTCCGGCGTGGGCTCCTCGGGGGTGGGCTCCTCCGGCTCAGTCGCGGTCTTGGTGAATGCAGCCTGGATCGTCACGTCAGCCGCGGGCATTTCAAAGCTGTAGGCGCCGTCCTTCTCCTCGATTGCCTGGGGCTCATTCTCCCCGTAGGTGTAGGTCAGGCTGTCAAGCTCATAGCCTTCGGCAGGGGTGACAGTCAGCTTGACGGTGTCGCCCGCCGCGTAGGTTTCGTTCTCCGCAGTGACGGTGCCGTTCTCAATCGTGTCGTCGATGGTCACTTTGTAGCTGACAGGCGCCTCCGGGGTCTCGCCCTCATCAGCCAGAACTGCCATGGGCAGCAGGGTCAGAACGAGGCTCAGGACCAGCAGCATGCCCAGAAGCCGTTTGGATGTTTTCATGGTGCTCGCTCCTCTCATATGGCCCGGTTTTTCCCGGGTTTCTTTGCACTTCTATGGTACCACATTTTGCCTTTCATTACAACCATTTCCAAAAAGATTTCCTTCGGGAATTTCCCTTGCACCACCTGGGGAATCATGCTACAATAGGACAAAATCCTTTTGTTTGGGAGGGGCCCATGGAGCTCGATCTTGTCTGTATGGAGTGCCAGCTCCGCCGTCAGCGTCTGGCGGTGGAGGCGCAGCCGGACCGGGCTGCGGCAAGGGCCTATCTGAAGGACTGTCTGGCCCTGCTCTCCCAGGTTCCCGACGGGGTGGCGGCTCCCTGGCTGGCGCCGCGCTTTGTGGAACTCTGGAACCGCTATTTCCCGCCTGTGGACCGCTATGAGAAGGAGAAGCAGGAGGCCAACGCCTTTGCCCTCTCCCAGGAGGCGCGCATCCGCGCCGCCATTCAGGCCTCCCCGGACCCGGTGTACGCAGGCCTTTCCTACGCCCGGGTGGGCAACTATCTGGACTTTGCCGCCCTGGGAAGCTCCGTCAGCTTCGAAAAGCTGGAGGAGCTGACCCGCCAGGTCCTGGAGGACCCGGTGGACAAGGCGGAGTATGCGCGCTTCTGCGCCGACCTGGATCAGGGCGGCACGCTTCTCTATCTGACCGACAACGCCGGGGAGATCGTCTACGATAAGCTCCTTCTGGAGCAGATCGCCCAGCGCTGGCCCCAGGTGGAACGAGTAGTCGCCGTCCGGGGCGGCATTGCCCTCAACGACGCAACCCGGGAGGACGCTTATCAGGTGGGCCTGGACCAGGTGGCTCAGGTCACGGACACGGGAGTGGCCATCTCCGGAACCCAGCTCTCGGCCTGCTCGGAGGCGTTCCAGGACCTGTTCCGCCGCGCCGACGTGATCCTGGCCAAGGGCCAGGGGAACTTCGAAACCCTCTGGGGCTGCGGCGCCAATGTGTATTATCTGTTCCTGTGCAAGTGCGAGCTGTTCACCCGGCTGTTCCAGGTGAAGCCCCTCACAGGCATGTTTGTAAATGAAACCAGGATCGGAGGTCTGCAGCAATGATTGCAAAGCAAGATGAGATGAAGCGCTTTCCGGTGCCCGGCCTCTGCGGCGGGACCGGCACGGCGGAGTTTACCCTGCTCTTTGACCGGGGCGTGCTCCCGTCAAACGTGGTGAAGGTGACCCTGGCCCCCGGGGCCAGCTGCGGCAGCCACGACCACACGGAGGATACGGAGCTGTTCTATGTCCTGGAGGGAGAGCTTTGCCTTCTGGACGATGGCGTGGAGCATCCCCTCAAGGCGGGAGACTGCGAGTACTGCCCTGTCGGACACAGCCACGGCGCCGTGAACCGCTCGGACAAGCCGGCAAGCTATCTGGCCATCACATTCGTCACTCCGCCCGACGCGGATTCTCGTTCAGACGCAAGCGTCTGAACTCATAGGCGTCGGGGTCGCTCCTCTTCCCCACAGAATCCCTGATTCTGTGGGGGCCCCATTGGTTTTCCGCCCGACGCGGATTCTCGTTCAGACGCAAGCGTCTGAACTCATAAGCGTCGGGGTCGCTCCTCTTCCCCACAGAATCTTCGATTCTGCGGGGTCCCCAATTGTTTTTTCGACCTACCCGGATTCTCGCATTGCCGTAAACGCCAAAGCGCAACTGCGCGGCTGGCACTCCTCTCCCCACAAGGTTCTTGACCTTGCGGGATCCTCTGTTCTTCGTCATCCTGAGCGCAGGCACGAAGTGCCGGAGCCGAAGGATCTGACTCTGACACACAAAGCACCTGCTTTTCGCAGGGAACCCAATCAAACGAAACGAGGTGAATCCTGCCCATGGCACAAGATCTGCCGCTGAGCCGAGAAGCGGCGCTGCGGCTCATTGCCGCCGGTGACGGCGACGCCGCCCTGCTGTATCTGGCCCTGCAGGCCGGGCAGGAGAGCCCCTTGCCCGCCGCCCGGCGCAGCGCCGCGGAAGCGCAGCTTGCAAGGCTGGGCCTGCTTTCGCCCCAGCCCCAGAGCCCGGAGCCTGCACGTCCCTCGGACGCCGCCCTGCAGCGGCTGCTGGAGAGCTCCGACGCCTTCCGCCTTCTTTCCGGGGAGGTCCAGCGGCAGCTGGGACGCATTCTCTCCTTTGAGGAGCTGCGCATCCTGGCGGGCATCAGCACCAGTCTGGGCATGGACCTGGACGTGGTGGGGCTGCTGGTTCACGAACTGATCCAGAGTGCGGCCCAGGCGGGACGCAACCCGCCCACCCTCCGGGCCATTGAGAAGGCGGCCTACCGCTGGGCGGATCAGGGCATCCGCACCATGGAGCAGGCGGCAGCGGAGCTGGCAAAGCAGAAGGAGCTTTCCCGCCTGCTGGAGTCCCTGGCCCGGCGCATGGAGCTGGGCCGCAGCTTCAAGGCCCCGGAGGCGGCGCGCATCCGCGCTTGGACGGAGCTGGGCTTCGGCGAGGCGGAGATCACCTTCGCCTACGAGCGCTGTCTGGAGGCCACCCACGACATCAAATGGCCCTACATGGACAAGATCGTCCGGTCCTGGCACGAACAGGGCCTGCACGAGCTTGCGCAGATCAAAGAGAAGGACCAGCGGCCCGCCGCGTCATCCAAGACAGTCCGTGGGCCCCTGGTACAGAACGTGCCCGGCGAGATGGAGGCCCGGATGGTGGCCCGTCTCCAGGGCGAGGATTGAGGTGGAACCATGGCCTATTCACAAGCAGTGGTCTCCCGGGCTCGGGCGATCCTGGCCGAGCGTCGGCAGGCCCATGAGGCAGAACAGGCGGAGCATCGGGCCCTGGCCTACGAGCGCTATCCCCGGCTCTCCGAGATCGACACGGCTCTGCGGGGCACCGTGGCCAAGGCGGTGGCAGCTGCCTTCTCCCAGGGCACGGACCCGGCGGCCGCCGTGGAGGAGGCCCATCGGGAGAATCAGGCCCTCCAGCGGGAGCGGTCCTGGATCCTGGAGGCCTCGGACCTGGGAGAGGACTTTCTGGATGAAAAGCCCCTGTGCCCCCTCTGCGGCGACACCGGCTACGTGGGCACCAGCATGTGCCAGTGTCTGCAGGAGCTCTGCCGTCAGGAGCAGCGCAAGGAACTGACGGATCTGTTCCTCCTGGGCGGCGAGCGCTTTGAGGACTTCCGCCTGGACGTGTACTCCACCACCCCCGATCCCAACTATGGCGTCTCTCCCCGGCAGAACATGACCCGGGTCCTGCGCACGGTCCGCGCCTGGGCTCAGAATTTCGCGCCCGGGGCGGGAAATCTGCTCTTCACCGGCTCCACGGGCCTGGGCAAGACCTTCCTCTCCGCCTGTGTGGCCCGGAAGGTCTCCGATCTGGGCTACAGTGTGGTCTATGAACGCGCCGCCCGGCTCTTTGCGGACTTTGAGGCGGAGAAATTCCACCCTGAGAGCGCCCAGGGCAAGAGCGAGCGCTACACCCAGTGCGACCTGCTGATTCTGGACGACCTGGGCACGGAGATGACCACCCAGTTCGTGGTCAGCGCTCTGTACGGGCTGGTGAATGACCGGCTGCTCTCCGGAAAAAGCACCCTGGTCTCCACCAATCTTCCCATGGCCCTGCTGCGGGAGCGCTACGGCATGCAGACCTACTCCCGCCTGGCGGGCGAGTATGAAGGGCTCTACTTCTTCGGTGAGGACCTGCGGCTGAAAAAGCAGGACGGCTGAGTGACAAAGAAACCACAGGAGGCATGGCGAAAGCCATGCCTCCTGTTTCATTTCCCTTCGAGAATCAATCCGTTCCTGACTCCCCGGCTTCCAGCTTCTCCGCTTTGCAGCCGGAGTCTGTGAAGTGCATGAAAAGGGGCGCCTCGGATGTGTAGGCCGGCCAGCTTTCGCGTCCCGGCACATTGGGGTCCCCCATCCGGGCAAAGGCGCACCAGTAGTCCACCATGGCGTCGGAGAGGGCGTAGTCGAAGCCGGTCCAGGGACGCCAGGCCCGATGCAGAGTGCCGAACATATACCAGAGCTCCACCGAGTGGAAGGGCCCCAGCTCGTCACCGGGCGGGTTGTGGTCGAAGTCATAGACATAGATGGGCGTGCCGGCAGCCGCCTGGTGCGCAGCCAGGTCCGCCGAGGGCTTCCAGGGATTGCCGCCGCTCAACATGGCGTCGCCGCCCACGCAGCCGCACATCAGAGACCCTGTGTTGAGCGCGCCCCGCCGAATGGCGTCGCTGGGCGATTCCACCAGCGCCTGCCCGTCCAGGCAAGGGCCCATACCCAGGCCCATGGGATTGCCGCCGGAGAGCTTCCGTCCGGCCGCTTCCAGCTGCTCGTAGACCTGCTGGGCCGGAAGCACGCACAGCTCCTCCAGACTCAGACCCGCCTCCTGCAGCAGCTTCACGCCCAGCTGCTCCTGCTCCGCCATGGTCCTGACCGGGAACATCTCCCCCAGGCCGCCGCCGGACTGGATAATGGCACGGGAGATCAGCCCGCTGCACGCAGGAGAAGTCAGCAGAGAGCGCACGGCCATGCCGCCGGCGCTCTGGCCGAAGATGGTGACATTCTCCGGGTCGCCGCCAAACGCAGCAATGTTCTCATGGACCCACCGCAGGGCCGCGATCATGTCATAGACCGCCGCGTTGCCGCTTGTTCCGAAGCGGGCAGTCAGCTCCGGATGGGCAAAGAAGCCGAAGTGTCCCAGGCGGTAGTTGATGGTCACCAGGATGCAGCCCCGTTTGCACATGGCCTCCCCGTCGAACTCCATCTCGTTGCCATAGCCGCCTGTGAAACCGCCGCCATGGAGCCAGAAGAACACGGGCTGCGCCGCTTCTGCCGACTCTGCCCCGGTCCACACATTCAGATAGAGGCAGTCCTCGTCCATGTCCTTGGGTGCGGGGTAGAACTCCTTCTGATAGAAGCCGAAGCTGCCCGGCTCCTGGATGCTGCTGTGGCCCCAGCGCGAACAGTCGCGCACGCCCTCCCAGGGCTCCGGTTCCTGCGGTGGGGCAAAGCGCAGTGCGCCCACCGGCGGAGCCGCATAGGGGATGCCTTTGAACACCGAGTAGCCAGGATTGTTTGCCCGCACGCCCCGGACAACGCCGGATCGGGTCCGGACCTCCAGTAACGCCATAGGAAGCACACCTTTCTGTTTCAAGATACTTTGATTGTACCACGGCCACTCCGGTCCGCACAAGGGGACATTGTCTTACAACTGCAACTTTTCGTTGCATTTGGGAACTTCTTCTGATATAGTGGTTTTGGTAACAAACACAACTTTGCGCGTATGCTGAAAGGAGAATCCCTATGGCAGTCATCAAAATGAATTTCCTCTCCCAGACCTTGAGCATGCAGACCAACGTGACCATCTGCCTGCCCAGCTTCTCCTTCGCGGATCTGATGCAGGGCCGCGAGGACGTGTATGTCCCGGGCATGAAGTACCAGGTGCTCTGGCTGCTTCACGGCTTCTCCGGAGACGACAGCGATTATGTAAACTTCTCCAACATTGTCCGCTACGCGGACGACCACAAGCTGGCCGTGGTCATGCCTCCCGCCTTCAACGCGGGCTACACGGATCAGCCCGGCGAGCGCGCTGCCAAGTACTTCACCTTTGTGGCGGAGGAGCTGCCCAAGCTCTGCCGCGCCTTCTTCCCCTTCTCTGACGCCCGGGAGGACAACTTCGTGGCCGGCCTGTCCATGGGCGGCGGCGGCACCTTCAAGCTGGCCATGGCCCATCCGGAGAACTATGCGGCGGCCATCTGCATGTCCGGCGCGGGCATGGATCCCTCCAAGCCCCATCCTCAGTTCGGCGAGCAGGTGGACGACGGCATCGAGCCCTGGTCCCTGGCGGCCAAGAACGTGGCGGACGGCAAGCCTCTGCCCAAGATGTACCTGACCTGCGGCGGTAATGACGCCATGGCCCTGGTGAGCGTGAAGGACACCCACGACTATCTGACCGGTCTGGGCTATGACAGCACCTATGTGGAGATCCCCGGCTACGGCCACGAGTGGGATTTCTGGGATCTGACCCTGCGCAACACCATCCGGGACTGGCTTCCCATCCGCCACAGCGTGATCTATCCCGAAAAGTAAGAAAAACTGCAAAAAGCCACCTCCGGTCTATGGCCGGAGGTGGCTTTTTTGCGCGCTTTTACGCCCGGTTGAATTTTTCCTTGGGCTGCTTGCAGCGGGGGCAGCGCCAGTCCTCGGGCAGATCCTCGAAGGCCACGCCGTCATGCTCCGCCGGATCGTAGATATAGCCGCAGATGGAGCAGACATATTTGCCGGAGGCCTGCTGGGCGCTGAAATCCACCTGAGCGGGGATGGTCTCCACAGGGTGGTCCAGATCCATTACCCGCTTGGCCTCCAGGTTCTCATAGCCCTGGGGCGTGTGAGTGCCGCAGTAGACCGTGGGATGGCTGCGGATAAATTCCCGCACCCGATCCATGGTCTGCCGGGCAGCTGCCAGATCGTCAAACACCACGGAGAGCTTGTTTGCGTACAGGGCCTCGTCCACATAGGTGATGTCGCCGTGGAGCATGTAAAACAGGCCGTCCGCCTCCACGATGACGAGGCTGTTGCCCATCGTGTGTCCCTTGGCCCGGATGTAATAGATCCCGTCCCGGATCTTCTGGCTCTCAGGGAAGTTGTAGTAGGCGCCGTCCGTGTAGGAAACCGGAACGATGTTCTCCAGGCCCCGAAGCTCGTCGGCACTGCACTCCTCCGCGCCAACGTAGATCTTCGCATTGGGGAAGGCGCGCAGCTCGCCGGAATGATCCGTATGCTTGTGGGTGAGCAGGATCTTTGTCACCTGCTCCGGCTTGTAGCCCAGCGCCGCAAAGGCCTCCAGATAGCTGCAGATGTCCTTGCCCGAGTAGGCGGCGACGGTCTCGTCGGAGACCTCCTCCGGGGTACCCGCGGGCAGACCGGTGTCCACCAGGATCACCTCATCGCCGGTGTCGATGAGATAGTTCTGCAGGCTGCCCCGATAACGGACACTCGGGTCGAAGGCCGCCGGGCCCTCCTCGCCGCCGAAGGCAAAGGGCTGGGAGTAGAAGCCATCTCTTCTGAATTTCACTGCCAGAATTTTCATAATCATCGCTCCAATCTGTCTGGGATTGATATATCAATTGTATCAGCTTCCGGTATGCTTCGTCAAGAAAAACGAGCTGCCGACATGCAGAACAGGCCGTTCCGGGCGGCCTGTTCCTTTTTTTCAGAGGGCTTTCTCATTTCTATCCCAACTTGCGCAAGGGATAGAAGCCGTCTCTTCTGGATTTGACTGCTTTGATTTCCAGCTGCAGATTCACAGTCCATTTTACTTGTTCAAAATCGAAACAAGTGTCGAGACAATCATATACGTCTGTGTGGGGAATGCGAAGATCATGCCTCTGAGTTCGTCTCCACTGATCTTCTTGTTGATGACCAGCGTCAGGAAATCGATCCATGTGCCAGCCTCACTGCCGTAGATCGCAGCACCGGCAAGGAAGCCTTCCTTGTCCACGATGAACGTCATATCAATATCCAGCTCACGATTGTCGACCCACTCGTTCTGCGCTCCATAGGGAACACTGACGATTCGATACTGCTCCGGGCATTTCTCCGCTTCATCCACTGTGATACCAACCTGCGCAATGCGCGGCAGTGTAAACACAAGGTTCGGAACGGCGGGATAGCAGATGGGCGCATTGCTGACACCGAGAATCTGAGAAGCAATATAATTCGATTCAAATTCCGCCGTGGGAGTAAGGCGGGGAATCTCCTTGTCAATGGCGTCGCCGCTGACATAGATATTGGGAACACAGGTGCGCAGATGATCGTCTACCTGGATACCACGGCGGCTGGCGGGGATTCCCAGCTCCTCCAGGCCAAGATCTTCATAATTGGCAACACGGCCGGTTGCATCCAGCACATAATCGCCTTCGACGCACAGACCGGATTTTGCCATGACACGATAGCCCTTCTCTGTCTTTTCAATGCCGCAGACAGCCTCTCCAAAATGGAACTCCGCGCCCTGCGCAGTCATCTTCTCCACCAGCTTGCAAACATACTTTTCCGGATATGCAGCCAGCGCACGCGGCATGAACTCGAAGAATGTTACCTTTTTCCCAAGGGTCAAAGCCATTGACGCAAATTCCATTGAAATAATGCCAGCGCCGATGCAGATCAGATGCTCCGGCATTTCCTCGATATCCAGGAACTCCCGGCTGCCATGCAGATATTCACTGCCGGGAACATTCAGCCGGGCATTTCGCTGTCCGACGCCGAGCACAATTGTTTCAGCAGTGATTGTTTGATCGCCTGCCTGAATGGTGTGAGCATCCAGCAGCTTGCCCCTTTCCCGGATGAAGTCGATGCCTGTCTGCTTCAGCATTCCGGGAATGAACTCGGAAAACGGAGCCAGATGCTTCTTTTTATAAGCCATCAGGTTTTTCCAGTCGATGGTTCCGGCATGATCCACGCAGACGTCCTCATACCGCTTTAATCCTTCCAAAAATTCAAATGGTCCGTCCAGCAGGATTTTAGCATCACAGCCATAGTTGGTGCAGGTGCCGCCAGGCAGATCATGATCCATGAGAACTACCTTTTTTCCTGCAGCCGCCAACGTCAACGCGCCATGCCAGCAGGAATGTCCACTGCCAAGATAGGCCACATCATAATCAAACATCTGTTGTACCTCCAAATCATCGTCAATCGTTTATTCCACTTTTGCAGAAGGGCGGCATACCCTCGCCGAGTGATGCCGCCTGCCTTTTGCATGTTATTTCTCTGCCGGCTCCCACTTGCAGCGGATGGGAGACACAATGCTGCCGTCCTTTTTCATGGCTGCAAAGGCCTTGTCCACGACCTTGCGGTCCAGGCCGGTCAGCTCCGCAACCTTTCCAGCGCTCAAAGGCTCACCCGCCTTGCGCATGGCTTCCAGGATCAAATCTTTTTCTTCCATGGGCTTTTTCCTTACAGCGTCCCGGCAAATGCCTTGATTTCCGCAAGCTTCTCTGCGCTCTTGTTCTCTTCCCCGGTGGCTGTGCAGACGCCCATGTCCTGCATGCCGAACATCCCGGCGAGCGCCTTGTACTGCGCAATCGCCACGTCATACCCGCCGGATGCAGAGCTCAGAAGCAGCGCTGATTTGGTCGCCTTTGCAGGCTTGCCGATGCAGTAGAGACGCTGGATCGCCGCCTGCAGCTGGGATGTGGGAGCGGAGTAATAGATGGGAGAGGCAAAGACGATCATATCAGCCTCCAGATAGGCGGGCATGACCTTGCCCATATCATCCTTCTGGATGCATGTTCCCTCGCCCTTGCCATGGCAATATTCACAAGCCAGGCAGCCGCTGATCTTCATTTTGCCCACATGGAGCACTTCGACTTCATGTCCTGCGGCCTCGGCACCCTGCCGGAAGGCTTCTGCCATGGCTGCAGTGTTTCCTACGCGGGGACTTCCGTTCAGAATCGCGATTTTCACAGGGTTTCCTCCTTACTCTCCAAGCTGCTCAATAAGATAGTTCTCCAGACCGATGACCTCCATCAGGGTCAGATGCTGCCGCACCCAGTTGAAGTGCTCCTGCTCGTCCACAATGAACTCCTGGATCATGGCCTTGGTCACATAGTCGTCATCGAACATGGCCAATGCCTTGCTCATCATGGGCAGGGCCTCCGCGGCGTCCTTGCAGTCATACTCCAGCATTTCCTTCACATCGGTGAAAACGGGATACTCCGCAAGCTCCACCTTGGGAACCACGCCCAGCTCGATGAGGCGGGCGTTCACCTTCTTGGCCTCGTTCCACTCCTCGTCGGATTCGGCCATGATCTTGTCGCCCAGCTTCCCGAAGCCCCGCAGCTTCAGAAGCTGTGCCTGAATGGCGTGCTGCTGGGAATTCCCGAACCAGCCCTTTGCCAACTCCTGCAGAAATTCGATCTTTGTCATTTCGTAGCACCCTCCAGCTTTGTTTTATATTTGATTGTGCTCAATTCGATTTTGCACAATCTTTATAGATATTATAACAGATACTGGATGCAGTGCAACGGTGAATCTTCCGAAAATCTCTCATTCTGAGAGATTTTCATGCTTTTCTCTCATGTTTCATGCAGATATGGCTGCAGGGGTTCCGGCAGAGCATGCTCATAAACCTTCGCCAGCTCCTGCGCCGTGGCGTGATAGGCGCCCAGGATCCACTCGCAGGTCAGGTTCACCGTACCCAGGCAGTAGACGCGAACGAGCATGCTCATCCCCTCGTCCAGCTCCTCCCGGCCCATTACACGCAGGATGCTGCCCCGCAGGGACTGGTAGTTGATCTCTTCCATATAGCGGACAAAGGAATCATGACCGCTGGTATGCAGAAAAAGGTTTGCAAGATAGTCCCGCTGTTCCTGAAAGAAGTTGGCCGCGTCCAGCAGGGTCTGCGGCCAGGGATAGCCCTGACCGATCCGGTCCATGATTTCTGAGATACTGCGGCTGTAGTCCCAGGCGATGAGGTCATATTTGTCCCGAAACTGCCGATAAAAGGTGGCGGGAGAGTAGCCGCAGCCCTCCGCGATCTCCCGGACGGTGATCTTGTCCACGCTCTTCTTCTCTGCCAGTTCCCGGAAGGAATCTGCCAGAAGATCCTTCGCTGTCTTTCGTTTCATGCTGTTTCTCCGAAAACGGGCAGGGACGGGCAAACTGCCCGTCCCTGCAAAATGCGATATTTACTTGCCGGACTCCAGGACCTTGTAGACCAGAGCCGCCAGGGCCGCGCCCACCAGGGGGCCGACGATGAAGACCCACAGGGCCTTGATGGGATCCGCGTTGCCCGCGATAGCTGCCACGATGGCGGGGCCGATGCTCCGGGCGGGGTTGACGGAGGTGCCCGTCAGGCCGATGCCCAGGATGTGGACCAGCACCAGGGTCAGGCCGATGACCAGACCGGCGAAGGAGCCGTGGCCCGCCTTCTTGGAGGTGACGCCCAGAATGGCCATCACGAAGATGAAGGTGAGGACGATCTCCACCAGCAGGCCAGCCGCTGCGCTGCCGCCCACGCCGGCAAGGCCGTTGGAGCCGAAGCCGCCGGTCATGTCCGTCACGCCGCCCAGGCCGAAGATGGCGGCCAGCAGGCCCGCGCCGGCCAGGGCGCCCAGGATCTGGGCAATGACATAGCCCACAAAGTCCTTGACGCTCATTCCGCCGGACATGAGCACGCCCAGGGAGACCGCCGGGTTGATATGGCAGCCGGAGATGTTGCCGATGGAGTATGCCATTGCCACGATCACCAGGCCAAAGGCCAGGGCGGTCAGGACATAGCCGCAGCCAGAGGCGGCGTCACAGCCCACCAGCATTGCGGTGCCGCAGCCCAGCGTCACCAGGACGCAGGTGCCGATAAATTCCGCAACCAGTTTTTTCATTGGTACATTCCTCCCAGTTCTTTCAGGATATAGACATTATAGCACGCAAACAATCTATCGTCAATGACACTTTTGATGCAATCTGCACAAAGCCATTCATCGCCTGGCTAGACACCCAAATCGCAATGCGCATTTTGCCGGAGAGAAGCTGCCGCTTCCGCCCCGATTTTCTACGTCTCAGCAACTTGCCTTTTTCTAGCCGCCGTGCTACAATCAGCCCAGTTGTGTTGCAGAGATGCGTAAGTCCGGACTTCCGGACTTACGCATCTTTTTGTTTTCAGGAGGTTTTTATGAACGAACAGAATCTTGCCGCCGCGCCTCTGGGCCGGCTCATGCGCGCCTACGCCGTCCCCTGCATCATCTCCCTGCTGGTAGGCGCCCTGTACAACATCGTGGACCAGATCTTCATCGCCAACGCGTCCTACCTGGGCTCCTACGGCAACGCCGCCAACACGGTGGTCTTTCCCCTGACGGTGGTGGCCCTGGCCGTGGCCGTTTGCATTGGCGACGGCTGCTGCGCCTATGTGAGCTCCCTTCTGGGCAGTGGACAGGCGGAATCCGCCCGCCGCTGCGTGGGCACTGCCGTCACCGTCTCCCTTCTGGCCGGGCTCTTGCTGGGCGGCGCGTATCTGATCTTTCTTACCCCGCTGGTGCGCCTCTTCGGGGGAAACGTCAACGCGGAGACCTTCCGCCTGTCCAGAGAGTACTTCTTCTGGATCGCCCTGGGCATCCCCTTCTACATGCTCGGTCAGGCCATGAATCCCGTGATCCGGGCGGACGGCTCGCCTCGCTTTGCCATGGCCTCCACCCTGGCCGGCGCGGCGGTGAACATCGTTCTGGATCCCATCTTCATCTTCGTCCTGCGCTGGGGCATGATGGGCGCCGCCGTAGCAACGGTTCTGGGGCAGGTCCTCACCGCCGCTCTGGCCGTATTCTATCTGCTTCATCCCAAAACGGTCCGTGTGGACACAGGAAGTCTTGTACCCCATCTGCCCATTCTGCGCAGGATCCTGAGCCTGGGCCTGACCAGTTTCTTCTCCCAGATCGCCCTGGTGGCCGCCATGGCCGCCATCAACAACATGATCCGCAAATACGGCGCACTGGACCCGGTGTTTTCCCAGGAACAGTACGCCCAGATTCCCATGGCGGTGGTGGGCATCGTCATGAAGTTCTTCCAGATCGTCATCTCCATCGTGGTGGGCATGGCCGCCGGCTGCATTCCCGTTGTGGGCTTCAACATGGGCGCCGACCGACCGGACCGAGTGAAGGGCCTGTTCACCCGCCTGCTCATTGCGGAAGCCTGCGTGGGCGCGGCGGCCCTGGTGATCGTGGAGTGTTTTCCCGGCGCGCTGATCCGCATCTTCGGCGCCTCCGGCGAGAGCGTCTACTATACCCACTTTGCCCTCCGCGCTTTCCGGATCTATCTGTGTATGATGGTCCTGGCCTGCATAAACAAGGCGGCCTTCATCTTCCTCCAGGCCATGGGCGCGGCGGCCGCCTCCACAGCCCTGTCCATGCTGCGGGAGATCGTCTTCGGTGTGGGCTTTGCCCTGCTGCTGCCCCGCTTCTTTGCCCTGGACGGAGTACTGTACTCCATGCCTGTGTCGGATCTGCTCACCGCTGTGGCCTCGGCGGTGGTCATCGTCCTCGCCTACCGGCGGCTGGATCCCATGGGCGCGCAATAAGTGCCTTCCAAAGACGGACGCAGCCCGCGTCCGTCTTTTTTCGGGGCTGATTTTTTTCAAAATCTATGATATGCTAGAACCAACGAGTCTGAAAAGGAGGTCCTCCTATGCGACTGCTTCTGGCCGAGGACGAGCGCTCCCTCTCCCGGGCTGTCTGCGCCCTGCTGGAAAAGAACAACTACGCCGTGGACCCGGTCTATGACGGCCAGGAGGCCCTGGACTATCTGGAGTCCGGCAACTATGACGCCCTGATCCTGGACGTGATGATGCCCAAGCTGGACGGCTTCGCCGTCCTGCGGCAGATGCGCGCCCGGGGCGACAACACCCCCGTGATCATGCTCACCGCCCGGTCCGACGTAGACGACAAGGTGGAGGGCCTGGACGCCGGGGCCAACGACTATCTGACCAAGCCCTTTGAGATCCGGGAACTGCTGGCCCGGATCCGGGCCATGACCCGGCAGACCGCCCAACAGCAGCCGGATTCCTGCCTGCGCTACGGCAACACCTGCCTGGACTGCGCCCGCTTCGAGCTCTCCGGCCCGGAGGGCAGCTTCAAGCTCTCCGGCAAGGAGTTTCAGATGATGGAGCTGTTCCTGCGAAACCCCAGGAACCTTCTTTCCACGGAGCAGCTCATGGAGAAGATCTGGGGCTTTGACTCCGACGCGGAGCAGAACGTGGTGTGGGTCTATCTGTCCTATCTGCGCAAGAAGCTGACCGCCATCGGCTCCGACGTGCAGATCAAGGCCCAGCGGGGCGTGGGCTACTATCTGGAGGTGGCGTCATGATGGAATCCCTCCGGCGGCGCTTTGTGGCAGCCGCCATGCTGAGCCTGGCCTGCGTGCTTCTGCTGCTCATGGGCTCTGTCAACGCCCTGAACAGCCTTCGCATGGTGCGCAATCTGGACAGCACCCTGGCCCTGCTCCAGGAGAACGACGGACGCTTCCCCGAGGGTCCCATGCCCCGGGGCGAGGACGGCCGCAGAGGCCGGGAGGACTTCTCCCTGGAGCTGCCCTTCCAGGCCAGATTTTTCACCGTCACTCTGGACGAGACCGGCGCCTACCTGTCCTCGGATCTGGACCGCATCGCGGCGGAGGACGCCTCCACTGCCCAGGCCCTGGGCGAGCAGGCCTGGAAGCGGGGCAGGAAGAAGGGCTTTCTCTCCCATTACCGCTATGTCCGCTGCGACTGGGCGGAGGGTGAGGTCACCGGCACCCGCTTCATCTTCCTCAACTGTGAGACCGAGCGGGGCGCCGTGCGCAGCTTCCTGCTTCTGAGCGTGCTCATGAGCCTGGCCGGCATGGCGGGGGTCTTTGCCCTGCTGATGCCCCTCTCCCGCCGCATCGTCCGGCCCATGGCAGAGAGCTATGAAAAGCAGAAGCGCTTCACCACCGACGCGGGCCACGAGCTCAAGACGCCCATCAGCATCATCCTGGCCGACACGGAGGTCCTGGAGCTGGACAATCCGGACAACGAATTTCTGCAGGACATCCGCACCCAGGCAGGCCGCCTGACGGGCCTGACCCAGGATCTGATCTACCTCTCCCGCATGGACGAACAGACTGGGGCGCCTCTGGCCACGGATTTCAATTTCTCCGAGCTGGTGCAGGAGACGGCCAAAGGCTTCTCCTCCCTGGCTCTGACCCAGAACAAGACCTTCACCGTGAAGACCGAGCCCCTGCTCAGCGTCCACGGGGACGAGAAGTCCCTGGAAAAGCTGGTGTCCATCCTGCTGGACAACGCCCTCAAGTACTCCCCCGCCGGCGGCGTGATCCGCCTGAATCTGGCCCGGGATGGCAAAAATCTGAAGCTCAGCGTGTACAACAGCGCCGAGAAGATGGAGAAGGGCAGCCAGGACAAGCTCTTTGACCGTTTCTACCGGGGCGATCCCTCCCGCTCCACCTCGGGCTACGGTCTGGGTCTCTCCATCGCCAAGGCCATCGTCGGCGCCCACAAGGGCAGAATCACCGCCTATTCCCTGGACGGGGTCAGCCTGACGGTGGAGCTCACTCTTCCCGCTCTGGGCAGCAAGGAGCGCGAGGCATGATACTTCTTGGCAGCATGAAAGCGGCCCCTTTCGCAGAATGCGAAAGGGGCCGCTTTTTGTTTGGCTGGCAAAACGTCAGTCCCGGGTGATCTCTCCGGGCCAAGTGAGGATCCCACCGAACTCATAGACCTGGCTGTAGCCCAGGTCTGCCAGCTTCTGGGCGGCCTCCTTGCTGCGGCGGCCGGAGCGGCAGTAGATCAGCAGCTTCTGATTCTTGTCCGGCAGCTGGGCGGGCATCTCCGCGCCGATGGTCTCCAGGGTCACCAGCACGGCCCCGGGGATATGACCCTCCGCAAATTCGTCGCTCCGGCGCACGTCCACGATGAGATAGCCCTCCTCCTCGCGCATGATCCGCTGGGCTTCCTCCTGGGTGATCTGGGTGTAGGTCATGGGTGTCGTCTCCTCCTGCTTCTGTTCTGCCCCGCAGGCAGCCAGCAGCAGGCAGCCCAGCGCCAGGGCAATGAGCGTTCGTTTTTTCATATGCTTTCCTCTGTGATGGTTCTGATGGATCCGGTTTTCACTCAGATAACGCTGACAGATTGGCTCGCAGAGCCTCGATCTGCTGCTTCGTCATGCCCGCGTTCAGCAGATAAGCTTCCGCCGCCGCAGCGAAGTCTGCCGTGACTAGATCCGCATCCTCCCCGGTCACAGCCTGCATCATCGGCTCCAGGACCTCCCGGACAATCACGTTGTACCGGTCCGGATCCTTCTGCTTCGTGATACCATAGTAGTTGTCGTAGGTAATCATGTAATCCTCAACGATCTGGGCGTAATCCGCACCGCACAGAGCCTCCAGCAGCATGCAGACAAAACCAGTCCGGTCCTTGCCCTCCGTGCAGTGCACCAGGTATGGACCAGGGGTCTCTGACATGGCAGCAAGGCCCCGGACGATCTTCGCACGAAACTCCTCCGATGCAAAGTTCATATTGAGTCCCAGGGGCACGACCTGCCCCTGCTTGTACAGGGTCAGGAAATTGGGAGAGTCAAATCCCTCCTTTTCCAGATAACCGGCGATCTTCTCCTCGGTATCCGCAAGATCCAAAACCAGATTCACACCGGCCTGCCCCATGAGCGTGTCCACGTAGCCCGCCCGGTTGTGCTGATTATCGCAGGGAGAGGCACTGCGGCAGAGCATTCCCTCCGCGATGGTGCCGGCCGAGACAGCGCGGAAATTGGCAAACACAGCATCGCTGGAGAAGAGGGAACGGTCATCCTGATAGTGGATGTCCCGGGCGTTCTGGATTGCCTGGAAGGTTCCCCGCTCCGCACGGGTAATCGTCACCCGATCCTGCTCAGCCAAACCGGCCAGCAGGAACAGGTCGTCACCGTTGTTGATACAGATCTTGATATAGGGATAACCTGGATACGCCACAAGCAGCGGTTCCCCGGCCTTCGTATAATACCCGTTGTAATAGGGAATCCCCTTGAGGGCGTACCCATTGGAAAAGGTCACGTCCAGGCTGTCACCATAGGCAAAGCCCAGGGCGTTGAACTCGTCGATGGTCATCTGTGCATATACACCGCCGAACTCCTCCTCGTGGAGGATGCCGAGATTCTTGGCGCTTGGATCACCGTCCTTGGACGAGCCCTGCCTGCTCCCACAGGCAGTCAGGCTGCAGAGCAGCATCAATGCGCTCAGAAGCATTGCAAGGGTGCGGTTTTTCTCTGTTCTCATCTTCCCTGGCCTCCCCATCTTATTTGTTGACCACGCATATCATACCACGGATGCTGCGTCCAGGCAATATGAAAGCCCTTGTTTTCTTCCCAAGCGCACAAAAAAGCGCCTTCACAGGCGTTCTGTCAAGGGGGATTTTCAAAAGCACGGTCGGTTTTCGGCTGTGCTTTTTGTTGCGTCCTATCGGAATCCGTGATAGAATCAATGCGACAAATCAGGATGGATAGGTGAGAGGGTATGGAAACGAATAGACTGTTCATCAGACTGATGACGGAATCCGATCAAAATGCATTTCTGAATGGAATTGCAGATCGGGCATTGCGGATTGCCTATGGGTTTCCAAAGGAATTGGACGAAACTGTTTCGCTGAAGATCTTCCGTCATTTTTGCGAATTAAAGGGATCGTATTCTATGATCGAAAAAGCAACCGGCAATATGATCGGATTTCTTCTGGATGTTGATGTGGAATTACCGGAAAGCATTTTAGAAACGTTAGAAGGAAAAGGGCGAACATTGGCATTTGCCGTATTCCCTCCATATCAGCAGAAAGGGTATATGGAGGAAGCACTGAACGCTTACATTCCGCATTTGTTTCGGGATCTTGCGGTAACGTATGTCCATTGCGGTCATTTCGGAAACAATGAACCGAGCAGGCATTTGTTGCAAAAAATGGGTTTTCAAGTGCACGCGAATCATGCAATCAAAGAAAGGATTATAATAGACCAGATCAAACAAAGATTAGCTGAAATCAAATAAAAACCTGTTTGTCTGAAACAAACAGGCACAGACCTTCCGGGATACAGTATCTTCTCGGGAGGTTTTTGAAGCGCACGTATCACCTCCGTATGGCGGTGTATAAGTGCGCTCTTGCGGAAAAAAGGGGCTTCCCCTTGAGGGGAAGCTGGCAACGAAGTTGACTGATGAGGTGTTGCTTACTCGAATCTGACACCTCATCCGCCTCGTTCCTCGGCACCTTCCCCTCAAGGGGAAGGCCTTTGGATGCGTTTGAAAACCACCCTTTTCAAAAAAGCGCCTTCCGGCGCTTTTTTGTTTATTTCAGCAGGACCTGCCAGTTTTCCAGATACTGAAACTCCTGCAGGTCGTCCCGCTCCATGACCTGGAGCAGCTCCTCCAGATCGTCCACGCAGGACAGCTTGGCGATCTCGTCTCGCCGGACCCATTCCACCGCTCCTTCCTCGGAAGGGCGCAGAGCGCCGGAGAATCGGTCAGCGCGGAACAGGATCACCAGATAGCGCCCGCCGGGGATGGGAAACTGCTTGAGGCCGCAGAGCTCCGGCTCCACCTCCAGGCCCGTCTCCTCCCGCATCTCCCGCCGCACGGCGTCCACGATGCTCTCCCCGGGTTCCACATGGCCGCCCGGCAGGGCATAGCCCTGCCAGTCGTCCTTGACCCGATTCTGAAGCAGAATCTGATCGCCCGCGCGCACCAGGCAGAGGACCGTCAGCTCGATCTGCTCCCGGCGGCCCATTACAGCATGTGGGCCCGCAGCTCCTCAGCGCTCAGGGGCGAGAGCTGTGCAGGGGGAATGTCAAACACGGTGACGCAGCCGGTCTGTCCCGCCTTGGCCATGCGGCCCACGGCCCGGGCAAAGGCCGCCAGCACCGCGCCGGTGAACTCCGGATTGGAATCCAGCTGCAGCCGGTACTCGATGACGTGCTTGTGCTCCTTGTGGATGCCCGTCCGGCCGGAGCGGATCACGAAACCGCCGTGGGGCAGTTCCTTGTGGTCCCGATCCAGCTCCTCCTGGGAGATGAAGGTGACCGTGGTGTCGTACTCGTCAAAGTAGTTGGGCATGGTGACAATGGCCTGCTCAATGGCCGCCTTGTCGGCGCCGGGCTCAGCTACCACGTAGCACTCCCGCAGATGCTTCTGCCGGACGCTCAAGGTGGGCTGCTCCCCGGCGCGGACCGCGTCCAGGGCCGCCTGGATGGGGACGGTGTACTGCCTCGCGTCCTGAACCCCGGGAATGCGGCGGATGGCGTCGGAGTGGCCCTGGCTCACGCCCCGGCCCCAGAAGGTGTAGTCCGCGCCGTCCAGGAGAATGGCATTGGCGTACAGCCGGTTCAGGGAGAACATGCCCGGATCCCAGCCGCAGGAAATGAGGGCCAGCTTGCCGCCCTTCCTGGCCGCCGCGTTCACCGCCGCAAAATGCTCCGGGATGCGGGCGTGGGTATCAAAGCTGTCCACCACGCAGAACTTCTCCGCGAGATCAGGGGTCTGGGTGGGCAGGTCCGTGGCGCTGCCGCCGCAGAGGACCACCACGTCGATGAGATCCTGATAGTTGTCCAGCTCCGACGCGGCATAGACCTTGGCGCCGGTCAGGGTCTTTACGCTGGCTGGATCCCGCCGGGTGAACACGCCGAAGAGCTCCAGATCGGGGGCAGCCGTCACGGCGCATTCCACGCCCTTGCCCAGGTTGCCGTATCCGTAAATTGCAATTTTCATAAGTGCTCCTTTCAAAAACGCAGGTGGTTGGCTTTCCGCCTATAGAATACTATATGGATGAATTTCTGACTATCGGCGCATTTCACGAAGTTTTTTGAAGATACGCGGTGTTTTTTTGCACAAGGCCGCGGAAAAACATCATGCAGCTGATTACTTTTTCTCCTGCAAATCAGGCTGATACTCCAGGATGTCTCCCGGCTGGCACCGCAGTGCCTTGCAGATCGCATCCAGCGTAGAAAAGCGGATGGCGCTTACCTTCCCTGTTTTGATCTTGGAAAGGTTCACATTGGCAATGCCAACCTGGGCAGAAAGCTCGTTCAAGGACATTTTCCGGTCCGCCATAACCCGGTCCAAACGCAGAATAATGGGCATCAAATCACCTCATAACGTTTCATCCGCTTGCTGCTGCAGGGCCGCACCATAGCGGAAGACCAGGCTCAGCAGGAACAGCATTGCCGCCACCAGACACTCAGACAGGATCGCGCCAAGACTCGTGGTGAGCCGATCGGCAAAACACAACGCCACCAGCAGCTCGACTGCACTCAGGCCAATTCGAATCCAAGCCAGGGCAGACAGGTTGTTGGCGACCTGTGACCCAAACGGCTGCCCCTGCGCCATATAACCCAGGATCTGACGCAGCACCCACAGAAGCGCAAGGCTAAAGAGGCCGGAGATCAACTGAAACGCGTATGTCGGCCCTGGCAGTTTGCCTGGAAGGTCGACGATTTGTACCAGGATCCCAAAGGCAACTCCAAACACAGCAAGAACCAGCAGAATTGTGCTCACTTTGTAAAGTGTTCCGGATAACTTCTGAATCTTTTGCATTTGCGCAACCTCCTTTTCTCTTCTCCAATATAGCAGGGCGCACACAGCATGTCAATTCATATTTAACGATAAACATAAAATATTATATGTTTTTCGTTCTTCCCGGAATGTGTATGGTTCTTAAATCGGTTCCTTTGGCGCCTTGCTAACGGGCAGAACCATGCGGTAAAACGCTCCCTCACCGATTCCTGTGGTCTGGATGAAAGCCGGGCCATCCACCCGGAAGCCCGCTGCCTCGTAACAGCGCACCGCCCGCTGGTTCCAGCTTCGAACCTCCAGGTACAGCGGTTTTCCCGGCCAGCGCTCTGCCGCTTCCCGGGCCGCTAGCGTCAGCATCTGCCGTCCATATCCGCGGCTGCAGAGGTCGGGCGCGACCCCGATGCCCACGAACACCTGCTCAGGCTCCTCCACCAGGTTCAGAAAGCCCACCAGAATCTGCCCGTCATAGAAGCTGAGAAAATGATTCTTTGGATTTGCGAGGCCTTGGCCCCTGGCCTTTGCCTCGGCATAGGGCGGAAGATCATAGATGGCATATTCCCCGGCGTAGTGCCAGGCGGAGATAATCTCCTTCTCCGCTTCTGTCGTCTCATGAAATTGCAGCATGGTTCCTCCATCAAAAGGCCGCGCCTTCCGGCGCGGCCTTCCTCGTTATTCAATATCCTCTGTTTTCACGGCGGTCCCGTAGGCGATGACCTCCGCCGCGCCCTGCATGACTGCCGAGGAGGCGTAGCGGATGTTGATCACCGCGTCGGCTCCCAGCGCCTCCGCCTCCGCCACCATGCGCTTGGTGGCCAGGGCCCGGGCCTCGTTCATCATCTCGGTATAGCCCTTGAGCTCGCCGCCCACCAGGGTCTTGAAGCCGGCGGCCATGTCCTTGCCCAGATGCTTGGTCTGGATGGTGCTGCCCTTGACCAGCCCCAGCATGTGGACCTTCTTGCCTGTGATGTAATCAGTATTGACTAAGATCATCTTCCTCACCGCTCCTTATTTCTCGGATGCGCTGGATCAGCACCCCCACCATGGCCGCGCCCACCGCCAGGGGGATGAGCAGCAGAAGCAGGCGGGGCAGGCCCTCCAGCAGATGGACCAATGCTCCAAAGTAGACCGCCACGTAGAGGATCACCAGCACCGTCACCACAATGGGCGCGATCAGCTTTCGTCTCATGGGCTCGCCTCCTTTCCTCCATCGTACCATAGGCTGTGGAGTTTTACAAGGATTTCAGCGGGCTTTTTCAAAGATCATGACCTCCCGCAGGAAGGAGATGGCCTTCTCCAGGCCCTCCTCCCCGGTCATGAGCCCGTCCTCGTGCTCGATGGAGATGGCGCCGTCGTAGCCGGAGAGGACCAGCGCGCTCATGAGCGCCTTCCAGGTTCCCGCGTCGTGGCCGTAGCCCACGGTGCGGAAGATCCAGGCCCGGTCCTGGGGCTCATAGAAGGGTGTGGGATCCAGAACGCCGTTTCTTGCGATGTTCCGGGCGTTCAATGCCGTGTCCTTGGCGTGGAAGAAGTGGATGGCGCTGCCCAGGGTCTCCGCCGCCACACAGGGATCCATGCCCTGCCAGAACAGATGGCTGGGGTCCAGATTGGCCCCGATGACCTCTCCCGCCGCCGCGCGCAGGCGCAGCAGGGTGGCGGGATTGTAGACGCTGAAGCCCTGATGCAGTTCCAGGGCGATCTTGTCCACCCCGTGCTCCTTTGCAAAGGCCGCGGTTTTGGTCCAGTAGGGGATCAGAACGTCCTCCCACTGATATTTGAGGGCGTTTGCATACTCGTCTGGCCAGGCCAGCACCGCCCAGTTGGGGGTTCTGTCCTCCGGGCAGCCGCCGGGGCAGCCGGAAAAGCCCACCACTGTGTTCACACCCAGCTCCTGGGCCAGGTACACGGCGTTTTCAAACTCCCTGTGGAACCGTTGGGCCAGATCCCGATCCGGATGGACCGGGTTTCCGTGACAGGACAGGGCGGCGATCTCCAGCCCCCGATCCTGAAACGCGGCCCGGAAATCACGCAGGGCAGCGCGGTCGGAAAGCAGCTTCTCCGGGTCGCAGAACTCCTTGCCCGGGTAGCCGCCGCAGCCCACCTCCACGGCCTGAACGCCTCGCTGCGCGAGAAAATCCAGGGCCGCATCCAGGCTCCGGCCCCCCAGAGCGCCGATAAGAACACAAAGCTTCATGGAAAACGCCTCCTTTTCTCCATTGTACCCCATCGCTCCGGTTTTTTCCACGAAAAAATGCGCAGAAAAAGGCTCCTCCTTCCGGAGGAGCCTTTTTTCACTTCAGATCCCCGCCCACGAAGTACTTCTTCAGAGGGGTGTAGAGAGCGGCGAACACCACCAGGGCAATGAGGATGTTGGGACCCATGTAACAGATCTGATACAGGGCGGAATAGATCCAGGGACTGGTCATCTTCAGCCCCAGGAAGGTCTCCGGCATGTACTCAGCCCAGAGGGTTGCGCCGGTGACGAACAGCGACAGTGCCCGGCCCAGACCGCCGATGATGGAGCCTACGAACACGCCGCCCTTTTGGCGCTTGCACAGGCCTGCCAGGCCCAGCAGCATGTAAGCGATGACGTAGTCGCCCAGGATGGACTGCCAGCCCAGGACAAAGCCGCCGTCCAGCAGGAACTGGAGAACGCCCAGGACGAAGCCCGCCATCAGGCCGGGGCCCACGCCCCAGCGGACCGCGTACAGGACGATGGGGATCATGGCCAGGGTGACGCTGCCGCCCCAGGGCATGCGCCAGAGCTTCAGATAGCTCAGCGCCTGAGCCAGGGCCACCATGATGGCGCCCTCCACCAGGCAGCGCAGGGCCAGATGCGTATTTGATTTGTTTGTTGCCATTGAGGATCGCTCCTTACAAAAAAATTCCGCAGTGCAAACCATCGGGATGCAATGCGGAAAACAGCATCTTTCCCTCCGCCGGTACGAACCGGATCAGGTCAGCGGGTCAGGATCAAATCCACTCTCAGCCCAGGGGCTCCCCGAAGATCGTTTGTATGCGGTTAAGGGCATTATACGGCAAAAGCGCGCGGGAGTCAAGAGGAAAGCGCCCTGTGGATCATCCTAAGCGAAGCGAAGGATCTGGTTAGATAAGAGGACTGTTTTTGTGATGCTACAAAACCGAGTAGCCCTGGTGGAAAACTTTTAGCTTGTCTATCCTCCGGAGGCCTATCGTCGATTCACGGCTCTGCACGCTCACTTTGCCGATAACGGCAAAGCTCGACCGCAGACCGGAATCTCCTCTCCCCAGCAAAACATTGTTTTGCCGGGGGCCCCATTCGCT
>Ga0208297_1000880_pt1 | contig 41779 bp, 41 predicted proteins | sample LMS_cellobiose_e_FD_187367 | JGI IMG/M metagenome (GOLD analysis project Ga0208297, IMG submission 187367) | Rumen-fistulated moose microbial communities from Alaska, USA - LMS_cellobiose_enrichment (SPAdes) (version 2) | ecosystem: Host-associated > Mammals > Digestive system > Stomach > Rumen... | reverse complement strand
AAGAGTCCTGGCTGTCGTCCTGCTGGGCATGTGTCTGAGCTTTTTTGTCTATTGCGGCATAATGCTGTACGCCGAAAAAACGATACCGTTCAGCGACATCCAGGGGAACATGGACCTTGCAAAACAGAGGATGTTTGTTCTGGATACTGCAAATGTGTTTGGCGGGATCTCATCCAGCATCGCGATGATCGGTTTCATTATCGTATGTACCCTGTACGCTCGATCCGCCGAGAGACATAAATGGAAAGATATTATTCACGGCGCGCTCATTACCGTGGCTGCCGGGAATCTTCCCTGGCTGGTCTTCTCCCTGATAGACAGAGCGAATTACAAAAACTATCGCAACCCTGCCCTGACGCTCAACATTTATATCGCCGCTTTCATACTCGTCTTCATCGCGATCCATCTCTTCAAGGGGTTGCGCATGAAAAGGTATATTTGAAACAACATCCGGCGGCGCCTTCGCTCATGACCGCACCGCCGGACATCTCTTCGAAGCGGATTGCTCCGCTTGTCGCTACCATTGTAGCAGAAAGAAGTTAAATATGGGAAAAAGAAAAATTGCAATTCTGCTCTGCATGTCTTTGATCATAGCATTTTCATCTCCCGCATTTGCGTACAACCTTGAAAACCATTATCTAAACAACATGGCTTGTACATACAAATGGGGAAGCAATATGAGTTCAACAAGTATTTTGAAAACAGGTTGGCAAGATGCGATCTCAGAATGGAATAGTGAAGGAGCTTACATCACTAACAGTGTATCTTCGCAAAACATCCTCCAGTCGGCATATGACAATACTAAATCCTATTACGGTATGTCATTCATAGTACCCTACGACGATCAAAACTATAGTGCGGTGTGGTATTTTACATGTCAGATGAACTCTGCGAAAAGCGGCTGGAACGCTAATGTTGCACAAAGCGTAGGTGTCCATGAACTTGGTCATGTGATCGGCCTTGCACATAATTCCGTCACTTATTCAATAATGAATGAAAGCAGGAATCGCAACAATATCTACACTGTGCAAAATGATGATAGAAACGGCGTAAATGCCATTTATAACTAGAAAGGAGGGGATATCATGAAACGTTACTTGAGTTTGATCGTGCTTATTGCATTCTTTGCTTTCGGAGCTGCATATATTTATGGTGGTCCGGGAACCATTGTCAGCAAAGAAACGGTCTCGACCTCGGTCTTGACCCAGATGGACCAGCCGGTCTTTCTTAGCCTTAAAGAAATGACCGACAATTCTGACCTGGTCGTTCTTGGCAGTTACACTGGTAAATATGTTGAATACGAAAACGATCTCGGTCTGGATGAAAAGCATATAGGTATCGCAAGGCGTTATGAATTCGTCATAGATACGGTCCTTTCCGGAGACCCTGTCTATAGTGACTCCTCGACCATAACCATCGTCAAACCAGTATCATATCCCTTTGACTATAATACAAAGGATGAGGGGTCCTATGTGATCCAGATCCCGGCATCTCTTCAGGCAGAGCCCGATGTAAATAGCCGATATATCCTTTTCGTTGAATATGTTCCGGATGCGGAATTCTATCGTTCTATAGGAGAGCCCTGGGAAATAGAGATCACAGATGATGGTCTGCTCAGATCCGGTTCAGAGATCTTCGTTTCCGATAGCGAAGCAGACCCAAAGGTGGTCACGTTGGAGACGACAAACCGCATTTATGAGATAAACGTCAAGCCTCACGAAGGTCTCTATGATGATTTTATCAGCGGAATGTCCTTAGAAGATGCTCTTGCAGAAATAAAAGAACAGGAATATTGATCTCGATCAAAGAACAACGCAGACTATGATCGATCCCGGCGGCGCCTTCGCTCATGACCGCACCGCCGGAAGATCCTCAGAGCTTGCCGCTTCACTTATCGCTTTTTCAGCGGGATCGAGCTGTCGATAGGCGACGGTCCCAGCCGAATTACTGCGAAAATGTCTATTTCGGATAAATGGCAGTAATAGCGATCGCATTTGTCCTGGGGCCGGTAAGGCGTTTTTATGACTATCCCTGAGATTTTGGCAGATAGTTATAATTATTCGGGGGCAAATGGCGGTTTTACGGTCTCAGCCCCTTGTGAAAAGACATTGGATGGATCAAAAGTACTGCGATCTTGGTCCAACTGCAATAATAGTTATAATTCCGCCGCGCCGCAGGTCCGAAGATCGGTTATTTGGTATGACTAAGATCCCTAAATGCGATAAGAGTCATAATTCGTATAAGAGGATCGTTCCTTCGGCCTTTTTTGCCGCCATAGAAGATCCTCCGCCGGGGCAGCCGGGGGCATAATAGCCGGGACAGGGCTGCTCCATAATATCCGGGGCTCCGTGCTGCCGTGCGGTCTGCCTCTATCATTACTCACCGCCCTTTCAAGGGGCTGCATCGAGGGCGCTGCCGGCCCAAAGCCCGGCTTTTTCGCGCTTGGCGTCAAATTGGAGCTTTTCAAAGCGCAGGGTATAGCGGACGTTGGGCCTGATGGTCAGGGTCTTCGCCATCCCCGCTTTGAGGATAAGGTCCTGGACCATGGTCTCCCCGTCGTCGAGCCAGACGTAGGCGAGGGTGCGGTCGTATTTGTCCAGAAGCTCGCTGTCGTACTCCAGCCAGACCTTTTTGCCCCTGATCAGGCCTTTAAGAAATTCCGAGGACTCCGCCCCTTCGGGGACGTTCTTGGTCTCGTCCCAGTGGACCGACTCGGGCGCGTCGATGCCTATGAGCCGGACGCTGGTCTCGACGCCGTCGATATCGATCACGAGGGTGTCGCCGTCCGCAGCCCAGAGCACCCTGTACGGACCCTTCAGATCTTCCGCCGCCGGCCCCTGCTCCATGATCTGGGGACCCAGGTATACCAACGCTGCCGCGAGGACCGCAAGGGTCAGCAGCTGTCCCGCCAGGCGGCGCAGCTTCCTGAACCTCTGCTGCCTTTTGCGCCTCTTCTTTTCTTTTTTCCATGACACGACGGTGGGGCCTTTGCCTGAGCCATGTTTTCGTGTGATCTTCATAGTTTCATGGAGCGCTTGCGGCTCTTTGTTTTGGACTGCTTCGTAATGCTTCGGACGATCTGCGGGACTATCGGTCCATTTCTCCCGGAGAAAACTTATCCTTAGGGGTAAAACTGATATTCAGCACCATGTCCATACCATCCGCGAGCCTCTGGAGAAGCCTTATGCTGGGATTTCTCGTCCCGTTCTCAAGCCTGCTTATCTCAGTCTGGGCAATGCCGGTACGCTCGGACAGCTCCTTCTGCGTCATATTCCTCGACATTCGGGCATGCACCACAGCGCGTATGACCTCCATCTCCGGGCCGATCTCCTCATAAGCGCCGGCAAACTGCGGATCCTGCATTTTAAGACGTTTATATTCGCTGAGCTTCATTTTCATTCTCCTTTTTTGCCGGGATCAGTGACGTTCGGCGCCATACCGGCGCATCCAGTCCTTCCTTCTTTCCTTAGCCAGCCTTATCTCTTCGCGCGGAGTCTTTTGAGTCTTTTTGACGAAACCGTTGGTCACCACGATCCGCCTGCCGACATAAAAGAAGAACAACACCCGCGTTATGCTGCTGCCCTGCTTGCATCTCAGTTCGAATATGCCATCGCTCAAGGCGGCTGTATAAGGCTCTCTCAGAGCAGTGCCCAGCTCTTCGAGCAATTCCATCATGCCTACCAGTTTCGCGTTCATCTTAGGTTCGAGAGAATCCAGAAACTCCGCTACAGGCTGATCTCCGCGCTCCGTTTCATATAGTTCAAGTTCAAACAAGGAGTGACCTTTCCTGAAAGGAACAGAAGATCCTTTCATAGTGAGTATATGAGATATAACTCAATATGTCAACTATCGATCTATCATCGCAGATCGCAGGGACATGAGTATTCATAGCGAAAGAATAATATCATATTCAGTTAATTATGTCAAATTTTACAAGTTTCAATGCGCGGCTGTTTCTTCAATCTATCTCCGGCAGGCGGGCTGCTTCTCCATCAGCGGTATAAAAAAGACCGGAGGGGCTCCGGTCTGATCTTTCTGAAAGATGCTGCAAATGCATTATCTGTCTTTAAAGAACCTCTTCTTGGTGAAGATATAGGTGATGGGGAGGGCGTAGAGCAGCACGGCGTATGGCAGGGCCGCGGGGCCGACGCCCAGCACGTTCAGGGGGATCGAGCAGGCGACGCACCAGGGGATCAGTCCCGCCAGCAGGACGCCGGTGTTGGAGATGTCCAGGGCCAGCTCGCTGCTGCCCTTCTCTCCTTCGGGATAGGCGCTTCGCATGAGCTCAGCCTGCATAATGTTGGAGGTGGTCTGGTTGCAGAAGATCATGCAGCAGGCGATGGCCAGCAAGTCCATGAGCTTGATGCGGCCCAGCTTTTTCGCCCAGCCCGAGAGCTTCGCCTGGATCCCGTTGAGGATCCCCATGCCCTGAAGAAGGCCGGTCAGTATGCCCGCGGCGCTGACCATGATGAGGCTCATGATCATGGAGATCACTCCGCCGCCGGTGATGACGTCCGCCAGCATCCCGCCGTCCGGCTTAAAGCCCATGACCGCGGTGTAGAGGACCTTCGAAAGGCTCATGTGCTGGCAGAAGACCGAGACCATCAGGGCGCAGCCGCCGGAGGCTGCCATTGAGATAAAGAGGGGGACCTTCAGCAGCGGCAGGGCGATCATGATGACCGCGGGGAGCACCGCCCAGAGGCTCAGGCTGAATTCCGTCGACAGGGCGTTCATCATGGCCTCGTCCACCTCGCTTATGGGGTTCATGACGCTGAGGACCGCGTAGAAGGCGAAGCTTATGATATACGCGGGAAGGCCCGACCGGTGCATGAGCCTGATATTGTCGTAGAGCCCGGTATCGGTGATAGCCGCGACCAGGTTGACGCAGCTTGAGGTGGGGGCTGCCCTGTCCCCGAAGTAAATGCCGCTCATGACCGCTCCCGCGCAGATCAGAGGGTCCACCCCGCCGAAGCGGGCAAGGGAGATCAGGACCACTCCCGAGGTGCTGGAGACGCCCAGGGACGTGCCCAGGGCCAGGGAGAGCAGCAGGTTGATCGCGAAGGTGACCAGGATGAACATGCCGGGGCTTATGTAGCGGATGCCGTAGTAGATGCAGAACGGTATGGTGCCGCAGTTCCTCCAAAGGCCGGTGAGGGCGCCCAGGATCACCAGGATCCGCAGCACCTTAAGGGAGGCGGGCATGTTGCTCCAGCTCATCTTGAGGAGCTCTTTTACCGGATAGCGGCGCCTGAGGCCGACGGCGAAAAAGCATGCGGCGGCGGCGACCAGGGACCAGGCCGGGGAGATGTCCCTCACCAGGCAGTAGACCATGACGGCGCCGTATATGACGAATGAGATGATCGCGTCCATGTTTTGGATCGCTCCTTTTTTCGTTAAGGATCGGGAGGAAGGGGTAAAAACGCTTTTCTATGGGAGCCTGCTGATGAGGCCGGACCCGTAGTCCCTGAGCCAGCGGCGGCAGTCGGTGTGGTCCGGGCAGTACGATGCGACCAGGGCCCAGAACCGGGGCGAATGGTCCATATGTCTTCGGTGGGCCAGCTCGTGGATGATCACGTAGTCCTGCACCCGGTCGGGAGCAAGCATGAGAAGGCAGTTGAGGTTGATGTTCCCCGCGCTGCTGCAGCTTCCCCAGCGGCTCTTCTGGGCGCGGACGGAGACCCTGCCGTAGGAGATCCCCATGACCTTTGCGAGCTCCGCGGTCCTTTTGGGGAGCTTGTCCCTGGCGGCCTTTTTCAGGACCTCCAGCTGGTCATCGGTCAAGGGAGGCGCGGTGTTCCCGCTGCCGTCCTTCCAGGCGGCCATGCGCTTTTTCTGAAGGCCGACGTGCCTTTCGATCCAGTCCTGCTTCTGGCGGACGAACCGTTCGATCTCGGCGCTGCTCATGAACAGGGGCGCTCTGATGACCACCCTGCCGTCGGGCTTTACCTCCGCCGAGACCGTGCGCCTTCTGCTTCTTATGACCTCGTATCCGAAGGCTGATCTCATGTCAGATGACCATCCCGCCGTTTACGCCCAGCACCTGTCCGGTTATGAAGGACGCGTCCTCCGAAGCCAGGAAGGCTATGGCCTTTGCCGCCTCCTCGGGCTCTCCGATGCGCCCCAGAGGTGTCTCTTCTGCCAGCTCCCTCAGGGTCTCGGCCGGGAAATCCTTCATCATGTCGGTCATTATGCAGCCAGGAGCCACGCAGTTGACCCGGACCCCCGAGGGGCCCAGCTCCTTGGCCAGGGCCTTGGTGAAGCTGATGACGCCGCCCTTCGCCGCCGAGTAGACCGATTCGCAGGAGCCTCCCACCTGTCCCCACATGGAGGACACGTTGACGATGCTGCCCGACTTTCTTTCGATCATGGCGGGGACGAAGGCCCGGATCACCTGATAGACCGACTTGAGGTCGCTGCCCTGGACCAGGTCCCACTGATCCTCGGTGACGTCCTGGATCTGGGCGATCTGGGAGACGCCGGCGTTGTTGACGATGACGTCGGGGCAGCCCCAGGCTGAGATCAGGCGGTCCGCGAGGGCTTTCACCTCTTCGCCGCTCCTCAGGTCCGCCTTAAGGTACATGGCAAGGCCTTCCGCGGGGACGTCCCCTGCCTGAGCCCTGAGAATATCAACAGCCTCGGCGCGGGTCCTCTCCGCCTCTTTCTCTGACGTATTGTAGTGTATGCATACCCGGTATCCGCGGCGGGCGAGCTCCAGGGCCGCAGCCCTTCCGATGCCCTTCGCCGCCCCGGTGATCAGCGCAGTCATTGCCATGGGGCCTCCTTTTGTTTGACGCTAAATTATATCATCTTTTGGGACGATAAAAATGTCAATATGGTCTTTGCATTTGTTATAATAATGGGCAATACGACAGCATTCCGGGACGGGCCGAAGAGCCTTCCCGATGCAGAAAGGATACATCCTTGAACAGCACCAATATGACCAATACCGGCCGTCCGGCCTGGGTGGAGGTGGACCTGGGCGCCATCTCCAACAACATAGATATCATCCGGGACCATCTTTCCCCCGGCTGCACCCTCTGCGCCGTCGTCAAGGCCGACGCCTACGGACACGGCCTCAAGACCGTGGCCAACATGCTCCAGAAGAAAGGCGTGGACTGCTTCGCCGTCGCCACCGTGGAGGAGGGCATCGCCGTCCGCACCCTGACGGGAGACGCCATGATCATCGTCCTGAGCCTGGTCTGGCCCGGCCAGATCGAGACCGTCCTGGACTACGGCCTGGTGACCGGAGTCTCGGACCCCGAATACGCAAAAAGGCTCTCTGAAGCCGCAAAAGCCAGGGGGACCAGAGCAAAGGTCTTCGCCATGGTGGACACCGGCATGAGCCGCATAGGCTTCCTTTCTGAGGATCCCGATACCCCGGAAATGATCAAAAATATCGCGGAGCTGGAAGGCCTCGAGCTTTTGGGGCTGATGTCCCACTTCGCGGGCTCCAACGACGTGAGTCCCGAGGGCATCGCCTACACCGACATGCAGGAGCAGCGCTTTGCGGCACTGAGGGAAAAGGTCCTCGCCGAGGACGTCCCTCTCAGGATCTGCAGCATCTGCAACAGTTTTGCCGCCATGACCCGGCCCTCCGCCCATTACCAGCTGGTCAGGACCGGCGCCGTCATGTTCGGAAGCTACGTTGATACCTTAAAGCCCCGGTTCGGCTTCATGCCCGCCATGAGCGTCAAGGCTTTAGTGATGCATATAAAAACGGTCCCCGCAGGGACCGTCGTAGGCTATAACAGGATCAGCCGGGTCTCAAGGCCCAGCGTCATCGGCACCCTCAACCTGGGCTACGCCGACGGGATCCCCAGGAACTGGAGCGCCGGCACCGGCTATGTGCTGGTCAGGGGCAGCAGGGCGCCGATCCTCGGGCCTCTCTGCATGGACCAGATGATGATCGATCTCACCGACGTGCCGGGGGCATCCCTTTACGATGAGGCCGTCCTGATCGGAAGGGACGGGGATCTTGAGATCACCGCCGACGAGATGGGCGAAAAGACCGGAAGTTTCTTCGATACCATCGTCACCGCGGTGAGCCTCAGGCTGCCTTATGTGTACCTCAGCGGCAGCGGCGGCAGGTTCCCGGTGGTAAGGGGAAGGGACTGACCTGATCCGCCCTAATCGGCGGCCTTCTGCTCTTCGCTGTTTTCCGCAGGAGCGGGGTCGCTGGCCCTGACGTCCATGTTTTCGACCAAAACGTCGATGGCCTTCTGGAGCTGGGTGTCGGCGATGTCACCGTTCCTGTCGATGCCCAGAAGGGCGTTGAACTGCTCCTTGAGGGCCTTGATGGTGAAGTTGTCCAGGTTGCCGTAGGCGTAGGAGCCGGCCCTCTTCTGGACCTCTCTTAAGGCGTCCATGGTAGGCCCATCCATGATGCCGGTGCGCTCCACGTCATATCCCAGATAGTTGAGCCTCTGCTGGGCAGCCAGCACGTTGAGGCTCATGTCGCCCTCGTAGCAGCGCTCGTTCTCGTTGAGAGGGACCATGCTGTTGACGATCTTCGCGGCCTCTTCGGAGGTGTAGCCGCCGTAGGTGTAGACGAGGAAATCGGGCACGATGCCGACGCCGTTGATGGGCTTCTTGGTGGGACCGGTGAAGGTGATGAAGGTGATCTTGAAGGAATCGCCGTTCTTCACCGTGTACTGGATCTGTGCCTCGCCCTTGCCGTAAGTCACTTCGCCCACGACCACCGCTGCGCCGTTCTCCTTGAGGGCCGCGGTGAGAGCCTCAGATGCGGATGCGGTGAACTGGTTGACCAGGACCACGATGGGCACCTTCCTGATCTTGTTGTCGTAGGTCTTTATGGTCTCGTAGACCTCTCCCTGCTGGAAATAATAGCCCAGCACGCCCTTGCCGGTCAGCCGGTCGGCGATGTTCCAGGCCTCGCTGATGTAGCCTCCGCCGTTGCTCCTCAGGTCTATGATCATGCCGTTCATGCCCTGGTTGAGCAGGGCGAGCCTCGCTTCGGAAAACTCCTGGGAGGTCGTCTCGGAGAAGCTGTCGATGTTGATGTAACCGATGCCGTTATCGAGCATCTTGTAGGTGAGGCTGGCGGTGGTGATCTTTCTTCTTTCCATGACGTATTCGGTGAGCTTTCCCGCGTAGGAGACGCCCAGGGTCACCTTCGTGCCCTCTTCGCCCCTGATCAGCAGGACCACCTGGGTCATGTCCAGGCCTTCGGTGCTCTTTCCGTCAACGCTCACGATGTAGCCGCCGTCGATGACTCCTGCCTCCTGGGCGGGGCTCCCTTCGGTGATCCCCTGGATGCGGAAGCCGTTCTCGTCCTGGGTGAAGCTGACGCCGACGCCGAAGAACTCGCTGTCCAGGGATACGGAGATCTCATCGGCAGCGCTGTCGCCGGCGAAATAGTACTCGGTCCAGCGGTCGTCCAGGGACTCCATCAGCCCCTTGTACATGCCGCGGATCATGGTGTCGTATTCCACCTCGTCCCTGAAGTTCTTCTTGATGAAGGGCAGGAGCTCTTCGAGAAGCTCCATGCGATACTGATCCTCTTCGCTCATCCTGAGGGGGTCTTCGGCCGCCTCGTCGGCACCGTAGACGAAGGGTCCGCCCTCAAAGGCGTACATGGGCCCCGCTATGGCCATTATCAGGTAAAAAGCGCTGGACGCGATGAGGGCAAAGGCCAGCACCAGGGCCAGCACTCTTGCGATCCTTCTCATCTGCGTCTGATTCCTATTCATGTTCGGTCTCCTCCAGATCTTTCAAAATCTCGATGTCGAGCCTGTTGCGGGTCTCGGTCAGGCCCTTGAGGCTCATGCTGTAGTCGATGGAGAGGGTCTTCTTCTCGTCGGTGCTCTTGAAGGGGACGATGCTGTTGGTCAGCATCTCCATGTCCATGGGGCCGTAGGGGGTGATGTAATACCCGTTGTAGCGCCTTCCCTTCTCAAATTCCATGACCGTCTGCTGGTCCGTGCCTTCTGCTTCCCGGCGGATGCGGACCTTGTTGGGGCTCACGGTCACGTAGGTGGTGCATTCGCCCAGACCGGTCTCCTCCATCTCGGGATAAACGAGCATGGTGGTGCGGCCGCGGCTCTGCATCTTGCCCTCGGTGATGAATTCCATCACGTCTTCAGAAATCTCCCGGCCTTTATCGTAATTGACGATCTTGCCGGTGATCTTAAGCATCACGTCTTTCATGGCTTGCTCCTTTAATTCTGAGCCTTCTGCCAGATGGCCTCCAGCTCGTCCCTGTCAAAGCGGTAGCTTCTGCGGCAGAACTGGCAGGTGAGCTCGGCCTGTCCGTCCTCGTCGATGAGCTGGCGCAGGTCCCTTTTGCCCAGAGAGACGAGGGCCGCTTCCATCCTCTCTCTGCTGCAGTCGCAGTGCCACTTGATCTCTCTTTCGTCCAGGATTACGGGCCTGAACTCTTCGGGAAGCTTTCCGAAGATCAGATCCATCAGGATCCTGGTCTTGTCTTCGCCCTCGGCCTCTTCCGCGTCCTTGATCAGAAGGGTCAGGGAATCCATGTAGAAGAGCATGTCCTCCAGAGCGGTCAGGCATTCGTCGCTGGCGCCGGGCAGGACCTGGATGATCATGCCGCCGGCGTAGGCGGGCCGGCCTTCGAGGTCCATGCGCACGCCCAGGGCGATGCTGGAGGGCTGCTGCTCGGATACGGTGAAGTACTGGGTCAGGTCCTCGGCGATCTCGCCGCTGACCAGGTCGATGCGTCCGACGTAGGGCTCCTTCATGCCCATGTCCTTGATGACGGTCAGGGTGCCGTTTCCGATGGCGCCGCCGACGTCCAGCTTGCCGCTGCTCTTGAGGGGCAGATCGACGGAGGGGTCGGCGATGTAGGCCTTGACGCTGCCGTCGGGATAGGCGGTGGCCAGGATCTCCTGCGCGGGGCCGTCGCCCTTGAACTGGATGGTCAGACGGTCGCTGTCGCCTTTGAGCATCAGGCCCATCATGCCGGCCGCGGTCAGGGTGCGGCCCAGGGCTGCGGACGCCAGGGGGGTGCAGCCGTGGATGCGTGAGGCCTCCTTTACTGCGTCGGTGGTTATGGTAAGATACAGCCTGTAGGAACCGGTCCCGTCGACTGCGATTATCGTGTTGTTCATCTATCTCATCTCCTTCGAGGATGTTTTGTTATCGGCGGCCTGCCGCGGGCCGCGCGGCTGCCGCTGCAGACTATTCGTCATAATATTCTAACACATAACTGGCTGTGGATAAATGAAGCTTTTGTGTTATTATTACTACGTACGTGTTACAAAGGCGGAAGGCCCTGGGGCTCAAAGGATCAGGCCCGGGACGGGCCGCGGGCGATGGCGCCGGAAGAGCGGAGCCGGAAGAGCGGAGCCGAGAGGATATTATAACTATATTGCCCGGATCGGTTTTTCTGCAGTAATGGATCGCTCATTTCCCCGGGACGCGCAAGGACTTGTTATGACTATTTCAGCCGGATCGCTGAAATTGCAGTAATAAAATGATCCTAAGCAAAGCCTGCTGCGGTCCAGACCGGGGTCCAGGCCCACAAAAGGGGTCAGGAATTATAACTATTATCCCGATCCTTATGCGATAGTCATAATTTGACGGGTCCGATCGATCCGTGATCGGATATTATCAGGAGAACAGTATAACTGTTTGCTTATAAAAGCCCGGATAGTTATACTTTCAGCCGGATCCGCTCAATGCATACCGGCAAAGCTGCCGGAAATGACACAGGAGAGCGCGCCGGGAGCCTGAGACATTAAGATGCGGGCACAAGGGCGCAGGAAAGGAGAGATCATGAAGGAAACGAAGGTAAAGGCCTTCGCCAAGATAAATCTGATACTGAACATGCTGGGCGAAATGCCCAACGGTTATCACCGGATCGAGAGCTTCATGCAGGCCATCGAGCTCCATGACGACGTGGCTGTGAGCTGGGCGGAGCGCGGAACGGCGGATGGCGGCGGCGGTCCGGCCGGATCCGCATCGGGATCGGACCGGAAGGCTCTTAAGGACGGGAAGACTTCGGCAGGCCTGTCGATCCGGCTGGACCCAGGCCGGCCCGACCTGCCTTCGGACGAGGGCAACCTGGCATACAGGGCTGCGGCATTGATGCACGAGGCCTTTCACCCGGACGTATCGGAGACCATCGATATAAAGATCACCAAGAGGATACCGGTCGCGGCCGGCCTGGCCGGCGGCTCCGCCGACGGCGCCGCCGTCATCACCGCCCTCGCCCGCCTCTGGGATCCGGAAAACCCTCACGCAGAAGGACCCGGGACTGAAAGATCCCTCAGCAGTCCCTCAGCAAGACCGGCATCCTGCTTCGGCGAGGCGGGCTCGGGCGAAGCGCCCCTTCCCAAGGCTCTTTACGACATAGCATCAAAGCTTGGAAGCGACGTCCCCTTCTGCCTGATGGCCCAGAACGGATCCCCCGCGGCCATCGCCCGGGGCACAGGCACGGAGCTCACCCCCGCGGAGCCCGTCAGCGCGTCCGTCCTGCTGCTGACCTCCCCCTTCGGCGTCTCCACCAAAGCGGTCTATCAGGAACTGGGCTCCGAAGAACAGGGTCCCGAAGCGCCCCATTACGGAGACCTGGGCGCCTTTATGAGCGCAAGGACCCTGGAGGAAAAGGTCCTCCATTCCGCCAACCAACTGACCGGCCCCGCCCTGCGCGTCTGCCCGAAGATCAGAGAAAGGCTGGAGCTCCTCGAAGATCCGGCCCTCTACGGACGAAAGCCGGAAGCCCCCAAAACCCCGCTGGCGGTCCGCCTCTCCGGGAGCGGTCCCACCTGCTACGCCGTCCTTCCCGCCGGGGCCTTCGAAGCCGACGTAAACACCGATCCGGATCCCGGCCTTCTCCTCACCCGCACCCTCGTATAACTCTGCCCCTGAACACAGGCGGGCCTCAGGCCCGGAAAAGGACAAGCCATGAACAAAAGCCCCGAAAACACCAAGGCCGCAAAGACCTCCGGCAAAAGGAACGCATTTCTTGCCATAGCCGCGGCCATCCTTGCCGTTTTCTTCTTCCTTCCCCCGTCAGAAGGCCTTTCCCACGAAGCCCTCTGCGCCATCGGCATCTTCTTCGCCTCCCTGACCATGTGGATCGGCGTATCCATCGACTGGCCCAGCCTCATAAGCCTTCTGCTCATCGGCCTTCTGCCCAGCTACGGTTTCTCCAAGATGCTCTCCGGCTCCTTCGGCAACTCGACGGTCGCCTTCCTCATGTTCACCTTCATGCTGGTCTACCCCCTGTCCCGGACTAATTTCGTCCGCAGGGTCACCGTCGCCTTCATCACCAACCCCATCGCGAGCCGCGGGCCCTGGGCCTTCACCGCCTTTCTCTTCGCAGCGGTGACCGTCCTGGGACTCTTCATCTCTCCCTCGGTCCTCTTCGTCGCCTTCATGCCCTTCCTTGAGGACATCTGCGGCGTCCTGGGCATCGAAAAGGGCAGCAGGGCCGGCAACATGCTCATGCTGGGCACGGCCTTCTGCATCTCCCTCTCGTCGGGGATGACCCCCATCGGCCACGTCTGGCCCACCCTCGCCATGGGAGCCTACGCCTCGGCCTTCGGCAGCCAGATCGACCAGTTCCAGTACATGGCCTTCGGCATCCCCACCGGGATCGTCCTCGTCGCCGCCCTGATACTGGTCTTCCGCTTCCTGATGAAGCCCGAAGGGATGGACAGGATCGACCCCAGGAAGGCCTCCGCCCTGAAGGGGACCATCCCCCCCGCGGACAGCAGCGAAAAGATCATACTGGCGACCATGGCCCTGGTGGTCTTTCTCTGGATCGGGCCCACCCTGCTCAAGGGTGTCCTTCCCGGCTTCTATACAAAGGTGAACGGGCTGACCACGGCCTTCCCGCCCCTGCTGGGCTGCATCATCCTCTTCCTGGCAAGGCCCGCCGGCAGGCAGATCCTGGAGTTCAGGGAGGCCAGCACCAGGGGAGTCATGTGGGGAGCGGTTCTGATGACCGCGGCCGCGACCATCGTGGGAGCGACCCTGACCAACGCTGACCTGGGCATCTCCGCCTGGCTCTCGTCGGTGATGAGCCCCCTGGCAGGCCGCCTCACTCCCGGCCTTCTGGTCCTCTTCTTCGTCACCTGGGCCGTGGTCGAGACCAATTTCTCAAGCAATATCGTGACCACCACCGTGGTCTCGTCGGTGGTCATCGCCGTCCTCTCCGCCCTTCCTGCCGGGACCCTTTCCATCCCCGCAGCGGTGTGCATGGTCGGTTTTTCCGCGGGGATCTGCAACATGACCCCGGCTGGCCAGTCCACCATCAACACCGTCGCCATCGGTTCGGGCTGGACCGACGCCCGCTCCATGTTCGTCTGGGGAGCGGTCTTCTCGGTGCTGGCGGTCCTGGCCATCAGTTTCATCGGATATCCTATCGCGGCAGCTGTTATGTAACAATTGTAGCAAAACAAAAGGCCCTGAGATCAGGACCTGAAGCTTTCGGACATAATGCACAGGCCGGGGAAAGATCCCCGGCCTGTACCGTGTTTTATAAAACAATAATGGAGGTTATTGTCTTTTCGCTGTCAGCGCCGATCCGATGAAGGTCTCCACCAGAGGGGCGAAATCGTCTACGGCCTTGTCCACGTCGTCCTTCATGTCGTTCCACAGATACCTGAGGAAGAACCCGATGATGGTCCACCTGAAGAGATCGGTGATGGCCTTGAGCTTGTCCGCGCTCACGTTCCCGCCGCCCGCGATCCCGGCGACGTACTGCTCGATGAGATCGTTGTTGGAGGTCAGGGCGTACCGCTCCATCCTGTCCCTGGAGACCGAGTTGAACACGTGGTAGACCTTGTTTTTGTTCGCTCTGCACTGGAAGAGGAGATGCTTAAGATTGTCCTTCCAGTCGCGGCAGGCGTCCACCCCGTTCCAGCCCAGGCACCTGGCGAGCCAGTCGTCCAGCAGGTCGTAGATGTCCTCGTAATGATAATAGAAGGTATTGCGCCCGATACCGCACTCTTTTATCAGGGCGGTCACTGTGATCTTTTCAAAGGGCATCCTTTCAAGCATCGCCCCGAAGGCCTCAAGTATCCGGTTCTTGGTGTTGGTCGCCATGCTTCCTCCTTCTCTTATCAGATTCTCATACATAGTTATTTTATCAGGCCGGTAAGCATAGGGCAACGGACAAGTCCGGCTATCTGCACAAGAATGTACTTTTAAAACAAAAACCGGCCCCGGCCACCGCAAGTGATGACCAAAGGCCGGATCGTCAGTCCCTGCCGCGGGATGAAGGCCTAAAGGGTCTGCATCCTCTCGCTTAAGCGCTTCATGACCTCCTGGTATGCGTCCTCCACGCCGCCCAGATCCCTGCGGAAGCGGTCCTTGTCCAGCTTCATGCCGGTGGCGCTGTCCCAGAGCCTGCTGGTGTCGGGGCTGATCTCGTCGGCCAGAACGATGGTGCCGTCCTCGAGCCTTCCGAACTCCAGCTTGAAATCAACCAGGGTCACGCCGCAGGAGAGCCAGAAGGCCTTGAGCTCGTCGTTGATCTTAAAGGCGTATCTCTTGATGGTCTCGATCTCTTCGGCGGTGGCGAGCTTGAGAGCCCTGGCATGGTACTCGTTGATCAGGGGATCGCCCAGAGCGTCGTTCTTGTAGGAGAATTCGATGGTAGGCTCATCAAAGACGATGCCCTCCTCCACGCCGTAGTTCTTGGCGAAGGACCCGGCGGAGATGTTGCGGATTATGACCTCCAGGGGAACGATGGAGACCTTTTTGACCAGGGTCTCACGCTCGCTGAGCTCCCTGACGAAGTGGGTCGGGACGCCCTTCTTTTCGAGCATCTGCATCAGAGCGTTGCTCATCCGGTTGTTGATGACGCCCTTTCCGGCGATGGTCCCGCGCTTGACGCCGTTGAACGCGGTGGCGTCGTCCTTGTAGGATACGATGAGGAGCTGAGGATCCTCAGTGGCGTAAACCTTCTTTGCCTTGCCCTCGTAGAGCTGCTGTCCCTTTTCCATATTCCCTCCTTAGGTCCGGGCCCAAAGGCCCCGAAAAGCAGAAGCGCCCGGCGCCGCCGGGGCCCTGCCTGTGATCAATTTTTGTATAGGAAAAATGATACACTTTAATGCTCTGATGTCAATAAAAGGAACAGAAAAACCGGGACCCTAAAGCCTCGGTTTTTTCGATAAATACCATATCCCGGAGCGATAGTCCCGCCTAACCGCGCTTTGCCAGCCGGGGCTTCCAGTAGTCCTTCCCGAAGACCAGCCATTCTGCGAAGAGGCTGACGGGAAGGGCAGTGAGGACGTCCACGAAGGAGTGCTGCTTTACGAAGCAGACCGCAAGGCAGATCATCACGACGACGAAGACAAGCAGGAATTTTGCCCAGCGGGGCAGGGTCTTGTCCTTGAGGCCCACCGACATGATGCCCATGGAATAGGCCACGTGGAGCGAGGGGCTGACCCCCGTCGGGGTGTCAAACGCGTAGATGAAGGCCATGACCGAGGTCAGGAAGTTGTCCCTGGGGAAGACCTCGGGACGCAGGTCCTGGCGGGTGGGCCAGACGATGTAGAAGAACATGGCCACCGCCTGAGTGATCATGATGAAGGTCTGGAGCCTCCTGAAGTTCTTCACGTCGGTGAAGGCGGTCCTGATCAGGGCGATGACGCAGAGCACGTACCAGCCCACGTAGAAGACCACGAAGAACTCGTTGAAGGGGATCAGGTCGTCTACGAAGCAGTGGACCGGGTGGCACTTTTCCGCCGGGATCAGGTTCTCAGTGAGAAAATAGAGGGCGAAATAGACCAGCCAGCCTCCCAGAAGCTTAAAGTGGGAGAACCTGGGGTCGTTGAGTTTTTTCAGTGAAAAACCGCTGTAATCAACGGTGGGTCTAAACATGGGGATACTCCTTAAGGGGGCGGCTTCTCGGATAGTCCCTCTTGGGGATGTTGGGATAGGGAACGACCACGTGCTCGGGAAGCTCGATAGCGATGCGGGTGATCTCGTCCATCAGGTGGTCCGCGATGCGGCGGCGCTCCTCATCGATGGGGGCGGAGGCGTCAAAGCGGACGGCCGCTCCGAAGATCATCTTCCGCAGGCGGGGGCAGAGATACATGGGCACGAAGACCAGCTCCTCCCCGGTCTTTTTATAGTAGAACCGGGCGGTGTCGATGAACTTGTCCCTGAAATCGTGGACTATGTTGTTGTGCTCGTCGTAATCCTCGGGGAAGATGACGATCCGGTATCCCTGGCGCAGCTTCTCCACGGTCTCCCTGAAGGTGCCGATGACCCTCATGTCGTGGCGCACCCCGATGGTGTGGGCGTTGTTGAAGAGAAGCACCGAGATGGGCACGATAAGGTAGCTCAGCAGCTTGAAGTACCAGCGGATGTATCCCGGCTTCCCGGACCAGAAGTCATTGAAGGCGTACTCCTGCACCTCTTCTTTTACCATCATCTCGGCCTCGCACCAGATGTAATGGGGGCCGGGAGTGTAGAACTCGGCGGCGATGGGACCGTACATCTGGCTGTGGTTGCCCGCTATGATGCAGGGCCCTTCGGGGATGTTCTCCGTGCCGGTGATCTCGTACTTCGGCGAGAAGAGCTTTATGAAAAATATCAGTATCCGGTATGTGAGCGGAGTCTTTTTTTCTTCCATAAGTTCTCATCAAAACGGACGGACAGAAGTGCCCGCCCGACGATCTGCATATTATTTTAGCCCGGAACGCGGCCTGACGCAATGGTCATCCTGCGCCCGCTGCACAGCGCGGATCTACCTGACCTTGGCCCTCTTGCATCTGGAGGTGACGTAGGACCAGACGAAATCCATGTCCCTGTCCTCCACCAGCAGCTCGTTCTTGGTGAAGGTCTCCTTGACGGTGATCTGGTGGCGGGACCTCATTGCCTGCACGCTCTTCACCTTGTCGAAGGAGGTCTTCTTTATGTTCTGGGTAGCCTGCAGGAAGCCCTGGCCGGTGGTCGTGGTGCTTCCCTGGGAAAGGCCAACCATTGCCCTGATCCAGTCCTCGGCGGTGTCCTTGGACACGCCCTTCTCCTGGGGGGCGTTGATGAATCCCTTGTCGTCCATCTCGAAGATGTAGACCCTCTTCCAGCCTTCCCTCGCTGCCCTTGCCACGTGCATGATCCCCGGGATCAGCACCAGGGCGAGGAGGATCCAGCAGCCGGTCTTCCAGGGGGCATAGATCTGGGCGAAGGGCTTCTTGGCCATGACGCCTAAGACTATCCAGGCGATGAGGCCGGCGCAGCCGATGGCAAGGCAGCCCTTGAGCCACTTCATCAGGTATTCGAAGTCCAACAGCATCTTCTCTTCGTAGACCCAGCGGTATTTGCCGTCAGCCGTGTGTATCACGCGGCTGTCTTCGGCAAGGGTCGGGGTCACGGGGACGTAGGGCTCGGCGGTGACTTCCCCGGGCTCTTCGCTTCCTTCGGCCTGGGGACCGGGCGCTCCACCTTCTCCCTGTTCAGCCACGGTCATCGGGACTCCCGCGGCCTCTTCTTCGGTATATGTGACCTCTATGGGCTCGGCGTCCGAAAGGGGCGCTCCGCATTCCGTGCAGAACTGGGTGCCGTCCGGCATCTCCGCTCCGCAGGCAGGACAAGTCTTCATCAAAGGACCTCCTTTGGCATTCAGCACAAATTCCTTCAAGTATATTCTATCACAGCGGGCTTCAGCCTGCAACTTCGGCCTGAAGAGCCCCGCCGCCGGGCCTAGATGAGCATCAGCTTCCAGGCGTCGTCGTCAAGATAGGTGAGCCTTCCGCTCTCCTTAAGGAGCACGGTCTCTTCAAGATAGAAGCGCAGATACTGGCCGCCCCACTCGGGGACCGCTCCTCCCACGTTGAATTCAAGGGCGTAGGCGGTGTTGGGCCTCAGGATGTTCTCCCCTCTTCCCGGGACGGACTGCTGCTTGTCGTAGAGGCCGATGGTTGGGCCTGCCGAGTGGACGAAGAGGCCGATGGGATGGGAATAGAGCCTGGCGTCGATGCCTTCATTCTTAGCGGAGGCGATGGCTGCGTGGAAGACCTCATTGCCCGTCCGGCCGTACTGCATCTCGGCCGCGGCAAGCTCCGCGAACCTTCTGCCGGTGCGGCAGCCCGCCATGAGGCCTTCGGGGGCTTTGGTCTCGCCGGGCTTTAAGACATAGGCCTGCCTCTGGTGGTCGGTGGCAAGGCCCAGATACTGGATCCCCGCGTCGTAGTGGAGGATGTCGCCGGGCCTGATGACGCCGGTGATGAATTTTCCGTCCTCGCCCTGCCTCTGCAGATTGACGTCGGTGCGAAAGCTCAGGGGCACTCCCAGCCGGTCGAACTCCTCGACCGCCCACCATTCAACGTCCTCGGTGGTGGTGATGCCGGGCACGATGACCTCCCTGGAAAAAGCCCTGGCCATGACCGAGGTGGTCAGCTCGTATAGGGCGGGATACATGGCCATCTCCTCTTCGATGCGGGTCTCGATCCAGCGGACGCAGAGGTCGTCGGCGGTGACCAGCCTGCCCGCCAGATCCCCCAGGTGCTTTATGAGCTCATCCCTGAGCCCCGCGGCAAGGCCGGCGGTGAGGGAGCTGACGGAGGAATCGTTGATCCCGATCCTCTTCGGGTCCTTTTCCCTTACGAATTCGGCGATCTGCTCCCACTGGCGGTCGTTGTCGAACTCAAGCTGCCGGTAGAACCGGGCGAGGGCCGCGTTGGGCTTGTTGATGCTGTACCGGGAGACGGTGCCGTCGGCCTCGAGGCAGAAGGCCAGGCAGGTCATCCTGCTGGCGTGGTCCTTTATGGTCGGCACCATGGAGAAGAAGACCGGGTCCTCGTTCTGCTCCCCTGCCAACACCAGCCACATGTCGATGCCGGAGGCCTTCATCGCCTCTGGAAGGACGGTCTCGAGCCTTTTGAGCTTTATGGCGTCGCAGATCTCATGCTGGCGTTTTACCGAAAAAACGAGGTTCTCGTAGTCTTTCATGGCTTCCTCCTTTTTGCGCGAAACAGAAAGGCCCGGGATATCCGGGCCGGTGATCTATTGACCTATGAGGCCCGCCTGTCTGAAGCAGAAGAGCCAGACGAACACTGTGAAAAGGGCGAGGAAGGACGTCAGGGTCACGATCTCGCCGGCAAGCTCCTCGTCGCACTCGTAGCTGCCGCAGGTGGAGACGCTGACGACGGCGGAGGGAGCTCCGAAGGCCGCGATGATAGTGGCGATGCTGGCGCTGTCCCAGCCTGCCGCCACGGGGACTATCATGACCAGGGCCGGGATCGCGATGAGCTTGATCAGCACCTGCCTTAAGGCAAGGCCGCTGTTGGCCCTGATGTGGGCAAGGTCCAGCTTGGCTCCCATGACCACGAAGGCCAGGGGAACGACGCAGCCGGCGATACCCGAGACCACGGTCCTTCCGATGGCGGGCATGGGGAGATGGCAGACCGACCAGATGAGGCCCAGTATGACCGAATCCACCAGGGGCACCTTTAGGAGCCTTACGAGCAGCTGAACGAAGGAGGTCTTTTCTTCTCCGCTCTGCCTTCCGTCCCGGATCCTCACCTGGGAGCGGTAGTGCTCCATCAGGGGGATGGAGGTGAAGTTGACGGTGATGAGCAGCCCCGTCAGGATCAGCAGCACCTGGGGAGCGTCCCCGGCGATGCGCTGGGCGATGGGAAGGCTGAACATCATGAAGTTGCCCTGATATCCGGTGTGGACCAGGGCCCCCTGCTTGGCGGGATCATCTGTCAGCTTCTTTGAGATCTTCATCAGGGCGAACATTATGATCAGGGTCGCGATCATGACGTAGGGGACCGCCGCCGCGCCGAAGAGTCCGGACAGGTCCGCAGTGTAGATGCTCTTAAAGAAGTTGACGGGCAGAAAGACCTTGAAGATCAGGCTGTTTATGGCCGCGGCCAGCTCGTCGTCTATGACTCCCGCTCTTTTTAGGAACATGCCCAGGAGCAGGTAGACGAAGAAGGGCGCCAGGGCGGAACCTGTGGCAAGAAGGTTCTCAAGCATTCGGAAGGCCTCCTTTCAGCCTCAGCTGATGATCCCCAGCTGCTTGAAGCAGAATATCCACAGGAACAGGGTGAACAGGGCCAGGGCCGAGCTGATGGTCACGATCTCCGCGGCCAGCTCTCCGTTGCAGTCGTAGTTCTCGCACATGGTGTAGCTGACGATGGCGGAGGGGGATCCGAAGGCGGTGATCAGGGCGACGATGCTCCTCTCGCTCCAGCCGGCCGCGATGGGCAGGATGATGAACACGGCGGGGGCGATGACCAGCTTGATCAGGACCACTATGAAGGCGATCCTGCTGTTGGCCTTGAGCTTGGCGAAGTCCAGCTTGGCGCCCATGGCCATGAAGGCCAGCGGGATGACGCAGCCGGCAAGACCGTTGATCACGGTATTGCCGAGGGCGGGCATGGGGATGCGCAGCAGGGACCAGATGAAGCCTATGACCACGGCGTCCAGGATCGGGGTCTTGAACAGGTGGATAAAGAGCTCCTTGTAATCGGTCTTGCTGTCTCCGGTCTCCTCTCCCCTCTGGACCCTGAGCTTTCTCGAATAGTGCTCCATTATGGGGACCGCCGAGAAATTGTTCACCATCATGACCACGGTGAGGATGACCAGGACCTCGGTGACCTCGCTGCCGAATATGCCCTGGGCTATGGGCAGGGCGAAGAGCATGACGTTGGCCCGAAAGCCGGCGTGGACGATGGCGCCCTGGGTCCCGGCGTCGGGACTGAGCTTTTTGGCGATCCTGGTCATGAAAAAGACCATCGCCAGGGTGCCGCAGAAGGCGTAGGGCGCGATGGGGCTCTTGAATATGCTGCTGACGTCGGACTTGTATACGCTGTTGAATATGTTGGCCGGGAAAAGTACCTTGAAAAGCAGGCCGTTTATACGGGAGGCCAGCTCGTCGGTAAGAACGCCCGCCTTTCTGAGCCCGATGCCTATGAGCATGTAGATCAGAAAGGGGGCGACGATCGACGCTGATACCCGAAGGTTCTCCAGCACTTAGAATTCAGCTGCGGCAAAGGCTGCCATCAGCTTTGCGCAGTCCTCCACGTCGGAGATGGAGACCATCTCGTTGGGGCTGTGGGTGTATCTGCAGGCCATGGAGACTCCGCCGGCGGGGACTCCGTCCAGGGACAGCTGGGCAGCGCCCGCGTCGGTGCCGCCTGCCTTGATGACGTCCATGGCGTATCTGATGTTCTTCTCCTTGGCGAGGGAGACCAGCTTATCGACCACCTCGGGGTGGCAGATGACGCTCCTGTCCATGACCTTGATGGCGGCGCCGCAGCCTGCCTTGCAGCTTCCCACGTGGGGAGCCTTAGGGCTGTCGTCGCTGTGGGTGACGTCGCAGGCGATCATGTAGTCGGGGTCGATGGCGAAGGTGGCGACCTTGGCGCCTCTCAGTCCCAGTTCCTCCTGGGTGCTGAAGACGAACCAAAGGTCGTTGTCGGTCTCTTTGATCTGCTCCATGGCGAGGAGCTGGGCGACGCAGCCCGCCCTGTCGTCAAGATAAGCGCCCATGGCGAACTTTCCGCCCTCGCAGAGCCTGATGGGAGAATCGTAGACCGCGACGTCTCCTACTGAGACCAGCTTCATGGCCTCCTCTTTGGTCTGAACGCCCAGGTCGATGTAGAGTTTTTCGATGGTGACGTCCTTGAAATCGACGTCGCCGTCCTTTTCGACGGTGCCGCAGACGCCGCTTGCGAACCTGACGGAAGCAGCCAGCAGCCTGAAGGGATTGATGCCGCCGATGCAGCCGAAGCGGACCTGGCCGCCTTCCTCGAAATAGGTGGCGATGAGGCCAAGGGAATCCATGTGGGCCGCGAACATCAGCTTCGCGCCCTTGCCTGCCTTATGGCAGATCAGGTTGCCCAGGGCGTCGGTGGTGGTCTTGTAGCCCAGGGGCTTTACCAGCTTTTCTATGGTCTTTCTGATCTCGGCTTCGCGGCCCGCGGGTCCGTAGCTTTCACAGACTTTCTTGAGCATTTCGAAGGTATTCATTTATTTCCTGGCCTTTCCGCCGGCAACGGCTTCAACAAAGAGCTTAACGAGGCTGAACGCGTCGTCCGCATCCTTCTCGGAGATGACGAGAGATGCGGTGTGGGCATATCTGCAGCAGACGGAGACGTTGGCTACCCTGACTCCGGCCCTGCTGGTCTGGATGGCGCCAGCGTCAGTGCCGCCGGCGACCTTGGTCTTGACCTGCCAGGGGATGCCGTTCTCATCGGCAAGGGAGGTCAGCAGCCTGAACAGGCCCTCGTCGTAGAAGGCTCCGTTGTCCATGAGGCCTATGACCGGGCCGAGTCCCGCCTGGGTGACTCTGGTGTTCTTGGGCTGGGCGGGGACGTCGGCGGAGCTTGCTCCTTCGATGATCAGGGCGATATCGGGCTTTTCCGCGTAGGCTGCGCCGTAGGCGCCGCGAAGTCCGACCTCCTCCTGGACGGTGAAGGCGCAGGTGAGATCCATGGGAAGATCCTGCTCCAGCAGGTTGAGCATGAGAGCGCAGCCGAAGCGGTCGTCGATGGCCTTGGCCTTGATCATGCCGTTGCCGAAGCGGACGAAATCGCTGTGGAAGACGATCTGATCCCCCAGGGACACCAGCTTTTCAGCCTGCTCCCTGTTCCTCGCTCCTATATCGATGTACATCTCCACGTAGTCGGGAGCGTGTCTCTCTTCTTCTTTGGTCACCATGTGGAAGGCCTTGAGGCCGATGACTCCGGGGACCATGTCCGGTCCGATGTAGACCTTGTGTCCCAGGACGACCCTCTTGTCGATGCCTCCGACGGGGACGAAGCGGACGTAGCCGTTGTCCTCGATCTTCTTGACCATGAAGCCGACCTCGTCCATGTGGGCTGCGATCATCAGCTTGGGGAGCTTCTTTCCGCTCTGGACTTTGGCCTTCTTGGTGACGATCAGGCTGCCCATGACGTCCTTTCTTACGGTGTCGACGTGGCACTGGTTGACCGCGATGTCGAGGATGACGTCGCAGACCTCCTCCTCATAGCCCGAGATGCCGGGCATCATGCAAAGCTCTTCGAGATATTTCAGCATGAGAGCACCTCCTCTCCGGGATCGACGGCGAATTCGGCCAGCAGCGCGCCTAAAAGCTTCATGTCGGTGATGCTGCCCAGCTCAAGGGGCGTATGCATGTAGCGCAGAGGCAGGGAGACCGTCTCCACGGCGACTCCGTCCCTGATGATCTGGATGCCCGCCGCGTCGGTACCGCCCGCTCTGGGTTGGACCGCCATCTGGAAGGGGATCCGGTGTTCCTTGCCGACCCTCTTGAGGCTCCTGGTGACCGCGGGGCAGGCTCCGGGGCCCATGGTGATGACCGGGCCTTCCGCCAGCTCCGAAACGTTGTTCTGGGGCTTCACGTCGGGAGTCCAGGCGTGGCAGACGTCCACCGCGATGGCGACGTCGGGGTCGATGCCGTAGGCCGCGGGGATGGCGCCTCTGTAGCCCAGCTCCTCGCAGGCGCTTCCCACGATGTAGACGTCCCAGGGCAGCTTTCTGTCCTTAAGGAGCTCCGCGGTGATGCAGAGGCTCACGAAGCAGCTCCTGTCGTCCATGGACTTGGACACCACGGTGTCCTCTCCCATGGTGAAGAGCTCGGTCCTGAAGCTGACCGGGGTCCCGACGGGGACCGCCTCGACGGCCTGCTCCTGGGTGAGGCCCACGTCGATGCGCAGGTCCTCCATGGGGATGGATTCGTTTCTCTGGGCTTCGGTGAGCACATGGGGAGCGACTGTCCCTATGACTCCGAAGAGGGGCGGCTCGGTCAGGACGGTGACCTCCCTCGAGGGAAGCATGCGCCTGTCGACGCCTCCAACGTTGGTAAAGCGAAGCTGACCTTCGTCGTGGCCGGTGACCATAAGACCTATCTCGTCTATATGGGCGACCAGCATGAGCTTCTTTGCGTCCTTTTTCCCGCACCGGATAACGCCTATGACGTTATTCATGTGGTTCACGTAGACCTCGTCCACGTAGGGCTCCAGGACCTGCGCCGCGAGATCCGCGACCCTGTGTTCGAAGCCCGACGGAGCGGTGGACTCGCAAAGGAGCCTGAGACTTTCAATTATGTCCATCGATGTCTCCCTTCTTTGAAGAAATATCTATTCCCAGAGCACGGCGGGGTAGATGCCCTGCTCCTTCTTATCTGCCATGGCCTTGGTGACCAGATCCCTGTCCTGCCTGTAGGTGACGCCGAACCACTTGTCGTGGGCGGGCAGGACCCTGACGATGGCCTTGCCTTCGTTGACCAGGTCGCTGGTGACCAGGGGGATGTAGAACTCGCCCTTGACCGGGTTGTTCCTGAGGATGTTCTCCAGCTCGACGGGGAAGCGCTCCCTGAGCTCCTTGATGATCGACGGGGTGAAGCCGAAGAAGTTCATGGAGACCGGGGTGCCGAAGGGCAGCTTGGTGAAGGTCTCGCCGCCGTCCTCGGAGTAGGCGGGAAGTCCCTCGTGCCATGCGACGCAGGTCCTCTCGTCGATCTTTACCAGCCTGTCGTACTTGTCCTTGACGCAGATGCCCCTGGCGACGCTTCCGTTCTCGCTCAGGGTGTTCTCGATCATGTAGCCCGCCATGCAGTACTGGTAGACGTCGGTGTCCTCGAGGCCGTCCAGATAGTCGTACATGGTCTTGAAGACGCCGGGGCCGTAGTAATCGTCGGCGTTGATGACCGCGAATGGGCTGTCGATCATGTCCCGGGCCGCCAGGATGGCGTGGCCGGTGCCCCAGGGCTTGACCCTTCCCTCGGGGACGGTGAAGCCCTCGGGGATGTCGTTGATGTCCTGATAGGCGTAGAGGATGTTCATGCCCTTGGCCGCTCCTCTGTTCATGATGGCCTTGAAGTCGTCTTCGATCTCGTGCTTTATGATGCAGATGGCGGTGTCAAAGCCCGCTCTCCTGGCGTCGTAAAGGGAAAAGTCTATGATCAGTTCCCCTCCGGGGCCGATGGGGTCCATCTGCTTGAGCCCGCCGTAGCGGCTCCCCATTCCGGCGGCCATGACGACCAATACGGGTTTCTTGTTCATATCACTGTTCCTCCTGTCTTTTCTTGTTCTGGAGGGCCTTGGACTGGGCAAAGAGGCAGCGGAAGAGCTCTTCGGCGTAGGGCGCCAGCTCTCCTGCCTGGGCGCCGCGCTTCTTCAGGATGGCTTCCTCTCTTGCGGGGTCGTAGGTGGGAAGGCCTCTCTCCTTCTTGTAGGCGGCGATGGCGGCGCTGATCTCCATGCGCCTGGCGAAGAGGGCGAGGAGCTGCTCGTCGACGGCGTCTATCTCTTTTCTGTAGTCGTTAAGGTCCATTTTGTTTCTCTTGATGATTTTGAATATAGATCGCTCGGGGTCCCGGCGCAGGCATCCCCCGCATCCGCCTGCCTTACGGCAGCCGGCGCGGTGCCTCCTTGCGCCACCCCTCGCTATGTATGATCGTATAAGCGCGGCATACCGGCCGCGGGGCGATCGCTTTAAGTCCTGTTACAGGGGCAGGTTCTCCAGCATGGCCTTGCAGGCTGCCTCCACGTAGCTCCTGCTGGTGGCGAGGTTCATGCGCACGAAGGGAGCGTACTTCTCGCCGCCGAACCAGGCGCCGTAATCGAAGGCGATCCCGCACTTGTTCTCGCAGAAATCCCTGACCTGATCCTGGGTCTTGAAATAGGCGCCCAGATCGATCCACAGCAGGTAGGTGCCCTGAAGCTCCGCGACCTTGACCTTGGGAGCCCTCTTCTCGAAGGTCTCCTTTACGTAAAGGTAGTTGTCGTAGATGACCTTCCTGACCTCGTCGAACCACTCCCTGCCCTCTCCGAAGGCAGCGGCGCTGGCCACGTAGCCCAGGATGTTGCCGCCGGTGGTGTGCAGGCGGGTCTGGAAGTCCTTGTATCTGGCTCTCAGCTCGTCGTCGGGGATGATGATGTAGGAGTTCTGCAGGCCGGCCAGGTTGAAGCTCTTGCTGGCGGCGCACATGGTGATCAGGAAGCTGTCGTAATCGCCGAGGGTGGCGGTGGGGATGTGCTTGTAGTCCTTCCATTCGAAATCGGCGTGGATCTCGTCGGAGACCACGTAAACACCGTGCTTTTTGCAGATCTCCATCATGCCGCGGAGCTCGTCGGCGGTCCAGATCTTGCCCACCGGGTTGTGAGGGGAGCTCATGAGGAAGAGCTTGACGTCGTTGTCGACGATGCACTTTTCAAATTTGGCCAGATCCAGGGTGTAGGTCATCCCGTCCCTGTCCATGTCGCACATGACCAGCTTCCTGTCGTTGGTGGTCGCCGCATCCTGCATGGGGTAGTAGCAGGGAGTCACGGTCATGACGGCGTCGCCGGGCTTGGTCAGCATCAGTACGACCATGTTGAAGGCCGCAACGATGCCGCAGCCGAAGCAGATCCAGTCCCTCTTGACTTCATAGCCGTGGTATTTCTTCTCCCACTCGATGAAGTTCTCGTAGTAGCTTTCGGGCGGGATGGAGTAGCCCAGAGGATACTTGTCGATGTGGTCCTTGAGGGCTTTCTTTATGGGCTCGGCCAGTTCGAAGTCCATGTCGGCGATCCACATGGCGATGAGATCGTCGCTGCCGAACTTGTTCCACATTCCGTCCCACTTTCTGCTGCCTGTTCCTTTTCTTTCGACGTATTTTACGCTCATATAAGCCTCCTGTTATGTTCTATGGCCTCGTGACGGAACCCTGGGACCGCGCCGCCCCGGCGGGGGCAGAGGTGCGCTGTGCCCGGGATGCTGCGCCACTCGGATCTTACGTTGACCTTGCCGCGGGATCGGTCATTCAGCCCCGCAAATATATTCATCATATTTTATCAAAACGGCCTTGATATATCAAGTGAAGAGGGGCGCGGGAGAGGGCGGCCGGAGGTGTTGCCCGGGGACGCCTTCGGATGATAAAATGAGGCGGGAGGAAACGGCCATGGAAAGACTTAAAAAAATGGAGCTTTACCGGAAGATACTTCTCATCCTGACGGTGCTCATGGTGATCGTTTTCTCCATCCTTTACAGCGTGATCCTGAGGCGCACCGGCTTTTTATTCAGAGGCTCGATCCTTATTCCCGGGGAGCAGGACGGGCTCGCGGTCTATTCCGGCAGGATACGGTGGAAGGCCGCGTCCTTTGCGGTCTCGGAGGGCGCAGATGCCGGCCGCAGCTACACGGTGACCTTTGTCCTTGGAAGCGAGACCGCCGGCCCCTACTATGTTAAGGAGGATCCGTCCGCAGCTCCGAAGAAGGAGCTGGGCAGCTCCTTGACCGGCGTAGAGGTCCGCCTTGGCAGCGAAGTCCTTTTCAGGGGCGGCATGATGACGTCCGGCGGGATCATCTGGCTCTATAACGAGGACGGGAGCGTTGCAAACATCGGCTTTTTCTTTAACAGTTCCGGCATGAACACGGTCATGCCCGAGCTGGATGCGGGCGAAAGCGGCGAGGTCATAAGCGCCCCCTCTGCGATGGATATCCTCGATCTTCTCTACGGCGAAAAGACCTCCCACAGGGGAGACATCAGGGGCTTCTTCATGGGCGTCTTTATGTGCGCCTTAAACGCGGTCTCCATCCTCTTCGCCGAGGAACTCTTCAGGTGGAACCTGCGCTTTACCATCCGCGACGCCGACAGGGCCGAGCCCTCGGACTGGATGATCGCCTCCAGGCGCTTTACATGGGGCTTTCTTGTCCTCATGGCGCTGATCGTGTTTATAGTGGGGCTTAGATAAAGCGGCTGCAGGGAACAGTCACAAATCCCCTTCGTGCGGGCAAGGCCGCGAAAGGAACGTTTATGGCAAAGCAGAACATCTACGACGACGAGACCTTCTTCTCCTCGTACAGAAAGCTGAGGGAGAACCCGGCCTCGGCCAACGAGCTCTTCGAAAAGCCGGCCTTCTTTGCTCTGCTGCCTGATCTTAAAGGCATGAGGGTCCTGGATCTGGGCTGCGGTTTCGGCGATCACTGCGCGGTCTATGCCAAAATGGGAGCAACCGTCACCGGCATCGACATCTCGGTCAAAATGCTGGATGCCGCCCGAAAAGAGAACGCTGCGCCGAATATAACCTATATCAACATGACCATGGAAGACATCGGAAGCCTCAGCGGGCCCTTCGACCTGGTCGCAAGCTCCCTCGCGATCCAGTACGTCGAAGATTACAGAGGGCTGGTCAAAAGCGTCTTCGAGCTGCTGAAACCCGGCGGCCTCTTCGTCTTTTCGCAGGAGCACCCAGTCGTCAGCTGCTTTAACGGCGGAAGCCGCTGGACCAAGGACGAAAACGGAAACAAGCTCTTCGCCAACCTGGCCTTTTACAGCACCGACGGCGAGCGGGAGGAGAGCTGGTTCGTCGATCATGTTAAGAAGTATCACCGGACCTTCTCGACCGTTATCAATACCCTGATCGAGGAGGGCTTCGTCATTGAAAGGATCACAGAACCGATACCCACCGAAGAGCAGCTAAAGGCTTATCCCCAGCAGGCGGACCTCCTCCATCGGCCGGACTTCATGCTGGTGAGGGCGAGGAAGAAAGACTAAGGACGCAAAGCAAGGAAGTGGGCCGGACCGATCGCCGCCCTGCGCCTGCATTAAAGGAGGCAAAATGGCAGTCGAAAAGCTTGAAACGAAGGATATCGCGATCATAAACAGGGAGCTCTGGGAAAGGGTCATCGCCTTCCATGGGCACATCTGCCCCGGAGTGACCATAGGCTACAGAGCGGCGATCTACGCTTCTAAGCTGCTGGGGCTTAAATTCTCAGAGGACGAAGAGGTTGTCTGCATCTCGGAAAACGATGCCTGCGGGGTGGACGCGATACAGGTGATCCTGGGCTGCAGCGCCGGTAAAGGCAATCTGCTGTTCCACATGAGGGGGAAAAGCGCCTACACGTTCTATGAAAGGGAGAGCGGCAGGTCAGTGCGCCTGATGCTGAACCGCCCTACCCAAAAGATGAGCAGGCAGGAAGCGCTGAAATACTATCACGAGCTCCCGGACGAGGAGATGTTCAGCGTGGGACCCGCCCGCATCCCCCTTCCGGAGCCGGCGAAGAACTTCGATTCCTACGTGTGCGAGGAGTGCGGCGAGCTGACGGGCTCCAACTGGATACGCATAGTGAACGGCAGAAAGCTCTGCATGGACTGCGCGGGAGAGTACAACAGGTTCAACGTGTAGGCCGTCTTCCTTTTGAGTGAAAGCAGGTCCACATGTTTTGCAATACCATCGCCGGGAACCGGAATGATCCGCAATATCATGCAATTTGCGGATCATTTTTAAATAGACTGTTGACATGCTGCAATACGCATTATATTATTAGGATAACAGTCCGCAAAATATTAAAAAATGCGGAGCATAATCAAACTGAGGGGAGATGAATACAATTGCTAAGCCGGTCCGAGTGCATAAGGGAATATGGGTCAGACTACAAAATCCAGCAGAAAATAGATGAAGGCACACTTTTCAGGGTCGGGAAGGCAATTTATTCTGAAGATAAATACGTACCGGAACTGGCAGTGTTGACTTATCGGTATCCGAATGCGGTCGTTACAATGCACAGCGCCTTTTATATTCATGGGCTCACTGATGTGATCCCCGGTATATACGATCTTGCTACCGACAGGAACGCTGCAAAAATACGTAACAGCCAAGTTAATCAGTACTTCTATCCTTCTGAATCATTTACGCTGGGGATAGAAACTGCAGACTACCAGGGTTACCCTATAAAGATTTACAATAAAGAGCGGATGCTGATAGAACTGCTTCGATATAAGAGCAAACTTCCGTTTGACTATTACAAGGAAGTTCTGCTCAACTATAGAAGGATAATACCCGCCCTTGATATCCAGGCTATTCAGGACTACGCATTTACATCCCCCAAGAGTCGGAAGATTATGGAAACACTTCAGATGGAGGTACTGTAATGGCAAATTTAGCTGAACTTGCGGCGCAAGTCAGAAATGACGGATACTCCATAGTTAATGCGGAAGCAAAGGTCTGCCAAGATATCGTACTCAAGGCGATCGCTGAAAGCAGCCTCAACAAAAATGTAACAATCAAAGGCGGCGTAGTAATGCGAAGCATATCCAACGATTCACGGCGTGCAACACAGGATATGGATCTGGATTTTATCCGCTACTCCCTTTCTGATGATTCCATCCGCAGATTTATCAATAAACTGAACTGCCTTGACGGGATCACGATACGCATAAACGGTGATATTGCGGAATTGTCCCAGCAGGAGTATAACGGGAAAAGAGTAATCGTGGACATCGAAGATGATACGGGACATGTTTTCCATAGCAAGATCGATCTTGGCGTGCACAAACATGTTCAGATAGAACAGGACGAATACTGTTTTGATGTGTGCCTTGATGATGTCGGAGCCAGCCTGCTCATCAATTCAAAAGAACAGATATTCACCGAAAAACTACGTTCATTGCTGAGGTTTGGGCCGCTCTCAACACGTTACAAGGATATCTTTGACCTGTACTACCTTTCAGATTATGTGGACAAGGAACGACTGCTTGAATGTATGAATACCTACATTTTCAGCGATGCTTCGATGCGCGAAAATGAGATGGCAGCAGTGATCAAAAGACTCAGTCGCACAATCTCTGATCGCCTGTACCGTCAGAACATCGAAAGATCCAAAAGGCAGAACTGGCTTGATATAAGCCCGGTTGATGCATTTGACAAGATAACAGAATTCCTTGAGAACCTGTAAATATTCCCAAAAGCTTCATCCTCGCGAGAATGTTAGAAATGCCCTGCAAATGCATAAAGGACTTGTTTAGACTACCAAGATTTCAGTGTAAAAGCAGGCCCCGAAGGACCTGCTTTTATGTAGTCATTGTTTAATTGATCTTGGGAAGCACCCGCCCGCCGTATCTCAAGCCGAGGAACTTCCCGTCCGGCGACCAGGCCAGCATTGCAGTGGAAGAATGATGCCTGTCCTTTATGCGTAAAGCGCCGCTCTCAAGCATTTCACTATCAAGAAGTTTCCCACTTCGGCTGAAGATCTCGATCGCATTATCCTTACGTTTTAGAGTAAAGCCGACATTTTCACCGGAAAGATACTGTCCTTCGGCGACAGACAAGGCTTCTTCGTCCCATTGACAAGGAGATAATTCGGCGAATTCACGGCCGGTAAGGGAGGTGAACACCTTTTTTGCTATGGTTATCGCGGGCTGCCCTTCGAGATTGAGAAATACCAGCACACCGATGTTCTCCCGAGGACACCACATCATATAGTTCGAGATACCCGTCAAACCGCCCGAATGTCCGTAGGCAAAATCACCGTCGGCCATAGCGATCTCCGCAAGACCGTAACCGTAACGAAGACACTCGTTGTAGACCATGCGGCCTTTTTTCATCTTTGCAACACCATCAGGCGAAAGTATTCTTTCCCCCGATGCGCTCGCGCCGCAATTCATAAGAACATTCAGGTATTTCTTCATGTCTCTTACGGTGGAGCGCATGGCGCCTCCGCCGTGAAGCACAAAGGCCTTATCGTAAAAATCCCGGCAGGAGCACAGTTCTCCGTCCTTTTTGTAGTAAAGATCGGTGCAATTGGGATCGTTTACGGGCTTGATGAACTCGCAGCCGCTCCTATCCATACCCAAAGGCTCAAGTATATGCTTCTTTACATATTCGGCATAGGATGCCTCTCCTCCGTAAAGGCGGACTATCTCGCTCAAAAGACCGTAACCGTCATTGCAATAGCTCATGACTTCTCCGGGCGCGGATAGCCTTATGCTCTGCGAATTGAGACGCTCGATGACCCTCTTCTGACCTTCTTCCGCGAGCTCATTATCGAATGCCAGCTCCGTATTTTGGAAATCGCTTATGCCCATATCACCGGCAACATCCTTGATCACCATTCTCGCCATGGGATAAAATCCGGCGTTATGGTTCATAAGATGGGCGACCTTTATACGTTTGTCCGATACGGCAGGCAGGTAGTCGGAGAGCGACGCGTAGATATCTATCACGCCCTTCTCATAAAGCTGCATGATCGATATACACGTAAATGATTTCGTAAGAGAGGCCATCCCGAATATTGTATCTTCGTTTATCGCCTCGCCAGCATCATTGCGTCTGCCGAAAAAACCCTGATATAAGGTCTCGCCTTCCCCGTTTATCGCCGCAACGGCTGCGCCGGGAATGCTGTAGTCGCGCATCACCTCACCAAGCCATGCTTCAAAGGGTGACATATCTACCATCCTATTTGCTCCATTCTTCTATCTGACGATCAAAAACATCAAGTACGTACTCAAGCTGAACCGTCAGTCTGTTGACCTGACGCATGAACGAAGTGCGAAGGGCCAGAAAATAGTCCGGGCTGGTATTGTCTCTCGTCTTACCCTTTGCTGCTGCGATGCCCGGGAAGATCGGCTGCGGAAGAGCCTCGTCCTGAGAATAAGCGCTGCCCCTGCTGTAGGTAAGACGTACAAGCTCGCCTCCGGCCTTTTTAATGAGGTCATCGGTATTCTTCCCGTCAATTAATCCCATAACCATATTTGCAGCTTCGCGGACCTTTCCGAGGGGACCCCAGACCGGGCTAAGGTCAAATTCGGGAGCCAGCTTCGCATCGATCGCTTTGAGCTCTTTTTCCATGAAATCAACATATGCCGTGAAATCGACAGGGATATTCCTGCACTGAACGTAGTAGCTGCACATGCTGGTCATGAAACGGGCGTCGCGGAGGGTGGATTCCCTGTTGAGCTTATCGATCCCGTCCTCGGGGGAATGCCAGTAATAATAGTCGGGCTTCCCGAAACCGTACTCTCCGAACTGTACCGACGCGGCGAGAGGAACTGAATTACACCAGAAAGTCATATCGCCGGAACGTCCGTTACGCTTTGCCTTCTCCGGTTCTTCATCGTTATAGGGCAGGCAGATCTCTCTTACGAAATCCTCTTTTTCAAGGGCGCTGGTGCGCATCGCGACTTTTCCGAGTCTTCCGAATCCCGCGATATCCATGTTGAGATGAGCGATGCAGTTGTTGTGAAGATCCACGTAATGAGAATCGCTGTAATAGGTCGAGCCGGCGTATCTTCCGTCGGAATGACCGCACCACCAAGCGAGCTTTACGCTGTGGTTGAGCTTTCCTTCGTATTTCTTGAAAATGCGGGCGATCTCAAGCATGGTCATATTAGCAACTGCGTTATCAGTCATTCCTTCATACCAGCTATCATAATGGCCTGAGATCAAAACATACTTATCCGTCTTGCCCTTAATAAAAGCCACAGGCTCACTGGCATTAACGATATTGTTATCCATCGCAATATCCATCTCGGCACAGAGCTCTTCACCCGAATCAACTAAGGCAAGCAGACGATCGCTGTCCGACTTTTTAACTTCCCCGAACGGGAGCCAAGGATACTTTGTATAAAGATCGTCTATGGTCGGATTGCCCCAGACGGCTCCCAGCGTTCCGTGATGCACAATATCAAGGGCATAGGCACATACTATTCCTACAGCTCCCGCGCGTCTAGCTTTCTCGGCGAAATCATATGAGCCTTCAAGGGTAAAAACTATCTTTCCCTTAATTTCATCACTGAAACGCCTTGCCTCTGACTTCTGAGTCGATACTGCTTCGCCGGTATCAAACAGCTGAAGCTCTCCTCCCTTCTTCCTTCCCATCTCATCGAAGTACAGCGGCGCTTTAAGGCTCTTGCATTCAGCGCTGTATACGAAGGGAGTGAGTTTGAATTCGTGCTTTACGCCGTCAGGAGTGAATACGGAAAGATGACCGCCCTTGGGAAGAGAACGGTAGACGTCAAATTTGACACGCTCGTATTCCACGCCGTATTCTTCGAGTCTGCTGCAGATCAGGTCCACAGCCTGTTCTCCGGCTTCTGAACCGCTGTAACGGTGAAGCTTGGAGAATGCTTCCAGATCCACCCACATTTTATCGATATCTACCTGAGCGGAGGTTTCGGCAGCGAAATCATATGCTTCCTGATAAATTGCCATTTGATCTCCTTTCTATAACACAAACTACTGAATATTATTTATTTCTCTGACATTGTGACATGCTACGAAATGCCCGGGCTCCAGTTCCTCGAACTGAGCGTTCTCCTGGCTGCAGATCTCTGTAGCGTAGGGACAGCGCGGAGCAAAACGGCATCCGGGTTTCGGGTTGATCGGTGATGAAATCTCACCCTTAAGCAATATGCGGTTGACCTGATAATCGATATCGGGTACAGGTATAGCCGCAAGAAGCGCTTTTGTGTAGGGGTGATACTGATGGCGGAACAGTTCGTTGGCGCCGCAGTATTCGACCACGTTTCCGAGATACATTACCAGTATGTTGTTTGAAATATGCTTAACGACCGACAGATTATGGGTAATAAACAGGTATGTCAGGCCCAGCTCGTCCTGAAGATCCTGCATCAGATTGAGAATCTGCGCCTGAATGGATACGTCAAGGGCGGACACCGGCTCGTCGCATACTATGAACTTGGGATTGAGAGCCAGAGCTCTTGCAACGCCTATTCTCTGGCGCCTTCCTCCGTCAAGCTCATGGGGATATGAACCGGCCAGATTGTGCGCAAGTCCGACTGTTGACATGAGCCTGCTGACGTGCTTTTGGATATCCTCTTTGTTATCGTAAACGTGGAATACTTCAAGAGGTTCCTGTATTATTTCGGCAACGCTCATACGGGGGTTTAAGCTCGAATAAGGATCCTGGAATATGATCTGCATGTCGCGGCGCAATTCCTTTATCCTCGCCTTGCTTATGTTGGTTATATCCTCGCCGTTGAAGATTATCTTTCCGCCCGTATTATCAAGCAGGTGGAGGATGGTACGGCCTAAAGTGGACTTGCCGCACCCTGATTCACCTACGACGCCCAAGGTCTCCCCTGCCTCTATGCCAAAAGTAACATCATCTACTGCATGAAGGCTGCCGGCGGGAGTTTTGAAGTATTTTTTCAGATGTTCCACACGAAGTATTTCGCCCATCTTACTGTCCCTCCTTGGTGTATAAATGACAGCGGACTATGTGCCCTTCGCTGAGCTCCAGCGCCTTGGGATGCTCTTCATCGCATATCGGCAGCTTGTATGAACAGCGCGGAGCGAAGGGACATCCCTTGGGGAGATTGGTCGGATCGGGCATCAGACCGGGGATAGGCGTCAGCCTGTCGGTCTCGACATTGATCTTCGGGATGGCGCCGAACAGTCCCTTGGTATAGGGGTGGGTCGTCTCTTTAAAGATGTGATAGCGCGTTCCGAATTCTACGATCTCGCCAGCGTATATAATGGCGACTTTATTGCACTCACCTGCTACAACTCCCAGATCGTGGGTGATAAGTATCATCGAGGTCTTGAAATCCTTCTTAAGATTGGACATGAGCTCCAGTACCTGCGCCTGGATGGTTACGTCCAGGGCGGTGGTCGGCTCATCCGCTATCAGCAGCGAAGGATTACAGGCAAGAGCGATGGCTATGATAACGCGCTGCCGCATTCCGCCGGAGAACTGATGAGGGTACTCTCCGAAGCGTGACCCGGGAATTCCCACCAACTCCAGCATCTCCACTGCCTTTTCGTGGATCTCCTTTCCGGTCATGCCCTTGTTATGCAGGCGGACGACCTCTTCGATCTGGTCGCCTACAGTGATGACCGGATTAAGAGAGGTCATGGGATCCTGGAAGATCATCGATATCTGTCCTCCGCGGATCTTTCTCATCTCCTGCTGCGACTTTTTTAGAAGGTCTTCGTCCTTATAGATTATCTCGCCATTGGTTATTTTCCCGTAAGGGCCGGGTATCAGATTCATTATCGCAAGAGCCGTGGTGGTCTTGCCTGCGCCGGTCTCACCAACAAGTCCTATGGTCTCGCCTTCGTCTATGCTGAAGCTGACGCCGTTAACAGCCTTGACAACGCTGTGACGGGTATCGAATTCTACATAAAGGTTTTTGACTTCCAATAAATGTGACATATCAACCCCTCCTTACTTCAGCTTGGGGTCAAGAGCATCACGCAGACCATCGCCGAAGAGGTTCAGCGACAGTATGGTCAGCATTATTGCCAATCCCGGGAACATAACTACATGAGGATAATCGCGGATATACTGCCTTCCGGCGGAAAGCATAGCGCCCCATTCGGCCATCGGCGCCTGGATGCCGAGCCCTATGAAGCTGAGGGAGGCTGCATTGATTATTGAGCCTGCAACTCCGAGGGTCACCTGAACTATTATGGGCGCCAGACAGTTGGGGAAGATATGCTTAAGTATTATTCGGAAATCATTGGCCCCTATCGCATTGGCGGCTTCTATGAATTCCTGGTCTTTGACTGTCAGGATCGACGCTCTGACCGTACGTGCATACCTCGGTATCGAACCTATGCTTATAGCGAGCATCATGTTAAACAGGCCCGTTCCAAGGCTTGCTGCAATGGCTATGGCGAGAAGCAAGCTGGGTATGGACTGCACCATATCGCACAGACGCATGATGGTGTTATCTACAAATCCGCCGTAGTAACCTGCAAATATACCCACTATGGTACCGACTATCGCCCCCATCGCAGTCGCGACGAAGCCGATTATGAGGGATACCCTGCTCCCGTAAAGCAGACGGCTTAAGATGCAGCGTCCGAGGTTGTCGGTCCCGCAGGGAAAAGCCGCGCAGGGCTTTATCAGATAACGGTTTACCGGATCTTCATCGTCATACCAATAAGGAGCGAGCTTATCCGCAAAGATCGCGCAAAATATAAGGACGATCAGGATCGAAAGTCCGACCATGGCCGTTCTGTTCCTGCGAAGCCTGTCCCACGCCTGTAAAAACTGACTTTCTTTTTTATAAACGCTGATATCGGCTTCGGTCCGATCGATGACAGGATTGGGAACGTTACTCATTTTCGCTCTCCTCCTTCTTCACTTTCTTCTTTGATCCCCTGCTGTACTGGGATTTGATCCTCGGATCTGCAAAGGCATAGAGCAGGTCAACGAGAAGATTGACAAAACTGAATACCGCCGCGAGGAATAATACCCCTCCGAGGACCATGGGATGGTCACGCTTCTTAATGGAATCTACCATAAGCTTGCCGACACCGGGTATTGAGAATATGGTCTCGGTCAGTATCGAGCCGCCGAGGAGCATTCCGAACTGAAGGCCTACCGCAGTGATAATGGGTATCAGAGCGTTTTTCAAAGCGTGATAGTAGATAACCACGGATTCCTTCTGTCCCTTCGCTCTTGCAGTGCGGATGTAGTCCTGTCTGATGATCTCCAGCATGGATGATCTGGACATTCTCATTATTACCGCAGCGGAGCTCGATCCGAGGGTGATAGCCGGCAGTACCATCTGAGAAAGGGACCTGTATCCGGATGAAGGGAACCAGCCGAGTTTGACTGAAAATGCTATTATAAGCAGCAGTCCCATCCAGAACGCAGGCATTGAGTTTCCCAGGAGCGCCAAAACAGTAGCGATGTTGTCAAACACCGAGTACTGCTTTGTCGACGCGATGATCCCGGCAGGAATGCCTATTATCAGAGCAACGAGAACGCCCGAGGAGGCAAGCCTTAATGTTACGGGGAAGCGGGAGAGCAATTCACCGAGCACAGGCTTTCGCGTAGCATAGGAATCGCCAAGATCACCGTGCAGAACTATGCCTTTGATATAGTTTACGTATCTGGTCCAAAACGGATCATCGAGTCCCAGCTCATCTCTGAGTGCCGCGATATCGTCAGGCGTAGCCATATCACCAAGTATGACCTTTGCCGGGTCGCCCGGAGTAATGTACATCAAAGTGAAAACTATGAGTGATACGCCCAGCAAAACAGGAATCATCAGCAAGAGCCTTCGGCCTATATATTTAAGCAATACGGTCACCCCTTTTGATTACAATTGTATCAAAACAGAAATACGTTCGGTCGGAAATAGTATACATCCAAGACTGTAACAATTAAACAGTCTTATAAAACAAGCGGGAGTACCAAGCCCTATAGAGCCATGGTGCCCCCGCTCGGAAATCTAACTGATAGTTGTCAGATTCTTTAGAATGCTACTCGGTCCACTCCCAGGTCCAGGGTTCATAGTTATAAATGGTGTACTCTATGTTGGAGAGCTTGGCGGAGTAAGCATTGGTATTTACACTCTGATAGTACCAGGTTCCGGGATAGTATTCGCAAAGAGCCTTCTGGATCTCTACGTATACATCGCCACGGGCCTTGTCATCGAGGGTCTGGCGGGCCTGATCGAGCAGAGCGTCGATCTTGGGATCATTGGTATGTGCCCAGTTGGAGCCGCCTATCATGGTGGAGTGATAGAGTCCGTAGAGAGCGTTGTCGGGGTCGCCGTTGGATACCCATCCGAACATGCAGACATCGAAATCTCCGGTGTTGATCGCGGAGGTGTAAGCAGCATATTCGAGAGTGGTGATCTCGGTGTTGACGCCCAGCTGCTTCCATGCGTTCTGAATTACTTGAGCTGCATCGATACGATACTGATTCTCATTCGTGTAGATCCTCAGATTGAACCCGTCCCCATAGCCGGCTTCCTTCATGGCAGCCTTTGCCTTGTCCATGTCGAATTCGGGAACATCGAGGTCCTGAGTGGAGTACTTGATTACGTCAAGGAGCGGGCCCTTGGCGACAGAACCGATATTGTTGTATGCGGCAGCCAGAATAGCCTTCTTGTCTACTGCATAACCCAGAGCCTTACGTACCTTTACGTCTGCGAGGGGGCCCGGAGTCTCGGTGTTGTAGAACGCAGCCTGAATGGTGGTTCCCTGTCCCTGGAGCAGGACCAGATCCTTGTTATCCTGGATCTTGGTTATGTCGGTGACGGGGACGTCGTATGCGAAGCTGGCTCCGCCGGTCTCAAGCTCGATGGTCCTGTTGGCGTTTTCGGAAATGTTCTGCCAAATGAGGTTCTTGATCTTGGCCTTCTCGCCCCAGTACTCATCGTTGCGGACGAAGGTGACGCTCTCACCGTTTACGGCGCTCACATACTTATACGGGCCGGTTCCGATGGGGTTGGCGCTGATCTCGGAGCTCTCGGCATTGGCGTAGAGCTTGGAGGGAAGAATGCTGGCGCCTGCCTGCTGGAAACCGTAGAGCGCGGAAGCGTTGGGGTATAAATAGTGGATCTCAATGGTGTTGTCATCGATGATCTTGAAAGCATCCTTATCGATGAAGGATACCTTGGAACCTACATAGGGAGATTCGATAGCACGGATGAGGGACCACTTTACATCCTCGGCGGTCATGGGATCGCCGTTGTGGAACTTTACGTTCTTGCGCAGATGGAAAATGATGGTAGTCTCATCAGGGAGATCCCAGCTCTCAGCGAGTACGCCCTTGAATTCGCCGTTGGGTTCAAGATCAACCAGCTTTTCGAAAACCATAGAAGCAGGACGTGAAGCGAATACGTCGGACTGATACTGAATATCAAGGGTCTGAGGATATCCGCCCTGAGCAATGACAAGATTTCTTGTCTCGTTGATATTGCTGTCATCCTTCTTGCCGGAACTCGAATTTCCGCAGCCCGCGAAAACACCGAGCATCAGCGCAAGGATCATAAGCAATGCGACTGATTTCTTCATGATAATACATCCTTTCTGAATAACAATTCTGCCCCGGCCCGGCCGGAAGCAACTGACATGCACATCTAAAACTTTCTTAATTCCAGTAATGTGCTTCTGTAAAATGATTTTATACTTGACTGGAAATACTGTCTATGGTATTTTGGGGGTTGTCGTTATCGCCAAAAAAATTACAGAGGGGCATATCATGGAGATCTCACAGCTTGAATGTTTTCTCGCCGTCGAAAAACACGGTTCGATGAACCTCGCCGCGCAGGCGTTGTTCTGTTCCCAGTCAAAGGTTTCCAATTCCATAAAGGAGCTTGAAGAGGAACTGGGAAGACCGCTCTTCATGCGCACGAACAAGGGGGTGCAGCCGACATCCTTCGGAAGAGAGCTGGTGCCTTACGCCAGAGCTGTCATCACGCAGATCAGCCAGCTGCAGGATATGTATCGCCAAAAGGGCAAGTCGGGGACCATGCTCAAAATCTGCTGCAACAATTTCAACTTCGCCACTCTGGCCGCTACGGAACTGTATTCCCGTCACAAGGATGAAAAGCTGAACATCACCATGCGCGACTGTTCCAGGACCGAATGCATTGAATCGGTAGCCAACAGATATGCGGAGCTGGCCGTTATTCGCATATGGAACTATCAGTTAAACATGATGAACAAGCATCTCAGGACCCAAAAGCTTGAATTCTTTCCCCTTTGCATCATGCCGGCGTCAATCGCGGTCGGGCCCAATAACCCGCTGTTCTCAAAGGAGGACGGGACTGTAAAGCCTTCCGAGCTCAACCCGTTCCCGACGATCGTTTTTGATTATACTATGTATAATCCGAACATCGTCATATACGAGATGTTTAAAGATCTTGAAGTAAATAATATTTTTTCTGTGACCAGCTCTTCCACCTTAAGAGATATCCTCCTGACAACGGACGCTTATTTCCTCACGTGCGGGAGCTCCAAACCCGGCAGTAAAGGACTGCATAATTTCGCCGACTGCCGTGTTCTTGAATTAAAAGATTGCGATATAACAGGTCATATAGGCTATATCAAGCAGTCGGACCAAAATCTCTCATCCTACGGGAGGGAGTATGTCGATATTATCACTGATTATCTCCAAACCATATAGCGGAACCGTCCTTTTGAGATAATAGGCTGATAAGTTTTTAACTTTTGAAAAATTGAAACGCAATAAGCCGCAATTACGGGTAAAAAGAATGCGGCCTTCCCGGTGAAGTGCACCCCTTTCGTTAGACAAAACCTCTAATGAAAGGGGTTTAACATGTCAGGGAAAAAGAAGTATTCAGATGAGTTCAAAGTTAAAGTCGTAATGGATTATCTGGATGGCCATAGTGGCGG
>Ga0208297_1000877_pt1 | contig 41981 bp, 42 predicted proteins | sample LMS_cellobiose_e_FD_187367 | JGI IMG/M metagenome (GOLD analysis project Ga0208297, IMG submission 187367) | Rumen-fistulated moose microbial communities from Alaska, USA - LMS_cellobiose_enrichment (SPAdes) (version 2) | ecosystem: Host-associated > Mammals > Digestive system > Stomach > Rumen... | reverse complement strand
AAAAAAGCTGCTTCAGCAGCAGCTTGAGAAATGGTTGCGGTTGGTGAATTTTTCAGAGCCCGTGTCGGGCTGCCGGCATCATCGCCTTGAAGGCGCGGTGCATACCACCGGCTCAGCCGGTGGTTTTGATTACAGTATTCTTAGGATGCCTTGACAAAATAATTTGCGGTGCTATATTTTTTGAATAAACTAGAAAAGGGAGGAAATCCTATTCTATAAAAACAGACTTATTAAAATAACAGCATAAAAATCAGGCTGCCTCAACGAACTAGCACTTTGTAAAGACCAATCTGATTTTTAACCATGCCAACTGCTTTTTTGTGCCGTGTATCAGCATACACGGTGCATTTCTGCATTTGCATTGGCATGGACGCTGTGCTAGGCGTGTTGAGGCGTGTAAATCAGGGATGCACCTCTTTTTATGGTGTTTCCCAGCCAACACGGAGAAACACCTCATGCCCGGCAACAGCAACCTGCACGATTCTTCGCGAAACAAGCAAGACGAGTTCTATACCAATCTTCAACTCATAGAAGACGAACTTAAGCACTACCGAAATCACTTTAAAGGCAAACGTGTACTTTGCAATTGCGACGACCCCTACGAAAGCAATTTCTTCAAATATTTCGCCATGAATTTCAATGCGCTGGGACTTAAAAGCCTCACCGCCACCTGCTATAGTTCATCGCCCATCGCACAACTAGAACTCGGTTTATTCGAGGATAATTCCAGAGAAAACCAAAAAGAATCACGGGGAAAACAGCCCTACAAAATCGTCATAACCGAGGTAAAAGACGAAAATGGCGACGGGCGCATTGATCTTGCCGATGTGGAACTTCTGATCCGCAATCGAGGGAATGTTCTCACAAAACTTGCCGGCAACGGAGACTTTAGAAGCGAAGAATGTGCTTCACTGCTGGATGAGTGCGACATCGTCGTTACCAATCCCCCATTCTCGCTGTTTCGCGAATACATAACGCTTTTGACCACACATAACAAACAGTTCCTGATCATCGGCAATCTGAACGCCGTTACTTATAAGGAAGTCCTGCCGCTGATCATGCGGAATAAGATGTGGCTCGGTTACAAGAGCGGCCATTTTTGGTTCAAGGTTCCGGAATGCTACGAAGAAAAGGCAACCGACTTCAAAATCGACGAAACAGGTCAAAAGTGGCGAAGAATGGGAAATATCTGTTGGTTTACGAACCTCGACATTGAAAAACGTCATGAAAAGATGCTCCTGTGGAAAAAATATTCTCCGGAAGCATATCCCGCTTACGATAATTACAATGCAATAGATGTTTCGAAGACTGCCGACATACCATGTGATTATTTTGGCATAATGGGCGTACCCATTACTTTTATGGTACAGTACAACCCCGACCAATTTGAAATTTTAGGTGACACTCGATTTCACGATGGTGAAGATACTTCTAATGACATTAATATTATCAATGGGAAAATTAAATTTCGACGAATTCTTGTTCGTAGACGACCTGAGAAAGGACGGAAAGAATGAATATTGACGAATGCAAAGTCACTATACGGGAAATTTTCGACGGCTATATGGACGACGCCGAAATGGGGGTGAAAGCATATGGCGGAAAACTTAATGTTCGCCCCGCGTACCAGCGTGAGTTCGTATATAAGCCTCAACAACGTGATGCGGTAATAAATACAGTGCGCCACGGCTTTCCTTTGAACGTAATGTACTGGGTTCGTAACGGGGCTGGCGGATTCGAAATGCTGGACGGCCAGCAGCGGACTATCTCCATATGCCGCTATGTGAATGGAGAGTTTTCAATCGGCCATCAGACTTTTGCGAATTTGACAACCGAAGAGCAGGAGCAGATACTTAACTACGAATTGGTGATTTATATCTGTGAAGGCACGGAGCGAGAAAAGTTGGATTGGTTCGATGTAATAAACACCGCCGGAGAAAAACTTACCGCGCAGGAACGCCGCAACGCCATATATGCTGGGCCGTGGCTTAGCGAAGCGAAAAAATATTTTTCAAAACCCGGTTGCCCCGCTGTACAAACCGCCGATAATTACTTGAGCGGGTCAGCGATTCGTCAAGAGATCCTTGAAACGGTGCTCGAATGGATATCCGCCCGCGATGGCGGCGAAATCAGAGACTATATGTCCGATCATCAAAACGATTCCGGCTGCGAGGAGTTGTGGAAATATTTTGATGCAGTCATAACATGGATAAAGGAAACTTTTCCCAATACGCGCACCAAATTGATGAAGGGATTGCCTTGGGGAATTTATTATAATAAATATGGAAGCATCAAACATGATGCAGCAGCATTGGAAAAGCGCATCTCGCAATTGCTTCGCGACGATGAAGATGTAAACGACATCACAAACCAACGAGGAATTTATGAGTATCTGCTTGATGGAGATGAGCGGCATTTGAGCATTCGCACATTTTCGCCCAAAATGGCGAGAACTGCATACGAGCGTCAAAAAGGAATTTGTCCGCGATGCGGTAAACATTTTGCGATTGAGCAAATGCAGGCAGACCACATCATACCATGGAGCAAAAGAGGCAGAACCATCGCAGAGAACTGCCAAATGTTGTGTGCAGACTGCAATCGACACAAATCTAACAAGTGAACTGAGCAAATGTTCTGGCAAGGGAACTCCCGGCCGGGGATTTTTTATGCCATTTCGGTGACCCCGCCGGAGTTGATGTCGCCGAAACTTGCGGAGCTTCCCGGCGAGAGTATGTCGGACGACGGATGGCGTCGCCGCGAACGCGGAAACTCCCAGCGGCGCAGATGACGGCGAGGCGGCCCCAGGTCGTTAAATCTCGGTCAGCGCGGCTTCGATGGCGGCGAGGATCTCCGCCGGTTCGGACATGCGCCCCACTCCGTCGGCTCCGCAGGCGACGTGCCCCGCCACCGGACCGCAGAAGCGGACGCCGCGCCGTTTCAGCACCGCCACGTTGTCGGCACAGGCGGCGTGAGCCCACATCTTGGGATTCATCGCCGGCGCCAGCAGCACCGGCCCCGCAAAGGTCGCGGCAAAGGTGGTCAGCGCGTCGTCGGCGATCCCGTGGGCGTACTTGGCGATGAAGTTCGCCGTCGCGGGAACTACCGCGAAGAACTCGGCCTCGTCCGCGAGCGCAACGTGCCCGGGCCGCCATTCCGGCTCTTCCCAGAGCGAAGTCACCACCTCGTGGCGCGAAAGCGTGCGGAAGGTCAGCGGCGCGACGAAGCGCGTCGCGTTCTCCGTCATCAGCACGCGCACATCATACTTTTTGGCGAGTTTGCCGCAGAGGTCGGCGGCTTTGTAGGCGGCGATGCCGCCGGTGACTCCCAATGCGATCACTTTCGGCACCATGGTACGCTCCCTTCGGGTATCAGTCCGGTACGCAGCCGGAACGAACGGAACAATCCTTCGAGTTCTCCGGCGGCGGTGGCGAGATCGTCGTTCACGATCACAAAATCGTAGAGCCGGAACCGCGCCAGTTCCCGCTCGGCGGCGGCGATCCGCAGCGTCAACTGCTCTTCCGAGTCGGTGGCGCGCTTGCGAAGCCGCGTCTCCAAAAGTTCCAGCGACGGCGGAGAGATCAGCACGAACACGGCCGCGGCGGCAAGTTCGGGATCGCGCTTCGCGGCTTCGCGGATCTGCGCGGCGCCCTGCACGTCGATGTCCAGAATGACGTCCGCACCGCGACGCACCCGGTCGAGCACTTCGCTCTTGAGCGTGCCGTAACGGTGGGCGAAGACGCGCGCCTCCTCGACGAAGCCGCCCGCCTGCGAACGCGCTTCGAACTCCTCCGGGGTCAGAAAGTAGTATTCGCGCCCGTCAAGTTCTCCGGGGCGCGGCTCCCGCGTGGTGCAGGAGATCGAAAACTCCAGTTCGGGCAGATGCTTGCGCACCTCCCCCACCAGCGTGGACTTGCCCACCCCGCTGGGTCCGGAAAGCACGATCAGATTGCCGGTGCGTGTTCGGGTTTCATTCATGATGCGATACAGACTCCTCATCGACTCCGGGGCATTCGTTCTGCCAGCCGGGAAAGTTCCAGCGCTCCGGGAAGTCGCGGCACTGACGCGGCTTCACGGGTTCGATCCCGCACGCGGCCGCCCCATCGGGAGCGACGATCAAATATATGCAACTGCCGTCGGAGCGCTCGTTCAAAGCCAGCCATTGCCGATCGGGAGAAAGCCGCGTCGAGTCCGCGAAAAACTTTTGTTCCGGTACTCCGAGAAACTCCGCGATCGCTTCGGCTTCGCCGGGGAGCAGTTTTACGCACCCCGGCCAGCGGCAGCAACTGCCGCAGCGGCGGCAGACAAACGACATGACCGGCTCCCCCGCGGATCAGCGGAAGAGATCGTAGGTCAGATCGTCGTCCTTGATGTCAAGCAGGAAGAAGCCGAGGATGAAGTCGGCAAATTCCACCGGATGCACATACAGATCCCCATCGAGGAACAGCCCCAGCGACCCGCCGAACGCCCAGTAGTCGCGCGGTCCCTCGAAGAAGTCGTAGACGCGCTGGATGGGTTCGGGGAAGCCGGTGCGGGTCTCAACGTAACGCTCGACGAGCGAAGTGCTTTCAAGGACGCTGAAGTTTTCCTCGCCGACACAGATGAACGACCAGTACCACCCCTCTTCGATGCCCAGACCGTACTGACGGTTGTGGATCTTGTACGCCTTGGCGGTCATGCCGATGCCGGCGCCGACGTCAATGGCGCGAGTCGCCATCAGCCGCGCTTCGATGGCGGGACCGAGACCGAGCGCCACACTGAAGGTGTCAAGCGCATCGATGATGCGGTTGGGGATGTAGAAGACGAGACGCTCTTCGATGGTGGCGCTGTGGGCCTGGGAGGCGAAGAGACCGGTCGCGACGACCGCGAGAGTCAGGAACAATTTTTTCATGAATATTTCTCCGAATCCATAGTTGGTTGAACTGCGAAACACCAAAATTCCACACCTTATATTAAACTAACCTCTTGGGGAGATTTTTACAAGTCCCGGCGGACAAAAAAAGGACTAAAAGCGGGGAGTTGGCGCGGCGATCCGAAAAAAAACGGCATATGGCCTTGACATTTTTCATGAGACCCTCTATATTATAAGACAACATGCCGCGGGGTAGAGCAGTGGTAGCTCATCAGGCTCATAACCTGAAGGTCAATGGTTCGATTCCATTCCCCGCTACCAACGCCTGAGGAGGACTTGCAAAACGCAAGTCCTCTTTTTTTGTGCTCAGATTAGCAGAGTTGTGACTTGAGACCATAAGAAAACGGTCTATTTTCTTTTACTGTCCGAACCCATTTCAGACAGCAGTTGGCCCATGGATAGACTAACAATAGACTAACAATAGCCTAACCTGATGCAAAAGTCAAGCCGGTTCTTCACCTGATGAGCTACCACTGCTCTACCCCGCGGCATTCACATCACCACAGACATTCGATTGCATTCACTCCATATCCAGAGGGCCACGGGTCCTCTGGATATGGAGATAATCTGCCACTATCCTTGCGAGTGGCTCTGCATCGTGTTATATTACGATATGATGAGGTACGACAACGAAGTGGAGACATGGCAGTCATGACGGACAAAGAGATTCTGAAGCAATGCAGTGGCGTGAGCAAGACTCAGCACTATAAAGTCGACGCCCAAGCCATCAGACGAGGCAAGGCAAACTTGGCATTGATGATGACCCTGACCACGGCTGATCACTACGATTGGTTCACTGGCAAGTTTCCTTCACACAATTTCTTCGACTACCACGGCTACCGGGTCTATAGAAGGAATGTTTGTCAGCCAGCCATTTCGATTCCTGTGGAAGAACAGCACAGGTTAAGGACTCTCAATAACGAGTTGAAAGAAATAAGCGAGAGATCTCTTTACCCAAGCATCGACCGTCAGAAAGACATCAGAGCTGAAATCCTGCTTCGTGTTCAACAACTCACTCCACTTTTACTCGATAACCTCGTCAAGCGGTCAACTCAACAGATGCACTATATCGGTGAGATTTGTGATGAGGACGATCGCCTGATTCTGGATAAGGTTGTAGACTTGGTTTACATATATATCGAAGCCAACGGCTGCGCGGATGTTGAAGATGCACTGGCAAGGACCTATGATGACTTTGGGATTGGCGAAGGAACTTTTGATCCGGTTCCAATAGACGAACGTACCCACTGGGGCATGGCCTCATGTCGCATTGATGCTCTCGACCACAGCAAGTACTATTTCGATTCCGCCTCGATGATGCGAATTTCATTTGATGATCATAATTTGGTGCTTGGGGAAGTCGTAGCAGATAAGACCACTAAAACATTGACTCCCCATACCAGATGGAGTAAAGAATATCGATCTCGAAACGGTGCAGATTTGACAGTACCGTTTGAAAGACCATATCCGCTGTGGAATCTTTCGATGATCCAACTCAGAAAAGATCACGTCATCATGTTGACCGATAATCTGTTGTTGGCAACTCAAAAGCAGCAGGAAATAGAAGACGATATAAAGGAAATATCCCAACAAGAATTTGTGTCTGAATTTGGGAATTATAGTTTAAAGCAGTATTACGAATTTGAACCAACTTATTCTCCGGTCTTGGAAGAGAGAATAAAGCGCGAAGTTGAGGCCAGAATAGAAAAGAAATGGTCTGAAAAACAAGGGTGGAAAACAATCAGAGAAGAACTGCATAATAGATTAAACTACAGCGAATTAAGTCAACATGATGTAATTTATTATGCGGCGCGATTCCTCAGCGTCTATAAGCCCAGTGTATCAGATGTGCCATTGATAGAACATTACGATCCGAAACAACGGATAGTATTTCTTGCCAGCGCAATCAAATGTGTCGAATCATGGTGTCATGCCGGCATTGATTGGCAGAAATTATATTCCAAAATCTTGGATATGAATTATTTATCTGGCCAAGATAAAGACTGGTATACATATTGGAACAACACGGAATACTGTACTGACATGTATGATGTTTTGTGCGAGACAGTAGACGAGCTTTATGAGACAGACAGAAAACGTTGGGACCACCTGCATGAGAGCAAACGGTTGTCTGGTGACTTCTGTTGGAGTTCTTGGTTCGGTGGTGATGAAGCCTTGCCGGATGTCAACTGGCGTGAACTTCGTAAACGCGATGTGGTCTATGTCCTGACCGATGACAACAAGGCGTCTTTCACCACCGCGATAAAGGTGTACCTACACACCAAGCGCATTTGCAAAAGCATTCGATTTGCAGTCAAGAAACAGCTTTTGAGTGCAGAAGGAATGCTTGCTCAGGCCAAGAAAGAATACGATCTGGCTCCTGAGGACTTGCAGACACGCAAGCAGAAAGCTTCGGCTTTTGAAAACTTCGATCCGTCAGTTGCACCCAGTCAAGAGGTCCATTACCTTCTTGAGCCGATAATCAGTGACAAAAGCATCACGCTGCTCTATGCACCTCCCGGCGTCGGAAAGACATGGTTCACCATGTGTATCGCCCTTGCTGTAAGCCGTGGCCAAGCGTTATTTTCTAATGAACAGAAATCTTGGATTGCAACCACTCCGCATCGAATAGCTTATATCGACAGCGAGATGACCGAATTTCACTTCAAGAACCGACTGCGCTTGCTCGACCTGATCTACCGGAAATCACCATCTGACAAGCCGTTTAGTTTCAAGCTCGTGGGAGAAGAAAGCATAAACCTTTTGGACGAGGATCAGAACCAATGCGACAAGATCACCCAATGGCTCAATGACGAAGCGGCTGCAGGAAATCCCATCGATCTGCTGATAATCGACAACCTCTCGACCTTGACTCATTTCAACGATTCTGCCAAGTCATGGGACGCAGTGTTTTCATGGTTACGTGCCCTCAAGAACAAAACCACTCATCGCTGCTCGACTATCGTTGTCCATCATTCCAACAAAAAAGGAGATCAGCGAGGCACCAGTGCCAAAACTGCAACAGTGGACAATGTGATAAAGCTCGATCATCAAGAATCGACATCACCAGATGCTGCAGTACAGTTTTTGGTGACCATCGAAAAGGGGCGTGACATACAACGCATACCTGATCCATTCACAGTACAGCTGTGTCTTCCGGACAAGAAAAGCGCCAACCCGTCACTGAAAGCGATTGGATTAAACAAGACTGCCAAAGCTCGTACAGAAGAAGCTATCGCATACCTGTCAGGTAACAAGAAAGTTCCACAAGAAATCATCGCCTCCTTAACAGGACTAACACCTGCATACATTCGACAGTTGAGTCATCAGCTGAAAAAGAAATCCAGAGAAGAGTAGTTATTTTCTCCGTTTCAGGTTCGAAGCAAACAACTCTCGCATTCCATCAGGAGTGTCTTTTTGGCTCTCCTTCGCCAAGTAGCTGGCTTGCCTAAATGCATCGTTTTCATCATCTGAGAACAAGGCATCTCGTTTTATCATGATACCGTTACGCAGTGGCCCTGTTGTGCAGGTGCTACTATGCACAAACCCAGTTGGCTCATTACCCTCAATCCCGAGCGTAAGATTCATTGCTGCATTGGCGTTTGCTATGTGTTTTTGAATACTTTGTGAACGGTTCCCGTTGACCAGAAGAACTTCGTGGTAGTGTGGGTGACCTTCTTGTTCACCAACTTCCCTCACTGCAACATATGCTGGATCATAACCGGCTCGTCTCTCTTTTCTCATGAACTCGGCTTGAAATCTGCTGAAACTCTTGTTGCTGTTGTCCTCTGGAAAACGGACATCAAACCGTACTACAAAAACCTTGCTGTGTCTCTCAAGTGCATCCTCAAGGTGATCATCTATTACCTCCAAAATTTGAGTGTCCATACCGATGTTCTTGTGTTTGAATTCCAAAATCTCCTTGTTTTTGAACTGATGACCGATGATTGTGTTTCTTTTTCTCATGTTTATATTCTCCTATGAAGACTTTGTTTGTTTCTATGAAATAGTTAGTAAATAGTTAGTATTACAATAATACCGCACTTGGAGTTGAGTCAGTGGATTACATTATCGCATTGATTCATGGGGATTTTTTAGTGCCTGTGGCATATAATATTTGGTTGAATTATTTTTTTAACTCAGCAGTTGTTTTCACGGTTCAGAAAAGCCGACGTGCCGAATGATCGGCAACCTTGGATTGTGTTGGTGTAATTCATGGCGATCAGACTGCCCAGTTGTGAATGTATGCGGCCAATGGTAAGGACGTCTCCGGGCATGAAGCCCGCTTCTGTGATGTTTGACAGATAATGCAATGCTCCAAGATGAACGACTATCGGTGTGATGTCTGAGAGATCGTTTTTGCGATAGCCGTTACACCAGAGAATCAGGTGTCGCGTCTCTGGAACCGTTGTCGAGAACCATGCATAGCACGGCATCAGGTCTTTTCTTCGCAGAGTAATCATCAAGCTGTTGAGGAAGCAACTGAACGGTTCATGTCTCGAAGTGGAGACTCTATAAATTCCTACCCTGACCCTGCCGAAACGTTCGAGATATTGCTCTGTGATGGTGTGCGTTTTCGATGTCACTCCTGTCATGGTCTATGCCTTTCGATGGTTGATTTTGAGGTTAAAAATAACGTGTCACAGTTATATTATAGGCGAAATTAGTGCCGTAATTAAACAATCAACTGGAGTAAAAAATGAAACTTACGACAGATCTGATTTTGAAAAAAGAAGAGAATCAATGTCAATTCGACATCGAAATCGAGATTGACGACAAAGCGGAAATCGACCAGATACGCACTCAATCCTGCAAAGCGATGACAGCATTGAAGATCGCAGTAAATGAAGCCATGACCATGAGGAGCCTTGATAACGCTCAAGAGCCCCCCAAACCGAAACAGTTACCCAATGGCGCGGCTTCTGAAGGACAAATCAAATACTTGAACGATCTGACCACCAAGTGTGGAACCACTCTCCATAAGTGGTGTCAGGAACACGGAGTAAACAAGAATGCAATCACGGCTCAACATTGCAAAGAGTGGATCCCAGAACTTAAGCAGAAGGTCGACAACAGCTTCTTCTGAGTAAAAACACGACCTCAACCAGCTACCAACCACATGACTACAGCAAACCGGTGTTGCTCGTGGCAACACCGGTTTGTCCTTCTTCATCGATTATCTCAAAAAACCTACCGTCTGGCAAGGGGGTATCGACCATAAATCCACATCGATTTCACGTCCTGAATGCAGTAGACCACGAGCTGCCGAAAATGTAAACCCCGGTTGACAAAACCAAGTCACCGCAGGCTCACTCTCTCTGCATTGACATCCAGCCATCATGGGATTGTCAGGAAAGTCTGTCAGATGAGTTGAATTTGCTCGGCGATGGTGGTATATTGCAGAGAATATTGTAATCATGATCCACATACACGCTCAGGAGCGACAGACATGGCTGCGTTAGATGACTTGATCCAACAGGTCAGCGATCCTGAACTGCGAGCCAGACTGCAGCAGGAAGCAGACCGTTTGGCCAAACAGAAAAAGTTTGGTCTGGTCTTCGAGGAACATATTCCTGAATGCACTCCTCTTTACGACATTCCGATCAAACGCAATTCTCAAGTCGCTTTGAAGACCGGTGAGGTCAACGACATTTACCGTGTGGTGAAGATCAATGGCGATCTGGCAGAGTGTGTCCATGAGGTCAGTCGTGATTCAGTTACCCTGCCACTTAGAGATCTGGTCGTGGTTGCCAAGTTTGGCGACCCGATATATCCTTGCTTGAAACTCATGGACAGCGTTTGCAATGCTCCTGACAGCGACTTGTGGCATACCCTGATCGAAGCGGACAACTACCATGCTCTGCAGCTGTTGGAATACCTCTACGCTGGCAAGGTCGATTGCATATACATCGACCCTCCGTACAACACTGGTGCCAAGGATTGGAAATACAACAACGATTACGTTGATGGCAATGACCAGTATCGCCACAGCAAATGGCTGTCCATGATGCAAAAGCGATTGAAGATCGCCAAAAAACTGCTGAATCCTCAAGACTCCGTGCTAATCGTCACTATTGATGAAAAGGAATATCTACATCTTGGGTGTCTGCTGGAAGAGATGTTTCCAGAAGCACATATTCAGATGGTGAGTATTGTCATCAATCCCAACGGAGTTGCTCGCGATCATGAAATGTATCGAGTCGAAGAATATGCTTTCTTCGTTTATCTTGGACAGTCCGGACCTGTTATGCTTGAAGACCCTCTTTTTACCTCTGATGTCAACCAACGCAAGAATACGATGGGAGAGGCTGATGAAAGCAGCCACTCCCATCGCACGCCAGTGCGATGGGAGAGGCTGTTGAGAGGAGGGAGCCATTCTGCCAGACACGAAAGACCTAATTTGTTTTACCCGATATTTATTGATCCTCAAAAACGCCGTATTGTAGAAATAGGTGACCCCATTGATTTAAATACTAACCGTAATTCCGTTCCTACCAAAGATGGTTTAATTACAATATGGCCAATAGCAGAAAATTCAGGGGACGAAAAAATATGGCAGAACTCCCCACCGAGCTTAAAAAAACTGGTTGAGCAGGGATATGCCAAAGTCGGTGCTTACAACAAGAAAACCGACCGTTGGTCTTTGTTGTATCTTGGACGCAAACAGCGAGAGCGTATCGAACAAGGTCAGATCGTTATTACTGGCAGAGACAGCAACGGTGTAGTTATCGTAGAGGAAGCAGACGAGCAAGTAATTAAAAAGGTTCCCAAAACCATTTGGAACCGACAATCTCACAGCGCAGGCGAGTATGGGTCGAGGCTGGTAAGAACTATTTTACCCGGCAGGGTGTTCCCTTTCCCCAAATCTATTTATGCCGTCAGAGATACCTTGAAATCGATTGTTGAAGAAAAACCTGATGCGCTGATCGTTGATTTCTTTGCCGGCTCTGGAACTACCCTACATGCCGTGAACCTTTTGAATGCAGAAGATGGCGGTCGTCGTCGATGCATTATCGTTACCAATAATGAAGTTTCAGTCGAGGAATCAAAGCGTTTGTCTGAAAGCGGTTTTCACCCTGGAGATGACGAGTGGGAAAGACTCGGGATCGCTCGTTATGTTACTTGGCCTCGTACCGTGTGCTCAATAAATGGACGCGACATCAATGGAACGCCGTTGAAGGGAGATTATCTTGGTAGCAATATTCCAATGGCTGACGGCTTCAAAACCAATGCAGCCTTTTTCAAACTCGGTTTTTTGAACAAGAATGCCGTGGCGATGGGCAGCCAGTTCAAAGAAATCCTGTCCACGCTTTGGATGAAAGCCGGTGCCATCGGCACCTGTCCTGTGATCGAGAGTATTCCTGATGATATGCTGATTCTGCCAGACAACAGTTTCGCTGTTCTACTGGATGAAATGATGTTTGCCGAATTCGTCAAAGCCATGGCTGCACATCCGAATATCAGGACCATCTTCTTTATAACCGACTCCGGGAAGAGCTTCAGAGAGATGAGTGATGTATTTCCTCAAGCTACAACCTATCAGCTGTATCGGGATTATCTTGATAATTTCCGGATCAATATCGGGAGATAGACCATGAAAGTCGAGTTATTCCCATTTCAGAGGAACGCGGTTGTCAACTTGAGAAAAAGTTTGGCAATGGCGCTGAATAACTACCGGATGGCTCATGTCCCGCAGGTCATATCCTTTACTGCACCCACCGGCTCCGGTAAGACGATCATCATGGCTGCTTTGTTCGAAGATATTCTCTTTGGAGCTGACGGCTTCGCAGAACAGCCGGATGCGATCATCGTCTGGCTTTCCGATTCTCCGCAGCTGAATGAACAATCCAAGTCCAAAGTCGACCTCAAGGCAGATAGAATTCGTTTAAGCCAATGCGTCACCATTGCTGATGAATCGTTCGATCAAGAGGTTCTGGACGATGGCCACATCTATTTTCTCAATACTCAAAAGATCGGACGCGGTGCCAATTTGAGCAAGCACGGCGACAATAGACAATTTACGATCTGGGAGACCTTGGAGAATACAGCCAAGGAGAAGAGTGATCGTTTGTATTTTGTCATTGATGAGGCTCATCGTGGCATGCAAGGTCAGGAGGCTGGCAAGGCTACTTCGATAATGCAACGTTTTCTGAAGGGCAGTCCGGTTCACAAGCTCACTCCCATGCCGGTCGTGATCGGCATGTCTGCAACATCAGCCCGTTTCAACAAGTTGGTAGAGGGTACTACTTCTACTATTCATAAGGTCATCGTAACCGCTCAGGAGGTTAGAGCATCCGGTCTGCTGAAAGAGCGTATTGTAATAAAGTATCCTGAAGATCCCAACGCCTATAACGACATGGCGGTACTCCAAGCGGCTGCTGATGAGTGGAAGAACAAATGTCTCCACTGGTATCAATATTCCAGTGAACAGCACTATGCACAAGTGAATCCGATTTTTGTGATTCAGGTCAGAAGCGGCAACAGTCAGGTCGTATCCACCACCGACATTGGTGAATGCATCAGAAAAATCGAAGAGCGAACCGGCTACCATTTCAAAGAGAATGAAGTCGTTCACACCTTCGGACAGAACACCGACTTGGCGATCGGCAATATGGTAATACCTTATGTCGAGCCATCTGCAATCGCAGAAGACAAACGCGTTCGAGTTGTGTTCTTCAAGGAAAACCTGTCAACCGGTTGGGATTGTCCAAGAGCAGAAACGATGATGTCGTTTCGTGTCGCCGAGGATGCCACTTACATCGCGCAGTTGCTCGGTCGCATGATTCGTACTCCGCTTCAGTGCCGGGTGACTGTTGATGAATCGTTGAACGATGTGCATCTGTTCCTTCCGTATTTTAACGCAGACACGGTGGATAAAATCATCAACGAGCTGCAGAACGCTGAGGGTGGTGACATTCCTACGGTCATTGATGATGAAGCGTTGGGGACTGCCACTTACACCACCTTGACCAGCCGCCCCAAACGCGTGACCACAGGCGACGGAGAAGATTTGCCAGGTTTGTTCGCATCGTCAGACAATGCTTTTGCAGAAGTAATGGAAATTACCGATCCGGAAAATGCAGCTTCATCTGATGCCATGGCAACACCACCTCATGGTGAACCGTTGCCGGCAATTACGGTATCCCGTCCCGTTATCAAGGTCAAGCCGCAGACTGAGACTGGCAAACAACTCAATCTGATCCCGGAGATAGATCGACCTGCCATCATAAAATTCATCAATGACTCCGGTCTTTTGACCTATGAAATCAGACAGGTGAGGATCAATGATTACCTGACCTCACTGATTGATTTGTCTCGATTCCTTACGCATACCAACATCTATAAGAACGCCATCAAAGAGGTCGATGGAGAAATCGTTGAAATCATTCGCCAGTACATCGACAATCTGAAAGCCTCCGGCGTCTACGAAAAAGCATCGAACGATGTTCTGCAATTCAAATTGCTGGCCAAGATCTTTGATCCATTCGGTGAAAAGATTCAGAACTATACCGCTTCGGACTTGTTTGCCACAGATGCTCATCTTGATTATCAGCTGCGTGCGGCAGACCATGATCTCGGCAGTTGCGGCATCCCCAATGCGTACGCAAAGCAGTATTACGACGATGATGATCCCAATGCTTGCAAGATTGATGTGATTCTGTTTGTCAGCGATAAGAACTGCCTTGAACATCTGAGAAAATATGCAGAGGCAAAGTTCCATGCCTTGAACGACCAATACCGTAAGTTTGTGGTGCATGCTTCAGATCAAGACCAGAATAGATATAAAAAGATTGTTGCCAACGGCGACCCGGTCAGTAAACACAACTTCAGGTTGCCGGAGGTATTGCAGGTCAGGTGCGATAAGGATGGTGCTGTTGAATATTCCAATCACCTGTATGTCGATGAGAATAGTGGTGTCGCCTCCTTCAAATTCAAATCCTCCTGGGAACCGGAATTGTTGGCAGAGGAAGCTCTGAAGCCTGACTTCGTCTGCTGGTTGCGTAATATTGATAGACAACCGTGGTCTCTTTGCATCCCTTATGAAATGGAAGGTGAGACCAAGAGCGCATATCCTGATTTCATCGTGATCCGTGCGAACAACCAAGGTGATGGCTACATCATAGACGTCCTTGAACCACACGATCCATCAAGAAAAGACAACTTGGGCAAAGCCAGAGCATTTGCGAAATACGCCGAAGAAAATATTGCCATTGGGCGCTTCCAACTGATTCGCAAAGAATCTGATGTCATCAAGAACAAACGCTTCAAGCGATTGGATTTCTGCAAAGGTGAGGTTCGCAAGAAAGTTCTCATAGCAACGAATACAGATGACATCGATCGCATATTTGACGAATATGGATTCTTTGAATAAGGTGGCATAATGAGTGATATCGTAAAGAATTTGGTGCCCAATGAATATATTCGCGGTCAAGGCGTCTATTACGCAGGAGCCATAAAAGCAATAAAGAAATCATCAGACGAATTGCAGGGGCTGTGGGAAGCCGTCACGAATTCGTTTGAATCTCTAGCAGAAACAAACTCTCGTGACGGATATATTGTAATTCGATTTTTTTATTCCAACAACGGAATGTACAAGGATATTTACGATTTCTGCAAATTAGAAGTAGAGGACAACGGAGTCGGTTTTAACAATACGAATTTTGAACGCTTTATACAGCTAAAAGATGACCGTAAAGGGCCTAAAAATCGCGGGTCAGGTCGAGTTCAAATTTTACACTCTTTTGACAAGACTGAATACCAAAGCCTCTTCATTCACGAGGGGAAGTTGTATCGACGATCATTTGTGCTGTCAAAGGCAAATGATTTCATCCAAAATAATGCAATAATTCGTTATATTCGGACTGTTCAGGAGAAGTCTGGATTGCCAAGTACGCTGATGATTTGCACAGGAGTGCTTGACAAATCTAAAGCCTATGATCAAATAAGCGCTTCTGAATTCAAAGCGACATTTATCTCGCATTATCTACCGTATCTTTGCTCAATAAGAAGCGACATGCCCCAAATAACCATAGAGTGTTACTTAAACGAAGAACGTATTGAGAGCGAATCTATTTCGGCTCAAGATATCCCAGCTGAAGACAAAACATCAGATATCAGTATAAATTATTCTCATTTTAACAGCAATGACAATAAGATTGAGCGGATTGATAAGTCTGAAAAATTCACGTTGAGGTGTTTCAGGCTTCCGAATGAGCAATTGCCTGAAAATAAAATTTCAATAATCAGCAAAGGGGAAATGGTATCTGGAATAAACCTAAGCTTTGAGCTGTTGAGAGAAAAAGATTCCATTGATCAGCACCGGTATTTGGTTTTTTTAGAGGGACAATATTTTGATGATATCGCTGGCGACACCAGAGGAGATTTGCTCATCCCGACTAACGATGATCTAAAAAACAACGAACAATTATTTGAGTATGACCAAAATTATATCACTTTAGATAGCATTTCATCTGTTACCAACGACGAGTTTAAAAAACAATATCCCGAAATAGCAAAAAAAGAGAAGGATTTTCTTGACGATTTGGCAAGTCTTGAAAAGATGTTTCTCTTGGACAGAGAAGCGACGAAGCGCTCGGCCAGCAAATTGGGAATAAATGCAACACCTGAGAAATTGTTAAAGAGTATATACGATTTGGACTCTGAAACCGCAGCACGAGCTGATGCCAAAATAAAGCAACTCGTCGATGATCTTGAAGGGATCACGCCAACTAACGACAACTATGAAACAGATTTAGGTAACCGCATCAACGATCTTGTGCGTCTTATCCCAATCCAAAATCGCACAGACATCACTCATTATGTCGCTCGTCGAAAGATTGTCCTTGATGTGTTTCAAAAAGCATTGGATCGTCAACTTGAAATGCAGAAAAAGGCAGAACGTAATATTGATGAGAAAATACTGCACAACATTCTTTTTCAGCAAAGTTCTGAAGATCCAGGAAGCAGTGATTTGTGGATAATCAACGAAGATTTTATCTATTTCAAGGGCTGTTCTGAAAATCGTTTGTTTGATATAAAGATTGATGATGAACGTATTTTCAGAGATGAGTTCTCTGCTGAAGAAGAGGCTTATTTAACCTCTCTTGGGGAGGATCGCAAAAAGAAAAGACCAGATATTCTTTTGTTTCCCGATGAAGGCAAGTGCATCATTATTGAATTCAAAAATCCGAACGTAAATGTTTCTGAATACTTGCAACAAATTCCCAAATATGCAAGTTGGATTGGCAAATATACGAAGGATAAGTTTTTCACGCATACCTTTTATGGTTATTTGATCGGTCAATCCATTGAGCCACAAGATGTGTTATCTGTAGATGCTGAATACATTGCGGATTCTCATTTCAAATTCTTATTCAAGCCGTCTCAAAAACTTTATTTTGGGGAGACAAGAGAAAAGGGTTCCCTGTATACTGAAGTCATCCAGTATTCAGTGCTTTTAGAACGAGCAAAAATGCGTAATAAAATATTCATTGACAAATTGCTAAAAAAGCATCAGTGATTTCATGTAAACCATTTGGGGCAATCTAGTATGAGTGCATTGTCATTTCAAACATTCTGCATTGAGTTTTACAGTCGGCATATCCAGAAACCGAGTCCCGAGGTCTTCACGATGTTCAAGGATAGCGGGCTTTTGGAGATGTTGAAGACCGACTATGAGGATCTGCACGGTATGGGCATGGAAGCTCTGATGCAGTTCTTCGATGAATATCTGGCGAAGGAGCTGGCACGATGAAGCTGTATCACGGTAGTGTTGTTGCGGTTGAAACGCCTCGTATTATTCGTAGTGCCGTTGGACGTGACTTCGGTTTTGGATTCTACACCACCGACATCAAGGAGCAGGCTGAACGGTGGGCTTTGAGACGTTGTCGTGCAGCAAAGCGTAACGGTAATGTCGATGCTCAGGCCATTGTTTCCGTCTATGAGATCGACATCGAGACAGCCAGAGCCAGTCTGAATTTCAAGGATTATCCCAAAGCTTCGATGGACTGGCTTGAAATGGTGGTCGCGTGCCGTTCCAATAAAGATTTCTCTCATCCATATGACGTGGTCACCGGCAAGATAGCAAATGACAGCGTGGGTGAAACCGTCTCTTACGTTGTGGCTGGCGTCATGCGTAAGGAAGACGCCATCGAACGCTTGAAGTTTCAGCAGATCAATAACCAGTTCGCATTCTGTTCCGAACGGTCGCTGACCTTTCTTAAGTACATCTCGAGTTACGTAGTGGAGGCATGATGGCAGCCATAGAACACAATTTGGTCCGGGCAACCGTGATCCCGGAGATCGTCAAGATCATCTGCCATTATTACGGCATCGATGAAGACGAGGCTCTAAAGCGGTTCTACGAATCTGCCACCGGAGCCAACCTTGCCGACGAAGAAACCGGTCTCTTCGGTCAGAGTGCATTGCACATCGCCGGACTGTTCATCGTTGAACAGGATGGCGACCTCGACCAATCACGGTTATAACGCCTTTCAAAAGGACAGAACATGCCGAATGTGCCTTTGTACCATGGGACAGATGCTCGTATTTGGGCGATGTCAGATGATGAACGCAAAAAATTTTTTCAAGTATGCCAACTCTCGGTTGATTTCTTGTGGCAAATATTTGATCCGTATTACAATCAGTACGTCAAGGTAATTACCAATGATCCCCAAGAGGGGTGTTGGATAATGGATCGCCGTTTGGAAGAATTGCGACCTAGGTTGACAATCGGCGACGATGAAACCAAATTTCTTAATCTATATGACACCCTGACTTGTGTTAATTGCCAAAAACATGGCAATCAACAATATCAATATGGCGATTTATACCTGACGAATGATTTGAGGAAGGCGATAAACTATGCAGGTCGATCATTCGCTTTTGGAGAAATCGGACGCAATGCATATCGAATGTTGGATGCAGCCCAAATAATTGGATTTCCTGATTGGAACCCTCCTTCAGAGGTTCAAAAAGCCTTGGACAAGGTACGAGATTTTGCAGAGGCGCAAGCAGCCCCTATAATTCTTGAATTCGCAGATTACGACGTCGATCTTTTAAGGAGAGATGATTTGCAACCATTATCTCCAAAAATGTTAGATAATCCAGGCTTCTCTTTCCGCTATTTAGGTTCATTGTCACTGGAAAATGCGAAGCGTATCGAACTTGAAGATGCGGGCAAAAGAGTGGGTGTCACGATTTGCAGGTAGTTAAATATTTATAGCCACGTCCTTGTCTTTGATGGACGTGTGTTCCAAACTCGTGCCGGTCATCAAATTTGACATATATATCACTAGCTTGAGATAAGCTCACGCGCATTATTGCCCTGCCGGTCCTTCGGGACTCGGTGGGGCTTTTTGTATTTAAACGCTTCAACAACAACCAACAAAATCAGGAGGTGTCATGAAGATCGAAGTGTTGAAGAGCGAGTTGGTCAGAGCGTTGTCTGCTCTGGGGAAGTTGGTTTGCAGAACGGCTGCGGTGGAGGTCTACCGTTCACTGCGAATCGAAGTCAAGGACAATAAGATCGAACTCCAGACCGTCAGCTTGGACGAGTCGATCACCTACACGCTGCCGGTCGAGGGCGTGGAACCGTTCTGCGCGGTTGTGAACTTCGACGAGTTCAGAACCGTGTGCCGTTACAGTCGTAACAAGTCGGTTCTGCTGGAGTACGAGTCTGGACGCTTCGGTGTCGACCACTGCATGATGAGAACTCTCGATGTCGAGTGGCCAGTCGAACGTGTGGAAACCGGGGAATATGAAGTCGGCGAGCTGTCATACGGCTTTGTCGACTTTTTGGCGTCTCTGGCTCCGATCGTGAATCGCAACGATTACAGGCAGGTGCTTCGTGGCATCCACTTCTGCAAGGACGGTCTGGTGGTGACCAACGGCAAGGAGCTGCTTCACATCGACATGCCTCTGACGGTCGAAGACCTGACGATACCGTTTCCTCATGCTCTCTTGGCCACCAAAAGCGAGGACGCGGGTCGTGTGGTGACGTGGTGTGATCGTGAATACCGGTTCTTCAGGTTCGAGTTCGGCAACTGGAAGTGGACCGGCAAAGCGCTCAGTGGTTCGTATCCCAACTGGTGCAAGGTCATACCGGAAGAGAACACGCTGAACCACATCGTGCAGTTCGATGTCGATCACGCAGAGCAGCTGGCCACGTTCCTGAAAGGTGTGCCTGATAATCCGCCAAACAATCCGATCACGCTGTCAATGGTGGATTCGACCTTGCTGGTCGTGGCTGAGTGTGGCATGCAGATCAACATCGCTGCCGAGTTTCCGTTTGACTGGAGTGATTTCAGTATCTCCATCAGCCGGGACTTGCTCTTGCGTCTGCTGAACGAAGGACACACTCGGCTTTGCATCGGTGAGAACAACACACCCTTTATCGCGCAGGGTGGCATAGGTCGATATATCGCCATGCCGCTTGCTTCACATACTGCTACCCCGGTCGTTCAAAATCAAAACCAACCACAGGAGGAAGAATCCAAAATGAACGAAACCGTCTCCAATGTGGCTGCTCCTCTGCAGCCGGTCGTCACCAACATCAACCCCGAAGTGCCGGTCAATCCGTTGGATGAACTCGCCACTGCTGTGGACGAGCTCAAAGCTCGCATCCGTGCCATGTTCGATGAATCGACTGTCCTCAGCCGCAAGGTCAAGGAAGTCGCTCTCGTGCAGAAGCAGAAGGAACGCGAGTTCGTCCAGGCCAAACGAGCCATCGAACGTGTCCGCATGGCAATCTGAACCGGTCAACAATCAACCATAGAAACCGAGGTAATCAACGCCTCGGTTTCTTATTTTTAAAGGAGAAGAAATCATGTTGAAACTCAACGCTGCCTATTCCAAGAAGGTTCCGGCAGAGGGTGAGTACACCAGCCAAAGCTACCACGCGAGCATCGAGGTCGAGTTGCCGGACGGACTCAGTCAGGAACAGCTGAACGACAAGATCCATTCGACTTTCAAAATGGTGAGAAATTCTGTGGAAGCCGAACTTGGTGAAAAACAGGCCAATAAAATCGATGGTTCTGCGTCGAATGCAGAGCAGAATTCGAAGCAGCAGGGCAATAGAGCTGCCGATGCAAATTCGAACGTTCCCGCGAGTCCCAAACAGATCAGCTATTTGCTGTCACTCGCGAGTCGTCGTGGAATCACGCCAGCCCAGATCGCAGCCCAGCACAACGTCTCCAAGATCGACCAGTTGACCAAACGTCAGTGTTCGATGCTGATCGAGCAGTGGAAGGCGGCCTGATATGGACACGGTTAATGCAAGCCATTGGTCGTATTCGTCGATCAACTGCTTTCTTCAGTGCCCTTTGCGGTTTGCGTTCCGTTATGTTGAACAGGCTCCTGTCGAGAGGACAGGAGTCTGTTTACCTTTTGGTCGTGCGTTTCATGCAGTACTGTCTGAACGAGCGCTCAAAGGACCGGATTTCAAACTGAAGGACGCCTGTGAAGACTTCGCTGTCTATTTTCAGGGTGAGATTGACGCCAGTGAAAACCTCGTCTACAAACAGGATGAGACCTTCGACTCCTGCTTGAACAAAGGATTCGAGATGCTGGGTGTCGCTCTTGAAAACTTCCAAGACGATTATGTCGTAAAGTCGGTGGCAGAGCCGTTTTCTGTTACCGTACCCGGCTTGAAGAAACCTCTGGTCGGTGAGTTCGATCTGATCGTCACCGATGGAGGTGATGAAGCTGTGGTCGACTGGAAGACAGCATCCAGCAGGTGGCAGAACGGAAGAGCTGATCGTGAATTGCAAGCCACGGCATATTGCTACGCCTACAAGAAGCTCCACGGTGTTTCACCGATCTTCCGTTACGATGTCTACACCAAGACCAAGCAGCCGACCGTAAACAGCATCTACACCATTCGTTCCGATGAAGCGTTGAGCCGGTTTGAAACGCTCTGCGTGCAGGTGGAACGCAGTGTGGATGCCGGTGTCTTCTACCCGAATGAAAACGTAATGAACTGCAGCGAATGTCCGTATCGGAATCGCTGCCAGGAATGGAAAGGATAAAACCATGCTGATGATGAACGAAGGTAAATACGTCGGTCGTGATGAGATCGCCAAAGTGCAGACTCCCACCGGAACAGACAGCTGGCATCCGGTGGCTCATGCTGACGTGATCGATGCCGTAACCGATGTGGTCAAGGCTCACGATTGGCAGATCATTGATGAACAGTTCGGTCTGGCTCGTGGAGGTCAGCGGATGTTCGGCGTCATGCGGATCAACAAAAGCAGTTCCTCGGACTGGTCTCGGTGCATCGGCATTCGCAACAGCCACGATCAAAGTCTCAGTGTCGGCATCACGGCTGGCATCAGCGTGATGTGCTGCTCGAACTTGGCTTTTGGTGGAACCATGGTCTTGAAGCGTCGTCATACCTCACGCATAGAGCTGAACAATCTCGTTCTGACTGCGGTCGATGAGTTGGAGATGGAGTTGCTAAACCTTGAGACGGTCAGCGAAGACCTGAAGCTTCACGAAGTAGGTGCAGATGAAGCCAGAGCTGCGATAGTGAAAGCAGCCGAGGTCAAGGCCATAAACAGTTGCGACATCGTGCCGATATTCCAAGAGTTCCAGCATCCACGCCATGAGGAATTCGTTGAACCGACGATGTGGAGTTTGCTGAACGCATTCACGGAACACGCCAAGAAATACAGTCCTGGACGTGCAGACGTATTTCATCGCGAGCTGACCAAACTTTTCGGTTTGGACGGCAACCGACCTGAACTGTGGAGGTGAACGATGACTTGTCCCAAGTGTGGTTCCAAATCGTATGTCGTCACGCGAGTGCGTGGTTTCACGACGCTGCTTGGCACTGGAGCTGGTGGCTTTGTTGCAGCCACTACCACCGGTGCAAAAACCGGAGCTGCTATCGGTCACATGTTCTGCCCTGGTCCCGGAGCAGTTGTCGGTGGTCTTCTCGGTATTTTGGTAGGTGCTGCTGGTGGTGCTGTTGCCGGACACACGGTTGGTCGTCTGATTGACGAGGCTGTATTCCGTCATTTCAGGTGTGAAACGTGCGGATTTATCTGGCGGGCTTGACCATGCGAATACATTGTCCTGATTGCAATTCAGAGGCAGTTATCCCGTGGGATGACGACGGCTATATCTGTTGTTCGTGTGGCTGTGAGTTCGACGAGCCAAGATCGACCACCGATGAGCCTTAAAGAAACCCTAACTGGCCTCGGCTGTCTGCTGCTTCTATACCCGGTCGCTTTTATTATCTACTGTATAGTGGCGCTGTTCAAGATCTATGGTCCACTGCTGTTGCTGGTTGCCATTCTGATCTACACGCCCTATATGCTGATACGGTCAGCGCTGAAGAAGCGGTGAGTGGTTCACACAGAGACGTCGACATGCTACCTATGGATCGAGTTTGATCCATAGGTAGTTTTTTTCTTGAATTTAGCCACCGGGCAAAAAAACATCCCCGGACGACTGATTGCCATCCGGGGATGTAAACTGTGGTTTACACTCCTCCTATGCGATATCCTCCTGTTCGTCTTCTTCAGCAGAGGTGTCGACGTCTTTCTTGGACCAGCTCTCCCTGAGCAACGCGATGAGCGTGTCCTGCTCTTCTTTGCTCGGAGTGTACTTCGCGTTTTTAATTTTTTGAAGGACCGAGCATACATTGTCTGCATGGGCCTTGGCGATTTCAGAGCTCATATCTTTGTTGCTGGTGGCCTTCTGCTTGTTCTGCTCGTCGATGATCTGACTGACGATGGCTTCACTCGGATCGTCGTTACCAGCCTTCTCGCGGGCAAGTTTCCAAACTTCGCAGGGCTTATCACTCCGTTTGAGAGTCATCAGCATGGTGCTGCCAAGGTACGTATCCTTGGAGACCAGATCCTTATCATGCAGCTTTTTCTGGATGAGGTACAGCTTGATCAAACGGTGTCCATACTGGCGCGAGAAGTGGAAGTGCTCATGACAGAGCCTTTCGAAAGTTCCATAGATGGCCTTGAAGCTCTCGTCTTTCTTCAGCTGCGAGAGCTTGCTGCCCAGATCGTAGCGAACCTTGCCACACTCCTTGTCCGACTTCTCCAGCGTCTGCTGAAGCTCGTTGACTTCCCTGACGATCTTGTTGAACTTGACTTCGACATTGTTCTTTTTCATTTTTTCCTCCTTTTTTAGGATTGGTTTTGACTGCTCATTTGTGAGCACGGTCCTAAAATAATCCCATAGAAAAGGAGTTTCCAGAGCAAAGCAAGTCGACGTTTGTCCCCTTCTGTCAGCGGTGGACAAAATTTTCAGTCGAGAGCATCATTTTCAGTATATTTTCGTACGGCCTCTTCTATCTTGGACCAGATTTCAACGACGTTATCATCAACGCGGTTTATGTTTTCACCCCACTGCCCCTCGGTCGTGTCGAGATTCCACAGGTTTTTTTCAAAGTAATCGATAAAAACCCGGACATCCACTCCCGGAGCTTTCTTCTTCCACGATGTGTAAAGCTTGAACATGTGCTTGTACACTCGATGATTAATTTCTCCTAGCGTCTCCAATACCGGATCATTTGCATCATGAGTTGTATTTTGAGCCTCGAACAAAGGCGTGTCCTCCAAAAGAGGTCGGATTTTTTCCTTATATATATCTGCAAAAGGACTCTTCGTTTTGCAGCCAGCAGCCGAAGAAGTCTCAAGCTCGCGAATCTGCTTAAAGGCTTTAATGATTTCCGGCTTGCAGGGGAGCTTGTTCAATGCGGATTTTCTCGTTTCACGAGTTTTAATCATCTTGTACATTTCCAGTATCCTTTTCCAAACAAGCATATTCAGGTTGCTTAAGGACAGGACAATCTCTGTATAGTCCCGCAAATCAAACGGTTCACCATTCGTCAAACAGCCGAGGAGGTGATCGAATCTATGTAGGTATCCTGCACGATATGCAATTGGGAGCATTAGTGAGAGCAAAAAATACGGTTCTGCCAGATTAACGATCTTTTTCTCATGGAGGGCGCATAACTTATTCCGGATGGAATAATATAGACTCCACATCTCTTTTTCGTCAGGAGTCTCATTATGAACGTGGTGAAGCAAAGAAAGATTGACCTCCATGAAAGTTTCAAATAGGCTGATAGTTTTATTCTCCCACATCGGCTTCGGTTCTGAATACTGAACTTCCATGATCCCCTTCATACAAATTGCAGAGCGTTGTCTAAAATAATGTAAATATAAAACGGCTCTCAATCATTGTCAACAGACGGTTTACCGACCTGCAATTTTTCTATTGATATATATATGCAATTTTTTATTATAATACTTGATAAAACAAATATTCATATTCATTTAAGCTCAATTCGGTTGACAAAACCTCTTAAAAATATCATGTTTTATTATGCAATATACGGAATAATGTTATTAAAACTGGTTGATTTATGGATATAATGTTATTAAATCATCCATCATGGCATCCAGTTCGTTTTTCTGCGTTGGTGAAAGATGCGTTTCTAACCACCTTGCTACAAGGCTTGTTTGGTCTTGAGTAAGCCTCAAAAACCGGTCAGCAAGGCAGGTGTCTTCAGACGTAGGATTGTTGCTGTCGAAGGACGAGAGAGCCAGAGAGTTTACAGCCTGCTGCTTGGTTTCGAGAGCCACATGGGTGTATCGTGCCGTCATATCCACAGTGGAGTGGCCAACCAAGTCTCGTACCACCAGAGGATTGACTCCGTTGGCGATCAACATGCTGACGTACGAATGCCGAAAGGCATGAAAGCCAAGTCGAGAAACATTTCGCAACCTACGACTTTCTCCTGCATCTGTCGCCTGAAAACCGGCTGTTTCGATCAGTCTCTTGGTGTCGTGGGATATGCCACTGGGGTTGCGTTGGTAGCGATCCGCTACTTGAGGAAGTAGAAACTCATCTGTCTGCGGCCAGTCTCTCAAGGTCGAGTACAAAACATCGCTCATGGGAATCTCGACACGTTTACGGCTGGTGTTGGCCGTCTTGTGTGGAGTGAAACGAATCAACCTTTGTTCCAAATCGACCGATGACCACTTGAGCAGACACAAGTCTCCGCATCGTGCTCCTGTGTATAACGCGAGCTTATACAGTACCTCCATCTCCTCCTTGTAAAGTATGTGAAACTCTGGGGAGTTCAAGGTAATCCAAAGCTTTTTCAGCTGTTCTACCGTAAAAGCTTGACGTGTCTCCGTAACGCCGGACTTCTTCTTGAATTCAGCGAACGGATTCTGGTCTTTGCATAGGACACGAAACACTCGTCTAAGCACGTCGAGATTGCTGTTGTAGGTCTTGGCCGATATGCCGCGCTGCCAGTTGTATGAAAGAAAATCCTGTGCAATTTCATCGGTCACGTCAGCCACGGTCTTTATGCCGCGACTGGATGCGAACCGAATCAGCCGCTGCAGAACGCTATGGTAATTGCCTCGATGGTGTGGTGAGATTTCAGGAGCCGAAGGATGAGACCAATAGGCGTCTTCGATCTTCTCAATCGGTTCACGGCAGACGTGCAGCAATGCTTTAGCTTCTGCAATCTGACGCATATAGGCGATCTTGGATTCGATGGTCGAAAGTCGAGTTTCTTCCTGCAGAATCTCAGTGATCTCTTTTTGTGCAGCATCTTGATTGGTCGCCGTGAGGGTTTTGGTCTTGGTCTTCCCAGTGACACAGGTCCACTGATAAACGAATTTTCCATTGCGCCTGAATAGTGACCCTGTTCCCTTGGCACGTCTCTCGGATTGTCTTTTCATGATTTTGCATGTCCGATAGACTAACCATAGGCTAACAATATTCCTGTTTCCCCCTCAAATCACTCTCCCTCATAACCTGAAGGTCAATGGTTCGATTCCATTCCCCGCTACCAATCGAAACGCAGCCGACGAAAAGTCGGCTTTCTTTTTGTCCGCAAAACCCGTTGTACCACGGTACTTTGCGAATTGCCCCGAGTCTCCGTTTCACGATGGTGTAGGGTAAAAACCGGCAAAAACCTCTCTGTCTCTCTGTTTTCATGAAAAAGAGAAGGACGCCGTCCTTCTTTGCAAGTAACTGTCATTCAACAAAATCGTCATTCCGTTTCAGAACGGCGCGTTTGGAGAGGCATATTTTCGTAATTGCGAAACGCGGATTTTACCCGCCGCCGTAAACGAAAAAAGGGAGCGGCGTTTCCGCCACCCCCTGCGCGAGTGTTTCACTCCAATCCCAAGACTCGCTTCTGTTCCTCCCAGTCGTCGGGGAAACCGTAAAACACCTTTTTGAGCGTCAGGCTCTCCGGCGCGGTCCCCTTGAATACCGCTTTCACCACCTCCGGGCAGAGGTTCACGAGCGCCAGCGTCCGGGCGACCGCCGACCGGTCGCACTTCAGCGCCTGCGCCAGCTGCAGCACCGTGTCGTACTTGCCGGACTCCATGAGCCGCGCGTACTGATGCCCCTTGATGATCGCCTGTGCGAGCGGCTCGTTCTTGAAGTCCTCAATCTCCATGCCGGGGACGATCACCTGCACCCGCGCCCCGTTGCGCTTCAGATTCCACGGGATCTCCAAATACGGCGTCCCGTTTTCATTGATCTTCAATTCACTCATGCGCCGCCTCCAATCCCGCTTCCTGAAGCAGTTTCACCATGCCGTCGCGGTTGAACTCCACTTTGAGACGGTCTTTGAAGACCACGATCCGGCTGACAATGCGGTGGATCAGCGCGTAACGTTCGGTCGGAACCATGACCTCCCACAGCTGTTCCAGTTGCGCGACCGCCCGCGCTGTCATCTCCTGACGGACGCTCATGTCATCGTCCGCCTCCAGTCGGCGGTCGATCTCCGCCAGCATGGTCGGCGTCTTGAGCACCGTGGCGATCTCCCGGAGCACCAGCGACTCGAACTCGGCGGCTGGTATTCGGGGCGTCGGGCAGGTCTTGATGTTACGCTTGGTATCCTCATTGCAGAGGTAGTACCCGTACTGCCGCTTTTTGCCCTTGACCGTATGGCACAAGGTGATCGCTCCGCCGCAGTGTCCGCAGCGCCCCAGTCCGGCAAACGGCTGAAGTTTCGTGCTCTTCCGTCCGGCGTCGTGGGTCAGGTTGGTTGCGAGGAGTTCCTGCGTCCGCCGCCACGTCTCCTCGTCGACGATCGCTTCGTGCTCGCCCGGATAACTGGTGTCGCGGTGCGGGACGCGTCCGATGTAGAGCGGACTTTTCAGCATCCGGTAGATCATGTGGTTGTTGATCTTCTGACCGTCGTGCCTGATGCCGCTTTTGGTCGTCCACACCTTGCCCCGGCACCCCATGCGTTCCAGTTCGGTGGCGACCTCCTTCGCCGAACCGCACTCCAGATACTTTTTGAACACGAACCGGACAATCTCCGCTTCCTGAGGATTGATGACCAGTTTTTTGCTCACCGGGTCGGAGTCGTAACCAAGCACCGGATATCCGCCGCAGTGCTTGCCGCGCTTTTTCGCGGCCGCCACCTTGTCGCGCACCCGTTCCGCGATGATCTCGCGTTCGTATTGCGCGAACGTCATGAGGATGTTGAGCATCATACGCCCCGCAGATGTCGAGGTGTTGATCTCCTGCGTGACCGAGACGAAGGAGACGCCGTAGCGGTCGAAGAACTCCTGCAGATCGCTGAAGTCCATCAGCGACCGGGTGAGGCGGTCGAGCTTGTACACGACCACGATGTCCACCCGACCGGCGCGGATGTCCTTCATCAGCCGCTGGAGAGCGGGGCGGTTGGTGTTGCCGCCCGAGAAACCACCGTCGTCGTAACGCTCCGGCAGACACATCCAGCCGTTAGCCATCTGGCTGGCGATGTAGTTCTCGCCCGCCTCGCGCTGGGCGTCGAGGGTGTTGAAATCCTGTTCCAAGTCGAGTTCGTGGCTTTTGCGCGTGTAGATTGCGCAACGGTACGTTTTGCTGATTTGAGTTTTCCTGTCCATTAGTCCTCCGTGATTTGAAAGAAGCGTCTGCCGTTCCAGTGTGACCCGGTGATCTTCGTTGCGACCGAAGAGAGCGAGCGGTAGAGCTGACCTTGATATTCGAAGCCGTTCTGTCGGATGGTGACTTCGTGCCGTGCGCCGTGCCACATCCTCACCAGTATCGTGCCGGGGCGCATCGAGCGTCCCGGCCTGGACTTGAGCGGATCGCCGTCGCCGTGAAGCACCCGTTGCAGCGATTCGGGGATGCCGCCGTAGAACAGCTCCTGAATGCGCCACGCGAGCCGTTTCCGCATGAACAGCGTCCCGTAGTTTGGCGGGGTGCGTCCGAAGAGGTCTTTCCACTTCTCCGTCAGCTCCTCCCGAGTGAGTGTGCCGAGCGACAGCAGTTGCCGCCGGACCGCGTCCTGATCTTCCGTTTTGGTCATCCGTCGTTCCTCCTTGTTGGTGGCTGTGACACATTAAAGCATGATAACATCATTATATCCAGCAGTTTGCAGGATATTTTTTCGATTTGCGCCGCTTGGAGCCCGAAGAGCCGTGAGACGCTTCACCGCCTCGGCGATGATACGGGAAATCTCGTCCAAAGGCGGCGTCGGGACATCCTCTTTCAATTTGATGCGATGATGAGTGGTTTTCATAGTCAAAAATCCTTCCATTTAATAAGTTGCAATTATTCTTGACAGTCGAGTTGCTATGTAACAAAGAAGCGCTTTATTAGCCATTGAGCGCGGGAAGACGCGCATAACGAACCAACCATCAAGGAGATGAGAAAAAATGAGCGAAAAACACGAGTTCAAGATCGGCGACATGGCGACGGTGAAAGTCGGGTGCAACACGGTTCAGGTGAAGATTCTCAAGCCGATGGCCGGAGGGAACGCCTACATGGTGAAGAGCCTCTCCTGCGGCAAGGAATTCATCGCGCAGGCCAGCCGCCTCAACGTGCCGACTGCGGGCATCGAGCCGGTCGAGCCGAAGCCGGAAACGGTCGTCGCCGCCCCGGCTCCGTTCGAGACCGAAGAGGATGCTCCGAACTCCGCGCCGGAGGTCGTCCTGACCAAGCGGATGTCGCTCATGGACGCGGCGGTCGCGGTCCTCAAGGAGAGCGGCGAGCCGATGAACACCCGCGAGATAGTGAAGATGGCGACCGAGAAGGGGTACTGGACGCCGACCGCCTGCAGGACGCCGGAGCAGACCCTCTACGGCAGCATCTTCCGCGAGATCAAGGTCAAAAACCAGCCGCGCATCGTCAAGAGCGACGTCAAGGGCAAGTTCATCGCTGGGCGATAAAGCGGGGGATCGCAAAGTGGGACAACGATTTGTTACACCCCTTTGCGTTGGCGGCATCGCCGGGAGGTGTCCACACTGTGGACATCCCCTTCTCGTTTTGCGTACGGTCTCAATTCATTTTGAGAACACGACGAAGGATACCTACAGTATGAGCACCCTCACGCCTCTGTCGACATCCTGAAGATGCTTATCTCCCGATTGCCTGAAGGGGTGTAGATATTTTCTACCCCCTTTTCGTCGTCATCCAGCACCGTGTGCGCCCCAAGAATCGCGACCCCATTCTCCAATAGCGCCGACAGCACAGATTTCAGCATCTTCAAAGCAAGATGAGGCGATGTTGATTTTCTGCGCACCGTGTCCGAGCTGATCGTCGGAAAAACCGATGCTGGAGATTTCATCTTCATCAAGACGCGAAACAGCATCCCTCTGTTTGGAGATCGCCATCGCCTCGCATCGTCGTGGGTTAACCGGGACACGCCAGGGAGGGCATAGTATAATCCCCTTTTTTGAGCGTGGGGTGGTGAAATGCCACCTCATGGACGGGTGACGCTTTTATATCGACCGCAAGCAAGTCTGCTTGAAACGCCGCCCCCTTCCGTGCGTCATAACGAAAGATCTCCGGCAGAGGACCCGTTGGCTTCGCCGCTGACGCGATGGGTGGTGAACTGGGAAGAAATGAGCCTCACTTGAGGCTAATTTTCTTACCGACCGCCCATGCATCCTGACGCGACTTGGCTCAAGTCCGTTGCGAGACCGCCCCGGTGCGCCGCCGAGCGCCATGCGCCCGTTTCCAAGCGTTTGCGAGCGTCGCAATCGCTCTCGGACAGCTGCGGAAACTCTGCTTATTACCCCGCCTCCTTCCGCCGCCCTCTGGAGGCCTCTCCGTTCGGGGGAACCGCTGATTTTCGACCGTTTCGAGGGCCGATTTTCGCGTCCCGTACCAATTCTGTCGATTCTGTCGATTTCGTCGACCCGCAAATCCCGAAAATGGCACCTCCGGGACGGCGGGACGCCGATTTTTCACTTTTATTTATCACACACATGCACATATACATTATATACCCTTGCCTCGCCTGCGTGAGAATAAGTTGAAATCTGCCGTCTCAGGCGTCCCGGATTGCCTGCTCATTGCCTGTTCCGGTTGCCGAGCCATCAAGCCGATGGCACTTGTGTAAGATTTTCTTGACACACCTTGCGTGATTCTGCAAAAGTGTAAAGATTTCTTGACACCTTGCCTGTATGGTGCTATATTATGCACGAAATCAAACAAGGAGGCAACGATGTATCTGCGGGAACAATATCTCCGGCAAATCAGACCGTTCTATCGCAACGAACAGATCAAGATGCTCACCGGGGTGCGTCGGGCTGGCAAGACGGAACTGCTGAAGATGATCCAGCGCGAGCTACTGTCCGAATCCGACGAGCGGCACATAGTGTATCTGAGCTTCGAACTGTTGGAAAACCGGAAATACCGTAATGCCGCCACCCTCTACGAACTTTTACAGGCTCGCATTGTCGACGAGGCGATGCATTACATATTTCTTGACGAAATCCAGTTTGTCGAGGACTGGCCGGACGTTGTCAACTCGCTCAAGACCAAATACCGTAACCTGAGCATCTTCGTCACCGGATCGAATAGCGACCTGCTCGCCGATGACAAGGAACGCGTTCTCGGCGGTCGGACGCTCAGCTTTCGGGTGATGCCGTTCTCCTTTTCGGAATACTACGATTACCGAAAGGAATTGGCTCCGCAAGCCCGGCTTGATATCGATGAGGAATTCTCCCGTTACATGCGCTGGGGCGGCTTCCCTCTGATATTCACGGAAGACGGTGATGACCAGAAACAGGTCATGCTGGAATCCATTTTCGATTCCATCGTCTTGCGCGACATCGTGAGAAAACTGAAGTTGAAGAATTCCTACCAACTTGAGCGCGTCCTCGACTACGTCGTCGCCTCGACCGGCAGTTACATCTCAGGCAGAAGCATCACCGAGAAATTCGATGCCGAGCAACCCGATTCCGCGACACTGCCAAAAGTGTTGGAATACCTTCACGCCATTGAGCGGTCGTGCATCGTCGACATCGTGCCAAGATTCGACATCATCGGCTTGAAGGTGCTGGAATTCAACAACAAGTCCTACACCTGCGATCCGGCGTTCATCAATTACAAGAAGTCTCTGGTCAGCGACTTGTATGGCGCGATATATGAGACTATCGTGTACAATGAACTCATCTCCCGCGGCTACACGGTGCGCACCGGCAGCGTCTACGGCAAGGAGATCGACTTCGTCGCCACGCGAAGACAGGATGAGAAGCTCTACATTCAGGTCGCGTATGAGATCACCGACCGCAACCGGGAGCGCGAATTCGGCAATTTCGCCGCGATCCGCGACAACTATCCCAAACTGGTCATATCACGCGACAAGATACCTCTCTCCGAAAACGGGATCATTCACCGCAACATCATCGATTTCCTACTGGAGCGCTGACGAGGGAGCCGGTTACTGCGCTGGCGTGACCGTCCCGCAGCGCATCGCCTCCGACATCGACATGTGCCGAAACGTCTGTTTGCGACCGCCGCAGTATTCGCATTGAAACCATTGTTCCGGTTTCTTGCCCCGCTGCTCCTTGGGCAGCCAGCGCATCGGCGTCCACTCCCGGCAGTCGGCGCAGTATGCCAGCGACTCGCCCTTTGCCGGGGTGCGGCGCGATGGCGTTACTGATGGCATCGGCTCGACGACCGGCGGTGACGGCGACTCGGTTGTGACCATTACTTCTTGCTCGACCGGCACTTCGGGTGTGCGCTTGCGGATGATGCGGAACAAGTTCCAATTCAATTTTACCGGTCTGTCCGGCATGATTACCCCCTTCCGGGACGGCGGGGACGGCATTTTTTCACTTTTATGAAGATATATACATGCATATATATTTAACACCCCCTTTCTCGCGCATTGAAATAAGTTGAATTTTGCCGTCCCTGCCGTCCCGGTTATCCCATGACCACGAAATTTCGATAGCCGCGCAGCGACCCGTTCGCTCCCAGGCGATGGTTGCTTTGAGCGTGATGCAACGTCTGCATCTCTTTTGCCAGCATGCGGAAAAAAGCTTCCCGCGCCACCGCAATGAAGCCGTTGTCGTTGCAATACCTGATGTATGGCTGATACGCCTCAACCGAAACAATGGATGCCCCGTCAAGCGGTCTGACGCAATCCGTGACGAAGTTGTGGACCGAGTCGGACTTGTAGAGCAGATCGTCGGCGTCCTGCTGCAATTTCGCGTCGAGGTGTATCCGACCGTACTCTTCCAAGTCGGCGAGATACTTCACCGCGCCCTGCACCATCCAGTTGAGGATGCCCGCGCCTTCTTCCGCGAAGAGCTTGTCGGCGAAGCGCGCGATGGGCTTCTTCGGCGGATCGTTGACGAAGCGCAGCAGTATCAGCCGCCGCCGCCATGCGTCGTTGTCGCCGTCCAGCCTGACGTGCAGGGAGTTGTTGGAGGTGATGACGATGCTGAACTCGCCCCGCAGCTTGCTGCGCCCGTTCGCATGCTTGAACTCGGCGTCGAGCAGGTCTCCGCCGGTCAGCTTCTTGATGGCTTCGGACCCCTTCTGCTGAAGGAAACTCCCCGGCACGTCCGCGCCGATGAGCAGCGTCTTTCCGACGTACCCGGACAACTCGAAGCGCTCGTTGGCGTGCATGGTCCGCAACTCGGCGATGTTCTCTTCGCCGATGATCTTTTTCATTATTTCGACCAGCGTGCCCTTGCCGCCACCGGCCGTGCCCTCCAGCAGCATGAACTGCTGCGCGTCGTTGCCGCCGAGCAGTGTCATGCCGACATACTTCTGGAACGCCTCTATCGCCTCGTCGCCCAGCGCGGGTGCGAGCAGATTGTTAAGGAAGCGCGGACACACCGCCTCGGGATCGAAATCCAGCGGGATCTGGTTGCGCGAACGATATTCCGGCGAAAAGTCCTTGATGACCATACCGCGCAGATCGAGCATCCCGTTGTGCAGATGGATGAGCCGCTGATTCGCGTCGTGTTTGAAAGCATCGCGCTCCTCGACGACGCCGCGCAGCAACAGAATCGCATCACGGAGCGAGTTGTTGGTCTTGTGCATCGCGAGATCGCGCCAGTTTCCGGGATGGAACGACTGCCAGTATTCCCGCAAATCGTCGGCGAGGAGCTTTTTCAAGCTGTCCTCGGTGACCTGCCGCCAGAGTCCGCGCTCCTTTATGTATCGATAAAAGCTGCACTCATCGGGCTCGAACAGCAGTTCGTGCCGCTTGGCGAGAAACTGCGCCTCCCACGTCTGGTTGTAGAGGATCTTCGATACCAGACCCTCGCGCGTCCATTTTATCTCGAACGGGTCGCCGTACTCGGAGGTGATGTCGCGGTACGGATCGGCATACCGCAGCGCATCATCCGGCGAAACGAGTTCCCGCGTCGCTTCGATGTGCCGGAGAAAATCCTCGGCGGTATGGGTGCAGAGGTAATCATCCAGTCCGGTCTTGGAGTCTTCCGACTCCTGCGGCACGTCCACTCGGAACAGGCGGCATCCCGTCTTGGCAAGTTCGGCGGCAAGATATGCGGCGTTGCGTTCGAACTGCGACGCCTTGTACTTGCTTTCCCGCGAGTCGCTGTCGTAAATTAGACAGACTTCACGTCCCTCGGTCAGATAGGGCGTCAGATCGGGATGGATCTTGTGCGCGTCTTCCGGCTCGACACGGTCGCGTTTGCTCGCCAGCCAGTTCCATATCCCGGGCATGCCGATGGTCGGCAGACCGCACTTGGTTGCCTTGACCGCCTTCTTTTCGCCCTCGGTGAGGTAAAGCACCGCCGACGGGTCGTTTTCGAGGTACTGGTGCGTCTCCGCGGGGATGTAGCAGTGGTTGCCCGCTCCGAGCGGTACGCCGTACTTCATCCGGCTGCCGTCGGCGCTGACCGGGAGCGGCGGACGGAAGCGCATACGGTAGAACTCGTGGTTTCTGGAGTCGCGCATAGCCACACCGTCATGGTAGCGAAAGTTGATGCGGTAGCCGCTGACCTGCTGGTCGCGGTACGTCTCGTTCAGAAACGGAACGACCTCCATATCTTCCCGAGTGAGACCGGACCTCGCCAAGTCCTCGTCCACCCACGCCTCCAGCGCCGCGCGCGCGGCATTGGGATTCGCCACCGGCTCGGCGGCACCACATGAGAATGCAGAGTTCATAGACTCTCCTTTCGGTTACGGAAGGTGCTTCATTGCACTTCCCGCCGGGAGATAGGAGTGAATCCGGCTTTTTCCGGGTTCATCCACCGTTCGAGGCATGAAAAAAGCCCGTGAGATCAACTCCCACGAGCTTAAAACGAGCGTCAGAAATTATCGAAGAAAGATTTGTTCTCCGGCTTTTCTCCGGGTCATAACGGCAGTTTGTCTTTGGAGACCGCCCTCGCGTTTACGGCGTCCGCGATCTGGGCGTCCGTTACCGTTTCCCGATTGGTCTCTTGAAACGCCTTGATGACTTTGGCGGCGGAGTAGAATTTTCTGCCCTGCCGTCCGGCTATGGCATCCCCTAACTCGATGCCACTTTCGGCGATGCGCTTGCGCCATGCATCAGCTTCCTTTTCCACGTTGTCCTGACCGTAAATCACCCGCAACACGGCTCTTGCGGCATCGGCGACCGTGATGAAATGCTCCTTCAAGGCGTCGCTGTATTCCTGATTTTCCTTCGCCAGATGCGCGTTTGCCTTCTGGAACGCTTCGCGCAGTTCCTTTTCCTCCAGCCATTTTTGCTTAAATAACGCCTCGTTGTCCGGCCATTCCCGCGTCAGCAGATAATGCGTCCAGCGCGACAGAAAATACTGGTGGTATTCCGGCCATCCGGAAACGCACACGTCTATGTACTCATAAACGATCTGCAACACGAAGAGCAGTTCACTGTCGTGAATATTCACCAACTCCTGTTTGATGATGTTGCCGTATCCCATCTCCCATGTAACCAGCAGATTAAGTCCCGGCATGACGTACTGCACCGGCTCCGGAAAAAGATCGTGGAACATCTTGGGGAAACAGTTCAGCATGGATTCGCGATACTCCTGCGGCGAAAGCTCTTCCGGTGGAACTCCGCATGTCTCATCATCACAGTCGTAGATGTCTCGCATCACCGCATCGAAGTAACGCCGAAAATCCAGTCGCGGCAATGTACCGGCCAGCATGGAGTCCAAGGTCTTGGACTGATATCCATGTTCGCTCAACAACTCCTGGGCATATGTCAGCAACGCCCGGACGCACTGATCGCCGTAATCCCCTTTGACTTCGGTTTTCGCAAATATCTCCATCAGCCGCCGCTGCGGGATGGTGAGGTCAAGTCGTTCAATGTTCATTTTCGCCGCCTTTCGGTGTTATGTACATTTTATCTCCGCCGCACAGAAGATCGCCCAACTGCGGACGAAGTTTTGCATAAATGCCTTCCAAGGTTTTGCGCAGTCCACGCTCGGTTCGATGCAGAGTTCGCGCAGTCGACACATAATCGGGGGCGTTGTCGGAATAGAACAGCATCCGTATGATGCGCAGTTCCTCCTTCGACAGCGTCAGCAACGCCTTCTCCATTCGATGCCTCAAATAGTCGTTGTCGCAGGCGCAAACGATTCCGATGGATTCCACGTCCACGTCTTCGTCGCGCTCCCAGGTGACGTGCGACTTCACGTTGGCGTATTCGCTCCGCACGATGACCTTCTTCATGTACGATGCGAACTTGACGCCCTTGTCGGGGTCGAAGCGTTTGAAGCGTTCGACCAGCGCCTGATTGCCGATGCCGACATAGTCCTCCATCGACAGCCCGTAATAACGGTGGATGGTGTTGACAGCCATCGCGATCACCATGCCGAGGTGGGAGCAGATCATCTTTTCCCGGGCGTTTTGGTACGCATCGCTCCCCTCCGGCCGTTTCAGGTCGGCGATCACGGAGGCATACCGCTCCTCAGTCAGTTCCGGATACCGGCGCAACTCCTGCGAGTAGCGGTGCAGTCCCGGATGAATGTCTGGGCTGACGTATATCATATTTTTTCAGCAATTCCCTCCCGACAAATTCGACAGAATCGACAGAATTCCTTTTTCTTAATGTTTTTCGCATAATGTAATACGGGAGACTGTCAAATAACGTCAGTGCAACAGTCCCGACCTAAAAAAAACAGCTGATTTCCCGCATCGGCATTTTTTCTTCGATATTTATCCGCTATTCGATTGGCTATCAACGACTTGCCACGCTTTATTAACCAGCAGAGTAAGGAAGCACAACGCCAAACATCAACAACCACAAGGAGATAGAAAAATGACGAAGGAACAGATGCGGAAAGAGATCGAGCAGCTGAACGGCAAAATCGAGCGTGAGGTGAAAGACCTGGCGGACCTCGCCAACTGGATGCTCTCCCAGCAGCACATACCGGAATCCTTCATCCTCTACTCGCCGAGCCGCCTGATCGGCGAGCATGAGCTGGAAATCCAGAAGTGCATCGCCCGCCGCGACACCCTCCGGGAAATTCTCGGCGAGGAGTGAGCGACCGCGACCGCCGCCCCGGCGCGATGCCGGGGGAGACGGCCCGAAGAAAGATGCGTTAATCTTCGGAATAAAGCGCTTAACCCATTCGCTATTAACGAAATCCACGCCATTTTAACAGCAGAGTAAGGAACGGCGGTGCAAACCGTGCAACCACAAGGAGATGGATAAAATGGAAGTAAAAATCACGATCACCGGCACGGAAAAGGCGCTCAATGTCTGGACGATGGCGACCGCCGAGGTCGACGGCAAAAAGTACCGCGTCCAGATGGTGCGGTTCGACGATCCGAGCATCCACGGCATCCGCAAAGGGCGCATCAGCAAGCTCTGGGTGCGCGGCAAAGACGGCGCGGCGGTCATCAACTACGACCGGGGCTGGGACATCCATCCCGCCACCGACGAGGGCAAGGCGATCCTCGCGGCGATCACCAAGCGGTTCAACTGATGAAAGGAGCATCACGATGAGCACGAACGCGGCAATCGGAATGAAGCAGTCGGACGGGAGCGTCCGGGCGGTGCGGCTCAACTGGGACGGCTACGTCGGCTACGCCGGTGCGATCCTCGGCGGCTGGTACAAGACCGCCGGGCAGGTCGAGGCGCTCCTCGCCCTCGGGGAACTGAGCGAGATCAATGAGACGCCGGAGACCTGCGTCGCCTACCACCGCGACATGGGCGAGGACTACCGCGCCCCCTTCACCTTCGAAACGGTCGACGAGTACCAATACCGCGGCAAGGGCAGACTCGCCGCCGAGTACCTCTACCTCTTCGACGACGGCAGGTGGAGCGTCTACGGACTCTACGGAATATCGGAATGGTGCGACCTCGACGTCGTGCTCGAAACCACCAACCCCAAGGAGGACTGAAAATGGACGGATTCTTCAACAAGAAACGGTGCGACCGTTGCGGCGCGCCGCTCGACGGCGGCTTCACGATGAGCCGGTTCGACACCAGCGCCATCTGCATGAAGTGCGCCGAGGAGGAGCGCCAGCATCCCGACTACCAGCTGGCGGCGGATATCGAACTCGCGGCGGTTCGTGCAGGCAACCGCAATTTCGAGGGCATCGGCTGGCCCGGCAAAAACGGGAGAATCAAGCGATGAATGCGCCCAAGACCGACATCCGCGTCCGGCTGGTAGGCGAGGATGGCAACATCTTCGCCATCTTGGGGCGAGTCCGCCAAGCGCTCCGGCGCGGCGGGCACCCCGAACTCGTGCCGGAAGTGACCGCCGCCGTCATGAGCAGCCGCTCCTACGCCGAAGCGCTGGCGCGGATCATGGAGTATGTGGGGGCGGAGTGAGAAATGGACGCGGAAGAAAGAATCGAAGCGCAACGGCGCTTTGACGCGCTGTTGCGGAAAATCACGGACAGCGCGACGCATATCACGGTCGACATTCCCGACAACGACCTGATGCTGATTTGCTGCCTTATGGCCGAAATCGCAAAAATCGCATCGAACGTCCAGCCGTCAAAGTGACTTGATTCGCCGTATCAAGTCCGTCAAAATCTGTTCGGGATGGTTCAGCTGGCACTCCCAGACATAAAACACCCGCCAGCCGAGCGCCTCAAGAGCCTCCTTGCGAGCTTTGTCGCGTTCGGCGTTTTTCGACAATTTCTCACGCCAGAAAGCCACATTGCTTTTCGGCATCCGGGCAAGTTTGCAATCGTGGTCTTGGTGGCGATGCCAGAAGCATCCATTGACAAAAACAACGGCCTTATACTTCGGCAGAATGATGTCCGGTTTTCCCGGCAGAGCAGCGTGGTTGAGACTGAAGCGCAGACCGTGCCGGTGGAGAAAGGAACGAACAAGGATTTCGGGACGGGTATTCTTCGATTTTATTCTGGACATTATCTCCGAACGCTCGGCTGGAGTCAAATTATCCATTGTAATGCGCCGCGACGAAATCCTTCACGGCTTTCCGCAAATCGGCTTCGGAGGCTTCCAGATTTTTCAGCCGGGTCGCCCATGGGCGTCCGGGGTGGATGCTATCCCACTGTGACATCTTCTGATCTTTACGCCCGCCACCGGGGTCGTGATTGCCGAAGCCGTCCATGACGCGGTTCCACAGCGGCTCAAAACTTTCAATCAAGAGAGATTCGGCAAGCGGAATCCAAATATCATCCACCGCGAGAAAGCGGCAGAAAAAGTCCGCGGCATCCAAATTTTTTGCCTGTGATACCGACTTCGCATGATCGCACAATCTCTTGTAAAGGGCTTGCCCAGGCTCATCTCCCAAACCGAATCCACCCTTTCGCGCGCCAGCCGGAACCGCCTTGCCGACATAAATCGGCTGGACGAACGTCCCGCCCCGATTCATCCTTGCGATCTTTTCATACAGCGGAAACTTGCCCGTATAGTAGATCGCGTAGATGCCAGCGCCGACAAACGGAGACGGCGGCAACGGGGATATCTTCCGCTGGAGCATCGCCCGCGCGACGCTCTCGGCGAGATTTCTCTTGTCCAATGGATTGAACGGAGTAAGCACGGGGATTTCGGCGGACATATTATACCTCTCAAATCGCTTGATTGACAATGCTCTGCCCGACGATCTCCGCCAGTCTCATGGGAACGGCGTTCCCTATCTGGCGCATCGCCTCGGTCCACGCGCTGTGGAATACATAATCATCGGGGAACGTCTGGATGCGGGCGGCCTCGCGCGCTGTATAATAGCGGAACGAGCCGTCGGGAAATGCGATCATGTTTTCCCCTCCCGGGACGCCGTGCGCGCCAGCCTTCAACGCCTTGGACGGCTCGTCGAGCGAACTCCCGGTGTGACCGGGATACGGTTTTGCTCCATCGCGGAACTCATGGTTCGGAATATTGTTCGGCACTCGCGGATCAGGAAGTTCCGTCAGCGCGTCCCGCACCGTCAAATACCGATTCCCCTCCGGCTCCAACAGCGAGAAGGAGCCGCGAAGATAATCGACTCTGCGCTTATGATACGACGGCATCGCCGGGCGGTTTGCCTTTGCGACCTTGTGCAAATCCCAGTATTCGCCGGTAACCCACTGCTCCCAGAGCAGCTTATCCAAGTTGTGCGTGGAAGACGGGAAATTCCACTCGGTCCCCAAATCGGAACGAAATCCGACGATGAAGACACGATGCCGATGCTGCGGCACTCCGAAATCGGCGGCGTCGAGCAGACGATAGACCACGCGATAAGACAACTCCGGCAGATGACCGCTGGTGTGAATCTTTTCCAGACGGGAAAGGTGTTCCGTCCAGTCCTCTTTTTCCTGTCTCGTCACGGTGGGATAGGAAAGCTGAAGCACGATGTAGTTGAAATAACTGGCGAAACTCTCCCGCAGAAGCCCCTTGACATTCTCGAAAACAAAATACCGAGGCTGCAACTCTCTCACCGCCCGAACCGCCTCCGGGAACATGTCGCGGGAATCCATTCTCCCCCGCGCCTTCCCGCCAAGGGAGAACGGCTGACACGGCGGTCCTCCGGCGACCAGCTCGACGGAGCGGACGATCTCATTGTATTTGATGGCGCGGACATCGCTCTGGTAGAGCGTCCAGTCCTTGGCGAGGTTCTGCCCGTTCCGCACGTTGTAACGGATGGTGTCACATGCCTGGGCGTTGAATTCGACCATGGCGAGGTGATGACACCCGACTTTCTCAAGCCCCAGCGCCAATCCTCCCGCCCCGGTGAACAACTCGACTGAATTTAATGGCAAAGACATCTTCCGCTCCTGTGTGTACGGTTCGTACAGTAAGTTACTCCCTGTTTGGAAAAAAATCAAGCCTTTTCCCGTTCTTTCTCTTGATTTTTTCTTGATTCGGTGCTAAATTAACAATCATTCTGTGGAATTGTGCCGTATGGTCATGATTCCATGAGGCTGATTGAAAACCGTTATATTTCAGCAAATATGTTCGCAAACCGACCAAGTAAACAAACGTATTTGTATCCCATTCGGTGGAATGTATCCGGTGAGATTGTGTCTACACATCTTGCCGGGTGCTTCTTTGCATCGGGATACAAGGCTCTTGGTCGGGCCTGCGAACATGGTGCTTGGAGGCACTCGGTTTTTACTGAATGTTTTCAAGCAAGCTGGATTTCGCAGCGAAAGTTGTGGGATCGGCAGCTTGTCAGAAGTTTTGGAGGTTCCGACCATGATGACAACGATTGTTACAGCGAGAGCGGCAATGCCGGGATTCGGCATTGGTGTTCCGCCGTACTCTCTTTTCGGGAGCTCCGCCGTTTTTCAGTGCACTGAAAAACGCGCTTGCGCGAACGTAGTGAGCGCAAGCAAGCAAGCAAGCAAGCAAGCAAGCAAGCAAGCAAGCAAGCAAGCAAGCAAGCAAGCAAGCAAGCAAGCAAGCAAGCAAGCAAGCAAGCAAGCAAGCAAGCAAGCA
>Ga0208297_1000875_pt1 | contig 42102 bp, 38 predicted proteins | sample LMS_cellobiose_e_FD_187367 | JGI IMG/M metagenome (GOLD analysis project Ga0208297, IMG submission 187367) | Rumen-fistulated moose microbial communities from Alaska, USA - LMS_cellobiose_enrichment (SPAdes) (version 2) | ecosystem: Host-associated > Mammals > Digestive system > Stomach > Rumen... | reverse complement strand
TCCTCCGGAGGCCTATCGTCGATTCACGGCTCTGCACGCTCACTTTGCCGATAACGGCAAAGCTCGACCGCAGACCGGAATCTCCTCTCCCCAGCAAAACATTGTTTTGCCGGGGGCCCCATTCGCTGTTGTCTTGCCCACAGAAAAGTAGGCAAAAGAGGACTCGCGTCAAGAGGAGCAGTACCGGGTCCCCATTGAAACAAGTTTCAATGGGGAAAGGAGCGACTGACGCGCTTTTGAGCTTTGGTGCTTTGCGCTAAAGCGAAGTTTGCGCGGCAACGAGCGACGCAAACGCCCCTCTTGACAATCTCCCTCCGTAATAAGGACATAACTGGATGAACGTAAAAGCCAAACAAACATGTAAGATGGTGGTCATCGAAAGGACTTCTGCGTCTTTTTCCGCGCTCTGCGCGCTGGTGCGTTGTGAGATAGCATAAAAAGATCAATTCAACAACACGCATTCGCGCGGCTCAAAGCGACGCCGGGACTGATTGGGGAAACAAGAAACGTTCAAAACCTTGCAACAACCTCTCCGGCCCTTCGGGCCACCTCCCCTTAAAAGGGGAGGCAAGGGGTGCAGCAAAAAATCGGGGCCCCCACCGAAGCGTCTGCTTCGGTGGGGAAAGGAGCGACCCCGGCATTCCTGAGCTAAGATGCTTGCATCTTAGCGAAAATCAATGCCGGGCGGAGCGACATTTACGGGGTCCCCATCGAATTACAGATTCGATGGGGAGAGGAGCGCCAGCCGCGCTTATGAGTGATGCCGCTTGCGGCATCACGAAACCTGCGCGGTTCAAAGCGACGACAGAAAGGAGGTCTTGGCAATATGAAATCCCTGCGCACAAAGCTGGTGGCCATTCTGGTGCTGCTCATTGTGGCAGTCATGACGGCCGTCGGTTCCTTTCTCATCAACGGCGTGGAGAGCTTCTACGTAGGCGAGTTCTACGATCAGATGATCGCCACCTTTGACCAGGACTTCCTCCAGCGCCTCAGCCGCACTGCCTCCGACGAGAACGCCCCGGAGCGCATGAAGGAGCTGCTCATGGCCCAGCCCAACCTGGGCATCGACCTCTCCGGGCGCAATGTCTACATCCTGGATCAGAACGGGGCGGTGCTCTCCGCCTCCGGCACGGAGACGGCCGTGCGCATGACAGACAACATCCTCAGCGCCATGAACGGCGAGGTGGGCCAGGACAGCTCCATCGTGGCAAACTACATGGATCTGGCCATTCCCATCCAGGGCGCGGAGAAGCACTACATCGTCTACGTGCTGGATTCCAAGAACACGGTGGACGCTCTGAACAGTCAGATGCTCTCCATCATCCTGCGCGCCCTGGCCCTGGGCCTTCTGATCTGCGTGGTGCTGGCCTTCGTGCTGGCCCAGATCCTTATCACCCCCATCCGGGCCCTGACCGTAGGCACCCAGCAGGTGGCCTCCTTCGACTTCTCCCAGAAGCTGGAGGTCACAGGCCGGGACGAGATCGGCACCCTGACCCGGAACTTCAACCATATGAGCCGGGTCCTGCAGAACACCCTCTCCGAGGTGGAGAACGAGCGCAACAAGCTCTCCACCCTGTTCCTGCACATGACCGACGGCGTGGTGGCCTTCTCCCCCCGGGGCGAGGTGATCCATTACAACCCCGCCGCGGTGCAGATGCTGGGCCGGGGCCTGGACGCCTCTGTGCGCTTCGAGGAGCTCTTCTCCTCTGCGGCGGACCTGAACCAGGTCCTGGAGCTGAAGCGCCCCAACTCCATCGGCGCCGAAATGCAGGTCCGGGGCCGGGATCTGGAGCTGCAGATGGCCCCCTTCGCCGGCGAGAACAGCTCCGGCGGCGTCATGGTGGTCATCCACGACGTGACCGAGCAGCACAAGGCCGCTGAGACCCAGCGGGAGTTCGTGGCCAACGTGTCCCACGAGCTGCGCACCCCCCTGACCAACGTGAAATCCTACGCAGAGACCCTCCAGGACGGCTTCGACGAGCTGCCTGAGGACCTGCGCCAGAACTTCCTGGGCGTTATCGTCTCCGAGACGGACCGGATGACCCGCATCGTCCAGGACCTGCTGACCCTGAGCCGCCTGGACTTCGGCCGGATGGAGATGAACATCCAGCGCTTCCCCTTCGCCGCGGCGGTGGAGAATGTGTATCGGGTGAGCCAGCTGGACGCGGAGCGCCACGGCCACAGTCTGAGCCTGGACATCGCCCCGGACACCGGGGATGTGAACGGGGACCGGGGCCGCATCGAGCAGGTCATCATCAACATCGTCTCCAACGCCATCAAGTACACCCCCGACGGGGGCAAGATCCACATGGAGGCAGGCAATCTCAGCGCCGAGACGGTCTTCGTCCGGGTCATCGACAACGGCATCGGCATCCCGGAGAAGGACCTGCCCAGGCTGTTTGAGCGCTTCTATCGGGTGGACAAGGCCCGCTCCCGGGAGTCCGGCGGCACGGGCCTGGGGCTGTCCATCGCCCAGCAGATCCTGAATCAGCAGAACGGTCAGATCAGCATCGACTCGGTCTACGGACAGGGGACCACGGTGACCATCACCCTGCCCCGGGCGTGAGTGTTCTAAAGTTTGATACAACCTCTCCGGCCCTTCGGGCCACCTCCCCTGAATGGAGAGGCAAGGGGTGAAGCGAAAAATCGAGGACCCCATGAAAGCGTTGCTTTCATGGGGAAGAGGATGCCCGCCCGCAGGCGGGTATGCAGGCGAGCAATCGCCGCAAAGCGGCGGCTCTTAGCGAGTCGCAGCGACCCCGGCGCTTGTGCGTTCAGCCGCTTGCGGCTGTATGAGAATCCGCGCCGGGCGGAGTGACATTAACGGGGACCCCATCGAATCGCAGATTCGATGGGGAGAGGAGCGCCAGCCGCGCTTTCGTCACTACCCGCCGCACGGGCTTTCATTTCGGCGCACAGCGCCGAAAAACAAACGTGCGGCATTCGTTCCTCTCAGACTTCCAGCATCCGCTGGAAGTCTGGGCATCAAAGCATAACCCGCGCGGCTCAAAGCGACGACAGGAGGTGAGATCGTGAAAGGACGGGAAGTCATTAAGAATATCCTTATCATTCTCCTCTCGGCCAGTGCGATTGCCCTGGCCCTTGTGGCGTATCTGGGCCCTTCCGGCTCGGACCTTCCCAATCTGCGGACCCGGGGCGCGGCCCTGCTGGGCCAGGAGCCCTATCACCTGGTCTTCTCCGAGGGGGACCCGGCGGCGGCGGTGGCCGCCCGCCCGGTGCGCATCAGCATCATGGGCGCCTTTGGCCGGGCCAGCGTCCAGCGCAGCTTTGAGGACCTGGACGAGGCCTATGAGCGCCTGGGCGGTCTCATGGGCGGCGCGCTGGAGGAGGCGGACCCGAACAGTCTGGCTCCCGTAAGCCAGAAGGAGGTCCAGGACCTGCTGGAACAAAACAGCATCTACTTTGCCTATCAGGGCGCCCTGCCCACCCGGCTTCTTGCCCACTGGCTGGATGTGCAGACGGAGCTGGACGAGACGGTCAGCGCCCTGGCCCTGATTCTGGAGGAGCGCTGTACCCTGCTTCTCTGGACCCAGAACGGGGTCCAGCAGGCCGCCCTTCGCAACGCGCTGGATGGAGCGGAGCTGCTGGGCAGCTATCGGCCTGACGGCAGCGCCTTTGCCTTCGAGCGGGGCGAGCCTCCCTTCACCCGGGTGGATCCCATGAGCCTTGCCAACCTGGACAACTCCGTGCAGGTGGTGGGAGCCAGCGTCGTCAATCCCCTGCAAAACCGGGACAGCGCCGCGGCCCTGGTCACCGGGCTGGGCTTCAATCCCTACGGCAACGTCTACACCTCCGCCCGGGGCGTGACCACCTACGAGGAAAGTGCCGGCACCCTGTCCCTGACGGACCAGGGGCAGCTGCTGCTGCAGAACACCGACGAGGAAAAGCCCCTGCTGCGGGCCCTCTCTCCCCGGCTGGAGGACCTGGCCGACTGCGCCCGGACCCTGCTGGACACGGTGAGCAGCCCCGGGGATGCCCGGCTCTATCTGGTCAGCGCCCGACAGGAGGGCGACGAGACGGTGCTGGAGTTTGAGTATTTCTTCTGCGCCCTGCCGGTCTACCAGGCCTCCGGTCCGGCGGCCACGGTTCGGTTCCAGGGCCAGATCGTCCGGGAGCTGACGGTGCAGCTTCGCAGCTATACCCAGTCCGAACAGGCCATCTCCCTGCTGCCGGAGCTCCAGGCGGCGGCCATCCTGCCCCGGGGCAGCCTGCTCAGCGTCTGCTATCTGGATCTGGGCGGCGACAGCCTGTCCATGGGCTGGGACCGGGAATAGGAGGAGGCCATGCGTGCAAGCAAGCTGAAAAATCTGGTGCTGCTGATCCTGATCCTGTGCAACGCGGCGCTGCTGGTGCTGGTGGTTCCCACCCAGCTCTCCCAAAAGCGCCAGGCCCAGCGCACGGCCCAGGAGCTGCGCAGCCTCTTTGCGGGCTATGACATCCGCCTGCCCGCCGGGGATCTTCCGGAGGCCCTGACCCTGTATCCCCTGGAGGCCACGCTGGATCCGGAGGCGGCCCTGCGGGCGGCCCGGGCCATTCTGGGCGCCGAGCCGGAGGCAGTGACGGAGACCGGCTCCTATGCCATGCTCTATGCTGCGTCCAGCGGAACCTGCGCCCTACGCCGGGAGCGGCTGGAGGCCGCGCTGGAGGATCGGAGTCTCTCCGGCTCCGGGGAACGGGCTGTGGCCCGGCTTCTGGAGGACATGGGTCTGAGCGCCCGCGTGATTTCTTCCGAGGAGGGGGCCTACACCGCCCGGCAGAGCCTTCTGGGGGCGCCGGTGTTCTCCGCGGATCTGACCTTCACCCTCTGGGGCAGCCGTCTGGAGGCAGTTTCCGGCAGCTTCTGCGCCGTGGAGGATACCCTTACCGCCCTGAGCCGGGAGAGCTGCATCTCCTGTTCCGACGCTCTGGTGGCCTTTCTGGCCGCCCGGGACAGCACCGGCTGGGTGGGCGCGTCCATTGCGCGCATGGAGCAGGGCTATCTGCTGGCGGACTCCGCTTCCGCGTCCAAGCTGCGGCTGAATCCTGTCTGGCGACTGGAGACGGACACGGGCGTGTACTATGTGAACGGCCTCACCCGGGAGGTCTTCCAGGAGGGCTGAGATCCTCCTCGCTCATCCGAGACCGAAGCAAAGCGAGGAAGTTTTTTGACCGATGTACTGCTTCGGCAGAACGATGATTCATAATTCGGCATTCCCTGGGGACACATGGTTCTTCCCTGTTCAATGCCGAAGGGGTGGCTATGAAATGAGAAAAAAACGATTCCTTTTATTCACGATCGGAGCGCTGCTTGTGATGGGACTTCTGGGATGCGGAGCAGAGAAGTATCGCCTGACATTCGATGGAAGCGGCTTTTCTTCCGGAAAGACGACTTACGCGGAAGGCGAAACGGTCACAGTCACCTTTGATCTGATTGCCACAGATACCGATTATTCGTTCTATGCCGACAGCGAGGATGTCATCCTGAATCCTGTCTATTCCGAAGCCCGGGGTTATGTCTTTACCTTCCCAATGCCGGCCCACGACGTGAAGATTTCCGTGTGCTCCCGAAACAGCATGGAGTATGATCCGGATGCGAATCTGCTCGGGTCCTCCGATCCCGGTTCGCCAAAGAACTGCATGACAGGCGACAATCTCCTGTTTGATTATTATGCAGCCGCTGCAGCGACTGTGGAGGGTGATGACCGGGAAGAATTCTGCCTGTACCGGTACACAGATGCACAGCTGATCCTCGCCCGGTACACAAAGCCCGAGGACGGGGAGGAAACGATGCGCTTCTGTCTGGTCCCGGTTTCCGTGCTGGACGACTGTATGGATCAGGTCGCGCGATATGAGATGCGGACGTGGGAAAACGGATCGGACCTGAACGGCAGGCTGCTTGTCGTTCAGTTTCTGGAGGACGGGAAGCTGAAACGGGTGTCCTCTGAAGAAATGCCGGATCAGGGGCCGGAGGCCTTCCGCGCGATCCATGCAGTGCTCGAAGAAGCCTGGAATCAGTATGGGTCCTCCCTGGATACCGAGCCCTGGTTCTGCCCGGAATGCGGAACCAGGAACGAGCAAAGATTCTGCATCGAATGCGGCCTGGAGAAGCCGGAATGACCGGGAACCCGAAACAAACGCACAAAGGCGCCGGACGCTAAGCGTCCGGCGCCTTTGTTTCCCAGATTTCCCGCGGATTCGCAGGAAAAATGTGCCATAATCACGCTGGAACGGCATGCAGGCGCAGCACCACCGCCGAAAGATCGTCCTCTCCCGATCCCGACGGCCGCCCCACCAGATTGCTGGCAAGCCGCTGCGGCGGCAGCTCCCGCAGCGCCTCCAGCCGCTCCATGGCCTGTCCGCTCTCCATCCCGTCCGAGAGCAGGACCAGCTTTTCTCCCCGGCACAGGGACAGTCTCAACCGCGCGGGCCCCGGCGTCCACCGCCCCTCCAGGCCCGGCGGCGGGGAGGCTGTCCCCATTTTTTGAATCTTTCCCTGGCTGATGAGAAAGGAGGGGGCCGCGCCCCACTTGTACAGTTCCCCCGTGCCAGAGGCCATGTCCAGCCGAAGCAGATCCACAGTGGAGAAGCAGACGCTCTCCCGCAGCAGATATACCCCGCCCAGCAGATCCAACGCGTCCTCCGGGCTGGCCCCCGCCCGGAGAAAGCCGCTGAGCAGGCTGATGGCGGTCCTGGCCTCCCGGGCGGCCTCGGGGCCGGTGCCCATACCGTCGCAAAGCAGCAGAAACAGCTCCTGGCCGCAGCGGAAGCAGGCGCCCCGGTCCCCGGAGATCCGGCTGCCCCGCCGGGAGGCGGACTGCACCCCCAGCTCCGCCCGGAAGTTGGCAAGCTCTCCCGGTCCCGGCGGCTCCTGGAGCACCAACTGGGACAAAATGCGATAGTGCTCCCCCAGGACCCGCTGATACTCCGTCCGCCGGACCAGGGCCTGCCGCTCCTGGAGGCAGGCCTTCATCTGATGGTTCACGCCCCGAAGCAGGGCCTCCGGCCGACGGCAGGCCGCCAGGAAGCTCTGGGGAAAGTCCCCCGCCTCCGCTGTGCCCCGGCGCAGAAAGCGCTCCGCCGCCCCTCGCAGGGCCGCATAGGTGGCCGCCGCCTCCTGCTCAAAGCAGCGGTGATAGCCCGGACAGCGCAGACAGACCTGCTCGGTCACCTGGTCATAGAGCCTGCGCACAGGCCCCTCGTCCTGCCCTCTTGCCTCCCGGAGAAGCAGCTCTCCCGCGCCCCGCAGAGCCCGGGCGGTCTCCATGGCCCGCCGGGGCTCCAGCTCGTCCTCCCGGACCCGGAGCAGGCGGCAATAGAAGCTGCATGCCAGGGCCGCCAGGATACAGCGCAGCAGCAGCCACAGCATGGCCCCAACCCCCTCGCCCACGGCGTAGATCAGGCCCACGCTGAAGGTGGCGCCGGCACTCAGAACCAGCAGGTTCCGCCGGGAGGCGGGCAGCTCGGACTTTGCCAGGATCCGGGTCAGGCAGTAGAGCATGACGGCGCAGGCCGCCGGCTCCAGAGCCTGGAGGAAGGGAAAGGCCAAAAAATAGCCCAGCACCGCCCCCAGCACGGCGCACAGGGCGCTGACGCCGCCCAGCGGCGCGCAGAGGCAGGCCGCCAGGGGCAGGGTTCGGCTGCCCAGGCTCAGCACCCCCAGGGCAAAGCCCCCCAGCAGGGCCTGTCCGGCCCGACCAGCCCCCAGCCGGAGGCGGCTTTTGACGCTTGTTTGGAACAGTTGCCGCATTCGATCATCTCCCGTGTTTTCTTCATTATAGAAGGGGCCTTTTCCAAAACCCGTCGGGAAATGAGCCGGGAAAGGAACCTTGCAAAACATTCCGGGGAATGATAGAGTAAGAGAGGAGCAAGCTCGGACAAATTGTCCCCCAAACAGGAGGTCCCTATGGAAATCGAATACAAATTTGCCGCTTCCGCCGCCACCCTGGCAGCTGTCCTGCAGGATCCCATGGTCCAGCGCCGCAGAACGGAGCCCGTGCGGACACTCGCCATGCGCACCCGCTACTTCGACACCCCCGACGCTTCTCTGCGCCAGGCGGGCATCACCCTGCGCCTGCGGGAGGAGAACGACCGGACCATCGCCTGCTGCAAGTCCCGGGGGACCCGGACAGGCTCCCTGTCCGCTCATGAAGAGTGGGAGGTGGAGGCAAAGGAGCTCCGGCTCGCCATTCCGAAGCTCATCGCCCTGGGGGCGCCGGAGGTCCTGCGGGAGCTGGACGGCCTCCGCATCACCGCCACTGCCGCCTTTACCCGCCGCTGCGCCGTGCTGCGCATGAGCGAGCAGACCCTGGCGGAGCTCAGCTGCGACGAGGGCTATCTTGCCGGCCCTACGGAGCAGGAGCCCCTCTCCGAGCTGGAGCTGGAACTGAAGTCCGGCGCGCTGGAAGATCTGACCCCCTTCCTGCAGGCCCTGCGCGCCCACTATCCGCTTCCGCCCGAGCCCCGGAGCAAGCTGGCCCGGGCCCTGGCGCTTGGATGAGCATCCCCTATTTTGCGTCAGGATTCGACATCGGACACAATTCCTAGGTTTTCCTTCCAGATGTTCTCATTCTTCACAAAAAACCCCAAAAACGGGGCTTTACTTCCTGCGGTTTCCATGGTATACTAGCGCTGGTTGATTATGACTTTATTATGTCAACACCTCCGCGGCATACTAAACCTGTCAATTCCGCGTATTTTAAGAAGAGGGATGAACGTGACCAAATATATCATTCGCGGCGGCGCCAAGCTGCGCGGCAGCGTGAATATTTCCGGCGCCAAGAACGCCGCTGTGGCCATCCTGCCCGCCAGCCTGCTGGTTTCCGGCACCTGCCGGGTGGACAATGTGCCCGATATTTCCGATGTAAACACGCTCCTGGAGATCCTGGCGTCCATGGGCGCCAAGGTCCGCCGTCTGAGCCGGACCGAGATTGAGATCGACGCCACCCATGTGCGCTCCTGCACACCGCCAGAGGAGCTGGTGGGCCGCATCCGCGCCTCCTACTACCTCATTGGCGCCCTGCTGGGCCGCTTCGGCACGGCAGAGGTTGCCATGCCCGGCGGCTGCAACTTCTCCTTCCGCCCCATCGACCAGCACATCAAGGGCTTCACCGCCCTGGGCGCGCAGGTGGAGCAGAGCGCCGGCGCCGTCAAGGCGGACTGCCCCGACGGCCTTCGCGGCGCACACATCTATCTGGATGTGGTGAGCGTGGGCGCCACCATGAACATCATGATCGCCGCCACCCTGGCCGCCGGCACCACGGTCATTGAGAACTGCGCCAAGGAGCCCCATATCGTGGACCTGGCAAACTTCCTCAACTCCATGGGCGCCAAGATCTCCGGCGCGGGCACCGACGTGATCCGCGTGCGGGGTGTGAACCGGCTCTATGGCGGTTCCTATACCATCATTCCCGACCAGATCGAGGCGGGCACCTATCTGGCCGCGGCTGTCGCCACCGGCGGCGACGTGACCGTGCAGAACGTGATCCCCAAGCACCTGGACTGCATCACCGCCAAGCTGCGGGAGATGGGCGCATCCGTCACCGAGTACGACGACGCAGTGCGGGTCTGCGCCCCGGAGAAGCTGCGCCACACCAACATCAAGACCATGCCCTATCCCGGCTTCCCCACGGACATGCAGCCCCAGGTGGTCACCTGCCTGGCCTGCGCCCAGGGTGAGAGCTTCGTCACTGAGGGTGTGTACGACACCCGCTTCGGCTATCTGACCCAGCTGGCCCGCATGGGCGCGGATGTGCGTCAGGACGGCAAGTCCGCCGTCATCAATGGCGTGGAGCGGCTCCATGGCTGCACCATCAAGGCCCCGGATCTGCGGGCCGGCGCGGCCCTGGTCATCGCAGGTCTGGCCGCCGACGGCGTCACCGAGGTGGAGAACATCCAGTGCATCGAGCGGGGCTATGAGTCCCTGGTGGACAAGCTCCGGGCCCTGGGCGGCGACATCTGCCGGGTGGAAACCCCCGACGACACCGTGGCCTCCGCAGGCTGAGAAGAACAGCAAAACCGCCTGTCCCGATTGGGACAGGCGGTTTTTTTACGTCTTTTTACGCTTGTTCTTCCTGCTTCACTACCACGTACTTCAAGGGATTTCCAAAGCGCAGATAGGCGCCATAGAGCAGGCACAGCGCCACATAGAAGCAGCCCGTGGCCCAGAACAGGAGGATGTATCGCTCCAGACCCACGGCCAGGAACCAGGTGAAGGCCACCCGGATGGCCATGCCCACAGCGGTCATGGCCATGGCAGGCCGCAGGGCGCCCATGCCCTGGAGCCGGCAGTAGAGGCACTGCTCCAGGCCGTAGGCGATGTAGAAGAAGGCCAGCACCCGCAGAGCCTGCACGCCGATGGCGCTGACGGCGGCGTAGCGGGGATCCGAGCGGCGGATGAACAGCAGCAGCAGCTGGGGCGCCAGCAGGAACACCAGGGCCCCCATGACCAGGGCCACCGCCATGCACAGCAGGGTGCAGCGCCGGGAGCCGTCTCTGGCCCGATCCAGCAGACCGCCGCCGCAGAGCTGGCCGCAGAAGACGCTGATGGTGCCGCCGATGGTGCTCATGGGCAGCAGGGCAAAGGAATCCACCTTCTGCACCACGCCGTTGGCCGCCACCAGGTCCGTGCCGAAGTGGTTGGCGCAGGTCTGGATCAGCACCATGCCCACGGCGGTGACCATCTGATTCAGGGCGCTGAACAGGCCCACCTGGATGATCATTTTCAGATACTTCATGCGGATCTTGAAGCAGGCGAGATTCACATGGTAGCCATAGCGGCTGGAGAGGAGTCGGGAGATGGGCAGCACTGCGGAAACATAGTGGGCAATGACCGTGGCCCAGGCCACGCCGGCCACGCCCCAGTGGAACACCGCCACAAACAGCAGGTCCAGTACGATGTTCAGCACGCTTGTCACCAGCAGGCAGAAGGCAGGATAGGAGCTGTCGCCCAGGCCTCGGAGCAGGCCATTGCCCATGCCGGAGAGCAGCTGCCCCGCAAAGCCCACCATGACGATGCGGAAATAGAGAAGGGAACTCTCCAGGATCTCCGCCGGGGTGTTCAGCAGCACCAGCAGGGGCCGGGAGAAGATCAGGGCCAGGACCATGATGGTCAGGCAGACGGTCATGGCCGTGGACAGGGCAGTGCCGATGGCCCTTGCCACCTCGTCCATGCGGCCGGAGCCGTAGAGCTGGCTGAGGACCACGCTGGTGCCGATGCCCAGGCCCACACACACCGCCACCAGGACCATGTTCAGGGCGAAGCTGGCATTGACGGCGGCCAGGGCCTCCGCGCCCACCAGGCGTCCGCAGACTGTGGCGTCCACAATGGAATATAAGGAAGAGAAGATGTTGGCCAGCAGGGCGGGAACGGTGAAGCGCAGGGCCGCCTTCATCAGGCTGCCCTGGCTGAAATCCACCTGCCGGGTGCGGGAAAGCTTCATGGGATCGGCTCCGTTTCTGATTCAGGATTCTGCCCGGCCTCCCGGGCGCGGCGATGGAACTGGGTGGGGGTCATGCCCGTAGCCTGGCGGAAACGCCGGGCGAAGTACTTGGGATCGGCAAAGCCGCACATGTGGGCCGTCTCGGAGATGGTCAGATCATAGGTGCGCAGCAGGTTCTTGGCGATGCGGATGCGAAGATCCAGCAGATATGCCTGGGGCGAGCAGCCGAAGGCTGCCCGGAAGATCCGCTGGGTATAGCTGGGAGAGCGGGGGATCTGCTCCATGGCCTCCAGCAGACGGAAGCCGGCGTTGCCCGCATTCTGCTGGATCAGCCGCTCCAGCTGCAGGATGTCCAGATTCCGCTCCTGGTCGATGCGGGGCAGCAGGAACTGGCGCAGGGCGTTCAGCTGGTTCCAGACCACATTCTCGTAGTTTTCCGGCCGGGCCTGGATCTGATACGCCAGGATTTCCAGCATCGCCCTTCCGGTGCCCGCCTCGTCGTCCTGGATCAGAAAGACCTCGTCCCGGGCCAGGACGATCTGCTCATCCATCTCCAGGCAGAGAAGCGCAGCCTCCCCCTCCGGCATCAGGATCAGCTCGGTCTGGGGCGGGAGAATCAGAATGGATCCGGGCCGGAAGGTATACTCCTCCCAGGCTGCCCTTGCCTGGGCGCTGCCCTCCCGGATAAGCAGGAGCCTCCAGATCGCTTTCTGTGCTTCAAAGGCGCGCTGCTCGCCCTCTGAGAGGCGAAGTCGTTCGCTGCGAAGGACCGGCAAAGTTGCCACCCCCTCCTTTTTTTGTTTATTATAGGTTCCCTGCCAAGCCTGCGTCAAGAGGACAGGGCATCCTTGTTCGCATTTCTCCACATTTTTTGACCAATCAATCCACCTGGCTTTTCCCAGGCCCAAGGCGGTGGACAAAGGCCACAAAAAACGTGGAGAAATGCGAAAGATCCGCCCGCATCCCTTGACAATCCCAGGCGTTCGGGATAAGTTAAAAATGATGAGGGATCTGTTGCGTTTCTTTCCACTTCTTCTTCACACTTCTTCAGTTTCCTCAGGCGGGCAGCGGACGCAATCGCGTCCGCTGTTTTATGTTTGTAAGAGCGCGCTGCCCTGGAAATGATCCCCCAGCAAGAGGATAAATACTGCAATAGAGTGGATTAATGCGAAAATTTGGAAAAAATCGGTTGACTTATAGTCCTTTATTCGATATGTTATGGTTTGTGAAAACGCCGTGAATATGTTTTCAAATTTTTAACGTATGGAGGAATACACGCATGAAGAAGCTTCGCATCCTTCTTGCCCTGGTCCTGGTGGCTGCACTGTTCTGCACCCTGTTCGCCGCCTGCGCCAAGAGCGAGAACACCAACCCCACCCCCAGCAACAGCGATACGACCCCCGCGAAGTCTGACGAGCCCGCCAAGTCTGACGAGCCTGCCAAGACGGATGAGCCCGAAAAGACCGATGAGCCTGAGACCTTCGATCCTGAGGACTACACCGACATCGTCATGTACTACTTCGACCTTCGTATGTGCGCTGCCGACAACGGCCAGCACATCGAGGACGCCATCAATGAGTACATCGGCCCGAAGTACGGCCTGCAGGTCGACCTGACCTGGATGGTCATCGGCGACTGGCTGACCAAGGTTCAGCTGAACATCGGCTCCGGCGAGCGCGTTGACGTTCTGCCTCTGGAAGTCGGCTGCGGCGTCGGCACCATGTACACCAACACCATGATCATGGACATCACCGACTATATGGCCGAGTATGCTCCTGAGACCATGGAGCTCATGGCCCCCTACCTGGACGCTTACCGCTACAATGGCCGTCTGTACGGCGTTCCCACCCTCCGCGGCTACGTCACCAACCAGTACATCTGCATGCGTCAGGACATTCTGGAAGAGCTGGGCCTGATGGAGAAGGCTGAGAACCTGTCCTCCTGGACCGAGTTCGAGGAGATCCTGGCTGCCGTTAGCGAAGCCTACAAGGGCACCGGCCTCTGGGCCATTGCCAATGGCACCGGCAAGGGCTATGCATTCCCCAACGGCGGCGGCTTCATCGGCACCGAGAAGTTTGCTGATACCTACCGCTATGATGGACTGGGCGACTCCGTTGGTCAGGCACAGTCTGACAACGACGGCCACGTGACCTGGATCCATGACAATCCCCAGCTTGAGACCAACTATCAGCGTGTCCGCACCTGGCGTGAGAACGGCTGGGGCTGGCCCGATTCCGCTCTGGATGAGACCCACGGTGACGAGCTCATGAAGCAGGGCGTTTCCTTCTGCTCCATGCAGCCCTCTGAGTTCGGCGTGGAAGCTGTCAAGAGTGCCAACTGCGGTCATCCCATCTTCGCCGTGGCACATGCGCCCGGCATGATCATGACCTCCACCCTGACCTCCTGGGGCATCGGTGTTCCCGTCACCGCTGACGAGCCCGAGGGCGCCTGCAAGATGATCAACGTTCTCTACACCGACGAGTACGTCATGAACCTGATCACCCGTGGTCAGGAGGACGTGGACTACCGTCTGGTGGACGGCGAGGTCGTCTATGATCTGGCTGAGCAGGGCCACTACTACTACGAGGCCGACTTCCTCATCGGCAACAACCTGCTGACCCATCCCGTGCAGGGCCAGGGCGCTGACTACTTCGAGCAGATCAAGGCCATCAACGACGCTGCTACCATCTCTCCGTATCTGGGCTTCGTGTTCGACAACGGCGAGCTGCAGCAGTACATCGCCAACATCACTGCGGTTACTGATCAGTACTCCGCGGATATGGCGGGCGGCAACTACACCCCCGAGATGTATGCCGAGGAGAAGGCCAAGTACGAGTCCGCCGGCGTGCACGAGTACCTGGCAGAGCTCCAGAAGCAGCTGGATGCCTGGATGGCTCAGTAAGCTTCAAGACTCCTAATTCCCAGCAACATTGGAACAGCGGGCGCAATCGCGCCCGCTGTTTTTTTTCGGAACGTTCACAGCCCGGCGGAAGCGCGCTTCCGCCGGGCTGCAGTATACAAAGCTGCTTCTTTCCGCGCTTATCTGCACAGAAGCATTCTGCGGGAATGATCCTTGGGGAAGATGGTGTTGCCAAGACCGGAGCCGTCGAACTCCAGCTCGGGACCGCCGTTATAGTTCATGACCCAGCCGAACTGGAGGGCCACCTCATGATAGCCGATGGACAGGCCGCCTTCCTTGCGGACCTTGATGATGAGAGGCTCCCGGAACTGCCAGTACTTGTTCAGATCGAAGAGCTCCTCCCGGGAGTACTCCAGGCCGTCATACTCAAAGATCAGGCTGTCGCGGTCAAAGACCTCGCCGTCCACGGTCACGTTGCCAAAGCGGCACTGGGTGAACCAGTAGCCCTTGTAATAGATGGGCACAAAGCGGAATTCAAAGCCGTTGATGCTGCCGTCGGGGGCGTAGGTGTTGTGGAAGCCCCGCTGCTGAATGGACTGAAATTCTACCATGGTCTGACCCTCCTTCTCAATAGCCCAGCAGGTTGCGCATCATGATCTGATGGCGGCGGACCTGCTCCGGGATCTCCTGCATGGCAAAGCCGAAGTTTTCATAGCTGCGCTCGGCGGTGAAGCGGACGGGGCCCTCGTACTCGGAGACCAGATTGCCGCTCCAGCCGTTGTCGATCATCAGCCGGATGACGTCCCGGTAGGGGATGGTGGTCTCGTCGAAGTTCTCGTCCATGTTGGTGAACTTGGTGTGGCAGGTCCAGCTGTAGGGCAGGAACTCCACGATCTCCTCCGGCTTGGTCACATCCCCGAAGCCCATGGGCATCCACTCCATGCCCTTGGCGGGTTTGGTCTGGAAGGTGCCGAAGTCGATGTTGAAGCCGAAGTGCTTGGTGCCGGTGCGGTGGATGAACTCCAAATACTCGTCGCGGATGTGGGGCGTGTGCAGGGTGGTGGGGCCGTGGACCTCGTTCTGCATGCGCACGTCGTATTTCTCGGCATAGGGCAGGGCCTTTTCAATATAGGACTGCCAGCCCGGCTCCGGATCGCAGAGGTCGTTGACGCAGGTGATCTTGGTGCGCAGGGACTTGAAGCCCAGCAGGTGGGCCAGCTCGAAGTCCCGTTTCAGCAGGGCCACCATCTCCTCGTCGGAGGCAGCGGGGCCGCGGTGCAGATGGTTCTCCGCCCAGTGGCCCAGCTCCGCGGGCTGGAGTTGGTACTTCTCGCACAGGCGCCAGTACTTGTCCACCCAGGCGGGGGACGGGTTGGGATAGTTGTCGATATAGCTGGTCAGGAGTTCGAAGCAGGTTGCGCCGGTATCATACATCTCCAGGAATACGTCCTCCAGGGTCATGGTCTTGCCCAGGAGCACCTCATAGCTGTAGACGCTGATGCCTCTTTGCGGATGGCCTTTTTCCATATGGGGTCCCTCCTAAATTAATTTTGGCAGTTTGATTATATCAGATAGCTTGGTAACTGTCTACCGATTATCTAAGCCTCTTCCTGGACAAAATGAGCATGGTCGTGGACATGTTCCCTGGGGTTATGCTATACTCTTCCTGAAAAGAGGTGTTCCTATGGATTTTCTGTTTATGAAACAGCCAGAGACTTTTTTTGACTATCCTCTGCACGATCATGGCTATTGGGAGATCCTGCTGAGCCTGAAGGGCAGCGGAGTTCTGGTGGCAGACGGGGAAGAATTTGCGTTTCTGCCCGGGACCATCTTTTGTATCCGGCCCGGAGTGAAGCACACCAAGCATGCGGCGAGCGGCTTCGCGGATGCCTCCCTGTTGACCCGGGACTTCTGCTTCGATGCGCTGCCAAACAAGGTCCTTGTCTTCCAAGACGATGCTGCGGGCAGCTTTCGCGCCCTCTTCGAGCTGGGCAATCGCTATCAGGGCGACCCGGACAGCGACGTTCCCGCCTCCCGTTTCCAGCGCTCCATCCTGGAGGCCATGCAAAATCTGCTGCGACACTGGCGAGACGAAGCGAGCCTCATGCCCCAACTGATCCGGTTTCGGGATCAGCTCTATGCGCACATCGGCGACATTCACTTTGACTTGTCCGCTGCCATTGCCTCCTCCGGCTATTCACCCAGCCACTTGCGCCGTCTGTTTCGGGAGCAGTATGGCTGCTCCCCGGTCCAATACTTTAACCAGCTGAAGGTCCAACTGGCCAAGGAGGAGTTGCTGCGCAGCGCCTCCGTCCAATCCATCGGGCAGATTGCCCATCGCTGCGGGTTTTCAGACCCCTACTACTTCTCCCGGGTCTTCAAGCAAGTCACCGGACAGACTCCCTCCCAGTTCTACGAGCAAAGTCGTCAGGGCCTGGACATGGACATCGTAGCCTCGGATCAGGAGCGGATACAGGATCGCCTGCGACGGTGACCTGTTTGCGGATTCTCATTCCTTGTCATCCTTGCCGCCGGCCCGGCAGCCCAGTTGGAGCTTTTTCCTAAACAGGTGGACAATTCCAAACAATTCCGAAAAAAAGCAAAGAACCTCTCCCCGTTTCTTGCAAAAATCGCAAAATCCTGCTATGATTTTTCCAAAGAACACTTTGCAGGGAGGCATTCCTATGATCGAAAAAATGATTCCCGCCTTTGCCAAGGCCCAGGGCGGTCTGTTCGGCTCCGTGGCCAAGGCAGACGTGGGCGACGCCGTCACCAAGATGGGAGACGTGACCCTCATGTCCTGGGCGGATCCCTTCTATCCGGACCGCTCCACCCCGGAGCACGTGGTCCGGGCCGCGGTCCGCGCCCTGGAGGAGGGCCCCGGCGGCCACTATACCCCGCCTGTGGGCAGCGCAGACCTGAAGGAGGCCATTGCAAAGCGCTTCACCCGCCGCTACGGCCTGAAGCTGGAGCCCCAGCGGAACATCCTTATCACCCCAGGCTCCGACTCCGGCCTGTTCTTTGCCATCCTGCCCTTCCTGAACCCCGGCGACGAGGTCCTGGTTCCCGATCCCAGCTATCCCAACAACGCCCAGGACGTGGAGATCCTGGGGGGCAAGGTGGTTCGGGTGCCCCTGAAGGCGGAGCACGGCTTCCAGCCCCAGCCGGAGGAATTTGAGGCCCGCATCACCGAGCGGACCAAGATGGTGATCCTCACCAACCCCAACAACCCCACCACCACCGTCATCCGGCGGGAGAACCTGGAGGCCCTGTGCCGCATCATCGTGAAGCACGATCTGGTGCTGGTGGTGGACCAGGCCTTTGAGGAGCCGGTCTATGACGGCGTGGAGATGGTGGCGGCCGCCACCCTGCCCGGCATGTGGGAGCGCACTCTCACCGTCTGCTCCCTGTCCAAGGGCATGGGCCTGTCCGGCTACCGGGTTGGCTACATCATCACCAACGACCAGATCATGGACAAACTCTACGGCTGCACCGTGGCGGTGCTGGGCGCCCCCAACACGGCGGCCCAGTTCGGCGCCATCGCCGCCCTGGAGGATGATTCCTTCATGGAGGACATCACCCGCCGGCTCACGGAGCGCCGGGACCTGGTGTACAGGACCCTCTCCGGCATCCCCGGGGTGACCATCTTCAAGTCTGAGTCGGGCTTCCTCAGCTGGCTGGACGTTTCCCGGCTGGGCACCGACGCCGAGGTGGCGGATTACCTGCTCCAGCACGCCCGGGTCAGCGTTAACGTGGGCACCCCCTACGGCCCCGAGGGCGCGGGACATCTGCGCATCGTCCACGGCGTTCTGGGCGCGGACGACAAGCTGGAGGACTGCCTGAACCGCATCGCCGCCGCTCTGCGGCAGCTGGCCGCGGAAAAGGGCGTGGAGGCGGAGCCATGAGAAATCTTTCCGAACTACGGCGGGTCCTGGAAAAGGCCAATCTGCTCCCCCTGGAGCGGCAGGCGGAGCTGTCCAGCCGGGTCCTGGCCCAGCGGCTCCAGACGGTGCTGCCCTGGGCCATGGAGCAGTCCGGCATCGACCTCTGGGTGGTGCTGAGCAAGGAGAACTGCGAGGACCCCATTCTGAAAACCCTGCTCACCTGGGATATGCGCCAGGCGCGGCGGCTCTCCATCCTGCTCTTCTCCCGGGACCCGGTTTCGGGGACCGTGCGCTGCATGAGCGTGGGCAATCAGAGCCCGGAGATGAGCCGCATCTATGAAAATGTCCGCTGGGAGGGGGAGGAGCCCCTGGCCTGCGTGGCCCGGATGGCCCGAGACCTGCGTCCCGGCCGCATCGGCGTGAACACCTCCGCCCACTTCGGCTACTGCGACGGCCTCACCGCCTCCCTGGAGGCAGATCTGCTGGAGGCTCTGCCCGCGGACCTGCAGGAGAAGGTGGTCAGCGCGGAGCCTCTGACGGTGCGCTTCCTCCAGCGCCAGTGCGTCCTGGAGCAGCAGGTCCAGCAGGCCCTGCTGGACGTGACCCAGGGCATCACCGAGATCTGCTTCGGCCCGGAGGTGGCCATCCCCGGCGAGACCTCCACCACCGATATCGAGTGGCGTATGCGGGAGTTCTTCGGCGCCCTGGAGCTGGACTACTGGTTCGGCCCCGACGTGGACCTGCAGCGCAAGGGCTGCTCCGACAGCCGCCTGGCCCCCGCCGTCCTGCGGCCCGGGGATCTGGTCCACTGCGACATCGGCGTGAAGGCCAAATACATCTACATGCACACGGACATGCAGTGGCTGCTCTATGTCCGCCGCCCCGGCGAGGAGGCGGCCCCGGAGGGCCTGAATGCGCTCCTGCGGCTGGGCAACCGCTTCCAGGACCTGGTCATGGCCCAGTTCGGCACGGGCAAGCCCGGCAACGAGGTCTTTGCCGCCGCCCTGGCTGCGGCCCGGGCCGAGGGCATCGAGGCCATGCTTTATACCCATCCCCTGGGCACCTACGGCCACGGGGCCGGGCCCACCATCGGCCGCTACGATCTGCAGGGCTACGTCCCCGGCCCCGGGGAGTTCCCGGTGGAGCCGGACACGGGCTACGCCCTGGAGGGCAACGTCTGCGCCCCCGTGCCGGAGTGGGACGGCCAGAAGGTCTTTGCCTATCTGGAGGAGGATATCTTCTTCGACGGCGAAGCCTGCCGCTTCGTCCGTCCCCGGCAGGAAGCGCTCCTGCTGGTGTAAATGAAACATGCAAAGTGGCAGGACCAATGGTCCTGCCACTTTTTTCTTGTTTTCGTGCTCCCGCTGTCCGCAATCACGCTTGGTCAGAAGAATCATTCATTTGTTTTTCCTGCTTGCGCACAAAACGAAGTGTTATCGAAAGAAGCTCTGTAACAAAATAAACGACAATAAAATATGCCTCATATAACTTAACAACAAAAGGAAAGCTGGAGTATTTACCGAGTCCGCAACCGTAGGCAACGATACCAATTTGCAAGAACGCGTTTTCGCCGTTCAAATCAGATAGAAGACTTGATAAAAAGTCAAATAGGAGGAAAAGCAAAAAGGAAACCACAACCCAGATAATCCACTCAACGTCTAAATGTAGGAACACCTTTTTCATGAGAATTGGAAAAACAACCACACCAATGATAAATGAGGCCAGCAAACCGACAATAAAACCTGCATTCCCCCCAACATACTGAACGAGATATCCACCAGCAGTTGAGAGAACCGTCAAGATTATGATTTTAAAAACACTAAATCGCTTTGTCGCCTTCATGACGTTCCTCCAATTGGATGCTGTGTTTCCATATATAGATATCTGCCAAATAGATTATTCTTGGTAAAAATATATGTTACAATTGAGCCATCATCAGCTGGAAATCCACGATAAACTTTATCAATTCGCTTGCTCTTCGGACATCCATACTCAGTATGGTATGTAAGATCGGAGACTTTCCATTCTGGTATTCTTTTGAATATTGATTTGCCTGAAATAGCAGGATAATCAATTTCGTTAAAAGAGAAGATAATCACATTTACGCAACGCCCATGATCGTTATACACGTTACTTGAAATTCTTCCCGGACAATCTGACAAATCAAGGAGAAATTCTTCCTTTGCAAGTTGATATGAACAGCTCTCGGGAAGGCAGGTTACCTCCATATCAATCCAGAAATGATTGCGAATTACGAATAAAGCCATTCCAACATATAGCAGTATAATGACAATATGTCTTGTTTTCATTCCTCTCCCGTGCTGTCTCAATATGCCTCCAACCCCCGTCATAATCAAATAAATCCTATCGTAGATTTAGACATCATTCTGCGGCGCACTGCCGCCCACGTACTGGCTGGCCGTTCGCCTGTTATAGGTATCGTAGTTTGAACCCATCAAATACTTGGGGTTACCCATTTCCTGCATAAAAGTAAAGGATTCCATTTTTGCAATCATAATAGACTTCGCCGACATAGAATGGAGCCATTGCGGAATATGAAAAAGCTGCATTATAGCGCCATTTACTCTCAGGATCTCCTGCCCCCGAAAAATCAACATATTTTACCTGTGGAGCAGAACAATCGTCCCAACTATAATCCGCGTCCAGTTTCTTCATTTCCTCTTGGTCTAGAACCAATACACATTCAATAAAATAATTTGTTGGTCCGATACGTCCGGAACTCAATTTCCCGGATGCCCAGTTACAGCTTACAACAGGAGGAAGATTCGGAAACTGTTCGGTAATTGTCTCCTTGTCATTGGAATAATGAATGCTCAGTTTGCTTGTCTTTGAACAAGCTGAGAGGAGAAGAACGGCAAATGTCATCAATGCTAGTGTTATTATCTTAACTCTCCCGTGCTGTCTCAACATGCCTCCAACCCCCGTCATAATCAAATAAATCCTATCGTAGATTTAGACATCATTCTGCGGCGCACCGCCGCCCATGTACTGGCTGGCCGTTCGCCTGTTATAGGTATCGTAGTTTGAAACCCATCAAATGCTATAATGCAATTCCTCTATATTTCTTGATAAACTCATGCGTTTTCATCGAATCGAGATCAGAAAGGATCTCCTCGTTGGAATACCACCAAGTATCCCCCAGATAATGATGACCCAAAGGATAGCACCAACCGAAAAGTTTTAGCTCCTCTGCCAGAAGCGTTTCTTCTGGCAGACTATACAGAATGATATGTGAGTCAATGGATAGTCCTAAAGAATCTCCAAGGAGTAAAACTTGTGAAAAGTGAGAATCTGGATTTCCCCCTTGAAAGCTGGCCGCCTTTTCCTGCAAAACCGTGAGTGGATCTTCCTCCTGAAACACATGGGAGATGACATATTCCGCTGATTTTAATTGGATCAATTTTTCCAGATTCCCGTACTCATGGAGTTCATCAATGATCCTTGAAGACTGCGCTGGAATCTCTTTTGTACGAATTATTATGTGTTCCATCTTTGCTCCTAAATTACTTCCGCCGGAAGGAGGTCCGGTTGCCCGTCAGATCGTGGGTAACTATTTGCCAAGAATCCGCATAATCTTTTCTTGTTCGAGAACCGGCACTCCTCGGAGGAAAGAGCGAATAGAGGCTTTGAGATAATTGAAAAACATCTGATCCTCATGATTGCTGCAAGCAGCTTCCAGCATCGGGAGGTATTCCGGGTAGCCGCACAAATCATATAAAGATTTCGCCGCCAGGAGTTTCGTCTCTACAAGTTCTGATTGTTCAATGATCTTTTCCAAAATAGGAATTGCACGATCATCTTTCATTACGCTTGCCGCTCTGATGTAAGCCACATCCGAAGGCGTTTCCATCAAGCCATCTAAAATGATTTGCTTTGCAACTTCTCGCTCTTTTCCTGAGAGCGTTTTCCAATTCCGAACGTCTTCTTCATTTCGGCTTCGTTTCCAAATGTCGCCGGTCACATAATCATCCAGAAAAACATGAAACGCCGCCGAAGCAGGGGCGTCAAGCTTGGAGAGGTATTGCTTTCGTCGCTCTTCTGATAGTTCATGAACCATTTTTTACATCTCCTATTTCATCATTTTCCATGACAAAACCTGCGTCAGCGGTGTCCCGGTATCTGTTATCAGTATACGACACCGCCGCGCCTTTGGCAAGGGCTCTCTCGGCCGGGCCGAAGTGGCATCCGCGCGGGGCGATCCGGCAGAATCCTCGGCATCTGTCCGGGCGCAAGAATGATGGTCACGCCTTTCTGTTGTATAAAACGCTTCCAGCGGGCAAAATGCAACAGGTTTTCAAAAAAATTTCCCCGAGTGGGACGGTCTTTCCGGCTTGCAAATAAGGATGCAAAAGGAGCCACGCGCTGCGCGCGTGGCTCCTTGTTTATGCAATTTTAGTCCTGCTTGTTGGCCATTTCCTTCAGGGCGTCCTTGCGGGACAGGTTGACGCGGCCCTTCTCGTCGATCTCGGTGACCTTGACCCAGGTCATATCGCCGATGTTGAGCACGTCCTCCACCTTCTCCACGCGCCGGTTCTCCAGCTTGGAGATGTGGACCAGGCCGTCGCAGCCGGGAGCCAGCTGGACGAAGGCGCCGATGGGCAGGATGCGGACCACCTTGCCATAGTACAGGGCGCCCACCTCGGGCACGAAGCAGATGTCGTCCACCATCTTCTTGGCGGCCAGGGCGCATTCGGCGTCCACAGCGGAGATGAAGACGCTGCCGTCGTCATCGATGTCGATCTTAGCGCCGGTGTCGGCGCAGATCTTCTGGATGGTCTTGCCGCCGGAGCCGATGACCTCGCGGATCTTGTCCACGGGGATCTTCATGGAAATCATCTTGGGGGCGTAGGGGCTGACCTCGGGGCGGGGCTGGGGGATGCAGGGCAGCATGATCTGGTCCAGGATCTCCAGGCGAGCCTTGCGGCAGCGCTCCAGAGCGTCCTCAATGATCTCCATGGTCAGGCCGTCGTTCTTCAGGTCCATCTGGATGGCGGTGATGCCCTCGGTGGTACCGGCTACCTTGAAGTCCATCTCGCCGTGGAAGTCCTCCACGCCCTGGATGTCGGTGAAGGTGCGCCACTGACCGGTCTCCTGATCGGAGATCAGACCGCAGGAGATGCCGGCAACGGGCCGCTTGATGGGCACGCCGGCGTCCATCAGGGCCAGGGTGGAACCGCAGATGGAGCCCTGAGAGGTGGAGCCGTTGGAGGACAGGACCTCGGACACCACGCGGATGCAGTAGGGGAACTCCTCCACGGAGGGGATCATGGGCGCCAGGGCCTTTTCCGCCAGGTTGCCGTGACCGATCTCCCGGCGGGAGGTGGAGCGGCTGGCTCTGGCCTCACCGGTGGAGTAGGAGGGGAAGTTGTAGTGGTGGATATAGCGCTTGGTCTCCTCGGGCCAGATGGTGTCGATCTTCTGCTCGGCGGAGAGGGTGTTCAGGGTGCAGATGGACAGGACCTGGGTCTGGCCGCGGGTGAACAGGCCGGAGCCGTGGACCCGGGGCAGAACGCCAACCTCGGCGGCCAGGGGACGGATCTCGTCCATGCCGCGGCCGTCCACGCGCTTGCCCTCCAGGAGCCACTTCTTGACCACCTTTTTCTGCATCTTGTACAGGCAGACCTCGATGTTCTCCTCGTAGTCCTCGTACTTGGCAGCGAACTTCTCAGCGAAGTCCAGGCGGGTCTTGGCAAGGCGCTCCTCGCGGATGTTCTTGTCGTCGGTGTCCAGGGCGTACTCGATCTGGTCCATGCCGTAGGCAACCAGCTCGTCCAGCAGGTCGTGGTTGACCGCGGCCTTCTCGAAGCTGAACTTGGGCTTGCCGATGGCGGCGACGATCTCATTGATGAAGCCGACGATCTTCTGGTTGGTCTCGTGGGCCAGACGGATGGCGCCCATGAGGATGTCCTCGGGAATCTCGTCCGCCTCAGTCTCGATCATGACCACCTTCTCCGCGGTGGAGGCGATGGTGCAGAACATCTTGGCGGCCTCCCGCTGGTCGTGGGAGGGGTTGATGATATACTCGCCGTTCAGGTAAGCGACCTCGGTGGTGGCCATGGGGCCGTTCCAGGGGATATCGGAATATGCGGTGGCGATGAAGGCGCCCAGGGAGGCGACGACCTCCACGGGGTTGTCGTAGTCGTTGGCCAGGACGGTGCAGGTGATGACCACATCGTTGCGCAGCTCGTCGTCGAAGAAGGGACGCATGGGCCGGTCGATGAGGCGGCTGGCCAGGATGGCCTTCTCGGGGGGACGGCCCTCGCGGCGGTTGAAGGCGCCGGGGATGCGGCCCACGGCATAGAGGCGCTCCTCAAACTCAATGGTCAGCGGGAAGTAGTCGATGCCAGTCTTGGGGGCGGAAGACGCCACCACGGTCACCAGCACCACGGTGTCGCCGTAGCGGCAGATGCACTCGCCGTTGGTGAGCTCGGCCACCTTGCCGGTCTCCACAGTGAAGGTACGGCCGCCGATCTCGGTCTCAAAGATGTGGTGATTGGGGAAGGTTTTCTTTGTAATCACTTGGTTTCCTCCTTGTAAAGATTTGTTTTTCCATACATGGGAGGATTTAGCACTTGAAACCGCCGCCGAAGGATCGGCGATGCTTTCAACTGCTAAAGGGCCCCCACATATGGGCCTGAATGTGAGACGGGCGGCCCCACGGGGCCGCCCGAATGCCTACTTACTTACGGATGCCCAGCTTGGCGATGATGGCGCGGTAGCGGTTGATGTCCTTCTTCTGCAGGTAGTCCAGCAGGTTGCGGCGCTTACCGACCATGATGAGCAGGCCGCGGCGGGAGTGGTTGTCCTTCTTGTGCACGCGCAGGTGCTCGGTCAGCTCGTTAATGCGGGCAGTGAGAATGGCGATCTGCACCTCGGGGGAGCCGGTGTCGCCCTCATGGGTCTTGTTGGCCTCGATAATGGCCGTCTTTTCTTCTTTGCGCATCATAATGGTGTTCCACCTTTCTAAAATTCTGCCCGCAGGCTAAGTGCCGGGCCAGGTGTGTGCTGCGCTTCGCAGCGGTCTCCCGGAACTGAGACAGGGGGCTTTGCTTGGCAAACTGCGCCAGCCTGAATAGAATACCACAGTTTTTCCCGCTTGTAAAGGATTTTTTCCAGTTTTTCCGAGGAATATTCGGCTCCGGGTCAGCTCCGGTCAGGCAGCGGCCTGCTGCTTAGGATCCGTTCTCCCTGCCTGCGCCGGCTTTGTGAAATTTTTTCCGGCTTTATCGGCACAAACCGGTTGACAAATCGGCGTCAAGCCGATATAATTATTCATGCTTTGCAGGGGCCTGCAAGGCATGTCATATGGCGGCGTAGCTCAGTTGGTAGAGCCCCCGGTTCATACCCGGTCTGTCATTGGTTCAAGTCCGATCGCCGCTACCAGGCCCGTTGGTCAAGTGGTTAAGACACCGCCCTTTCACGGCGGTAACATGGGTTCGAGTCCCGTACGGGTCACCAAAAAGCAGCGCACCCGTCGGTGTGCTGCTTTTTGTTATTTAACCCCTCGACCAGCGTACTAAGGACCGCACGGTTTCGTGCGGTCCTTTTTTCTGAAAAACGATCCCCGGCGGCTTCTGCCGCCGGGGAATTTTTTTATGCTCTTGCCTTCAGGACAGCAGCGCAGCGGTCGCAGAGCTCGGGGTTCTCCGGATCGGAGCCCACATGCGCGCGCTTCCAACAGCGGGGGCACTTGGGCAGCTCGGAGGGAACCACCTGCACGCTGATGCCCAGGAAGGCCTCGCCGGTGTAGCCCTCCACGGCGCCGTCCACGGTCTCCAGCTCGGAGACGATGAGCTCGTCGTACAGGTCGGGGTTGTTCACCGCGTCGAAGGCGGCCTTGGCGGAAGCGTCCACGCCCAGGATGATCTTGGCATCCAGGCTCTTGCCCACGGTCTTCTCCGCTCTTGCCAGCTCCAGGGCCTTGTTCACGTCGGTCCGCAGGTCGATGAGGGAGGCCCACTTGGCCTCGGCTTCCTCGGAGAGCTTGCAGTTTTCGTCGGCATCCGGGATCTCGTTGAGCATGATGTGGCGCGTATCGTCGCCGGAGCGATGGGGCATGGCCAGCCAGATCTCATTGGAGGTGAAGGCCAGGATGGGGGCCAGGAGCCGGACCATGCCGTCCAGCACCAGGAACAGGGCGCTCTGGGCGCTGAGGCGCCTCCGGCCGTCCTCGCAGTAGAGCCGGTCCTTGACGATGTCCAGATAGAAGTTGGACATATCCACCACGCAGAAGTTGTGGATGGCGTAGGTGACCGCATAGAACTCGTAGGCGTCGTAGCTGGCCCGGCACTTCTCGATGAGGCTCTGGAGCCGGGACACGGCCCACTGATCCAGCTCCTCCATCTGATCGAAGGGCAGGATGTTGGCAGGATCGAAGCCCGCCAGGTTGCCCAGCATGAAGCGGGCGGTGTTGCGGATCTTCAGATACTTGTCGGAGAGCTGCTTGAAGATGGCATCGGAGCAGCGCATATCCAGATGGTAGTCGGAGCTGGCAGCCCAGAGGCGGACCAGATCCGCGCCGTACTTGGGGATGACCTCGTCGGGGAGGATGGAGTTGCCCAGGCTCTTGTGCATGGCCTTGCCCTCGCCGTCCACGGTCCAGCCGTGGGTCAGGACCGCCTTATAGGGGGCCTTGCCGGTGGTGGCGATGCTGGTCAGCAGGCTGGACTGGAACCATCCGCGATACTGGTCGCCGCCCTCCAGATACAGGTCCGCGGGCCACTCGCTCTCGTCCTTCTTCCGCAGGGAAGCCAGGTGGGAGGAGCCGGAGTCGAACCAGCCGTCCAGGGTGTCGGATTCCTTGGTGAAGGTCTTTCCGCCGCAGTCGGGGCAGCAGAAGCCGTCCGGCAGCAGCTCGGCAGCCTCCCGCTCGAACCAGACGTTGGAGCCGAACTGGCCGAAGAGCTCGCTGACACGCTGGATGGTCTCGGGGGTGCAGACGCTCTTGCCGCAGCTCTCGCAGTAGAACACAGGAATGGGCAGGCCCCAATGGCGCTGACGGGAGATGCACCAGTCGGCCCGCTCCCGGACCATGGAGACAATGCGGTCATGGCCCCAGGCGGGAGTCCAGGTCACGTCGTCGCAGGCGGCCACGGCCTCTTCCTTGAAGGCGTCCACGGAGCAGAACCACTGGGGCGTGGCCCGGAAGATGATGGGGCCCTTGCAGCGCCAGCAGTGGGGATAGCTGTGGACGATGTTCTCGGAGGCCAGCAGCGCGCCGGACTCCTGCATGTCCTTGAGGATGATGGGGTTGGACTCGTCAGTCTTGAGTCCCGCGTACTTGCCGGCATAGTCGGTATGGCGGCCCTGGTCGTCCACGGGGACCACCAGCTCCACATTGTAGCGGCGGCAGGTGTTGTAGTCGTCGGCGCCGAAGCCGGGGGCGGTGTGGACGCAGCCCGTGCCGGAGTCCATGGTGACGTACTCCGCCAGCATCAGCTGGGAGGTCTTGGGCAGGAAGGGATGGTCCGCCAGCATATACTCAAAGAAGCTGCCGGGGTGGGTCTCCACGATCTCATAGCCCTCGATGCCGGCCACGCCCATGACCTTGTCCACCAGAGCCTCAGCCAGGATGTAGTACTCGCCGGAGGGAACCTTCACGATGGCGTAGCTGTCGCGGGGATGCAGGGCAATGCCCACGTTGCCGGGCAGGGTCCAGATGGTGGTGGTCCAGATGACAAAGAAGAGCTTTGCCTTGTCATAGCCGGGGAGCTTGCCCAGATCGTCGTGCATGGGGAACTTCACATACACGGTGGTGACGGGGTCGTCCTGATACTCGATCTCGGCCTCCGCCAGGGCGGTCTCGTCGTTGGGGCACCAGTACACGGGCTTCAGGCCCTTGTAGATATAGCCCTTGTCGTACATCTGGCCGAAGACCTTGACCTCCTCCGCCTCAAAGGCGGGATCCATGGTCAGATAGGGATCGTCCCACTGGCCCAGCACGCCCAGGCGCTGGAACTGCTCCATCTGGACGCTGACGAAGTTCTGGGCAAAGGCCTGGCAGGCGTTGCGGAACTCGGGAATGGACATGCGCTTCCGGTCCAGCTTGTTCTGCTTGATGATGGCGGACTCGATGGGCATGCCGTGGTTGTCCCAGCCGGGGCGATAGGGCGCCTGGAAGCCGGTCATGTTCTTATAGCGGACGATGAAGTCCTTCAGGCACTTGTTCAGGGTGGTGCCCATGTGGATCTTGCCGTTGGAGAAGGGAGGTCCGTCGTGGAGGACGAACTTGGGCTTGCCGGCGTTCTTCTCCTGGATCAGCCGGTACACATCCAGCTTGGTCCAGCTCTCCAGCATCTCGGGCTCCCGCTTGGCGAGGCCCGCCCGCATGGGAAACTCGGTTTGGGGCAGGTGGACTGTGGCGTTGTAGTCAACACTCATGGTGGAAACCTCTCTTATATGAATAGAATCAATCACTTGGGAAACACGCCCTCCGACGGACGCGCACGGTCCGGCGGATGCAGGGCGACGTGAAGCGGGGCGAACGAACCCGTCCGCCCCGCCGGATCATCTTTCTTTACGCTCTGGGATCGTAGCCCGGGCCAAACTGCAGGTCGTTGAAGCGCTCGGGGACGCGCCGGACCTTGGTCTCGCCGTCCTCGGGACTCTCGCCGTCGCCATAGAACCGCTCGATGTTCCGGGAGACCTCATCCAGGACAGCCTCTGCGGAGTCCGCCGCTGCGGCGGGATCCGCCTCGGAATCGTAGTCATAGGCGCGGGGCGCGGCAACAGGATCCAGCTTGCGGATGTCCTCCAGCAGGCCGATGTGCTTGTTCACAGCCTCTTCCACGGCGCTGATGAAGTTGCGGGCCACCTTCTGAGCGTTCTCCACCCGCTGCTCCTCCAGAGCAACGGCGGAAGCCCGATCGGCCGCGACCCGGGACCGGGACTCGTGCTCGGCAGCCTGGGCCTCCATGGCCTCGGCCTTCTCCCTGGCCTCCGCCAGGATGCGCTCGGCCTCCAGCCGGGCAGCCTCCAGGATGCTCTCCTGCTGGGCCTTGGCGTCGCCCAGAATGGCCTCCTGCTGCGCGTTGGCCTCCGTGAGGATCTCCTCCCCCCGGGCCTGGGCGCTGGCCACGTTCTCGGGCAGCTGGGACTTGCGCTCGGCGTCGGCAAGCAGGGCAGCAGCCTGGATCTGGGCCTGGTTCAGGGCATCCTCCTTGCTGCGGTACTCCTCGATCTTGCCAACCAGGATGCGCAGCTTGGACTTGAGGCTGGCATTCTCGTTATAGAGGGAGATGTAATCCTCGCTGATGGTATCCAGATAATCGTCCACGGACTTCATGTCATAGCCGCCGAATACAGCCTTGACAAAGGTGATCTCCTGTACGTCTTTCGGTGTCAGCATCTCTCATGCTCCTTTCGCGGGCGATTTGCTCAGAGATAGAGGCCGCTGTTCTCCAGCTCGTCGATCAGATCCCCCACGATGTCCACATTGTAGGGGGTGATGATGTAGGTGGAGACAGCGATCTTCTTGATCTTGCCATCCAGCGCATAGGCGCAGCCGGAGAGGAAGTCCACCAGGCGGCGGGCCACATCCTTGTTGGCGGTCTCCAGATTCAGGACCACGGCGCGCTTCTCCCGCAGGTGCTCCGCGATGTCGGCCACGTTGTCAAAGCGGTCCGGCTTCACCAGCACCACCTGCATCTGGGTGGCGGTGCGGATATTCACCACCTTGCCCGCGCCCCGGTCAGAGCTCCGGGAAGCGGACGAGGTATAGGAATCATCATAAGAATCGGTGTAGCGCTCTCTTGCGGGGGCAGTGGAACGGGTGGAGACAGCAGGCTGCTCGTCCAGGCCGTCGTCAAAGTCGTCCGCGTCCTCTGCATAGGGTCTTGCCAGCTTTTTGATTTCATCCAAGAATCCCATTTGAAGTAATCCTCCTGTTTATCTTGTAGTAGCCGATGGCACGGGCGCGGGGCGGGGCCCGAAGATGGCGGTTCCCACCCGGACCAGGTTGCTTCCAAACGCAATGGCGTCGACAAAATCTCCGCTCATTCCCATCGACAAAACTTCCATATTCGCATTATCGTATTTTTTCGCGCCTATGTCAACAAAAAGCTGCTGCATTTTTGCAAAAAATCTTCTGTTTTCTCCCGGCTGCTCCGCCCGCGGGGGGATTGCCATGAGTCCGCGGATGGAAATTGCCTCCAGAAACACCGCTTTTTCCAGATTTTCCTCCAGCGCCTCCGGCGCAAAGCCGGACTTGGCGGCCTCGCCGCCGATGTTCACCTCCAGCAGCACATTCTGCCGGACGCCCCGGGCCAGGGCCAGGCTGTTGATCTTCTCCAGCAGCTCCAGGCTGTCGCAGGACTGGATCAGTGCCGCCACGCCCACCAGCTCCTTGGCCTTGTTCTTCTGCAGATGGCCGATGAAGTGGAGCTCCGCGCCCTCGTAGGCGCCCAGGGGCCGCTTGGCGGTGAGCTCCTGGACCCGGTTCTCTCCGCAGATGTGCACGCCCGCGGCAATGGCGCGCTGGATGGACTCCGGGGTGTTGAGCTTGGTGGCGGCGCAGAGGCGCACGCTCCCCGGCGCCCGGCCGCTCTCTCGTTCCGCCCGGGCGATCTCATCCAGGACCCGGGCCACGTTTTCTTCAATGGGGACCATTTATCGAACCACCTTTCCGTTGTACAGATCCCGGTTGCCCACGATGACCTCGTCGCCGGCCCAGAGGTTGGCGGTGGAGGACTTGTCCTGGGCCACCACATAGCTCTCGCCCGCGTCATAGAGGATCCGGACCGGCTTCCACTTGGCATAGGAGCTCTCCACCACATAGACGCCGGTCTGGTCGTCCTCGTAGCAGATGGCGGATTTGGGGACCCGCAGGCCCGTATAGCTCTGGAAGGACAGCTGGGCGGTCTGGGCCCGGAGGTCGATGACCTTGCTTAAAAACTGCCGGGTGGTCAGCACCACCAGGCGCTGTCCGTCCTCCTCGGGGCCCATGCGCCACACGGCCATTTCGATGGCGCCGCCCACCACGCCGGAGAAGGTGACGGAGACGAAGTCTCCCACGTCCACCTTGCTCAGATAGGTGCTGGGGACGGGACAGACGAAATACCAGCGCTCGGACCGGCTCAGACGGCCGATGAGGCCGGAGGCAACGTCCTTGGGCTCCAGATGCTCCAGATCGTCCAGGGTCAGGGTCTGGAGGGCGTCCACGGTGAGCACCGTCTCATAGCCGTCCACAGCGCTGGAGAACCAGCCGGAGTCGGAGATGGTCACGGCGTTGGAGCCGTTGGAGATGTCGGCGCGGAGCTTTGTCAGCCGCTGCTGGATCTCCGTGATCTGACTGGCAAGCAGCGCCCGGTCCGACTCCCCGGCGTAGAGCCGCAGGGTCTGGCCCTTGATGCTGGAGCCCAGGCCGGAGTGGGTCTCCTCCCCGTTCTCCCGGGCCACGGCCCAGCTGACCAGGCTGGAGAGCAGGGTGGACTGGAGCTGCTCCGTCTCGGACACGCTCAGGGGCTCGGAGTAGGCGTACTCCAGCTGCTCTAACCGCTCAGAGAGGCTGTCCGCCTCCTCCTGCTGCTCCCGGGCGGTGCTGGTCTGGTAGCCTCTGGCCACCAGCTGCCCCGCGCCCACCTTCTCGCCGTCGGCCCGGGAGAGCACGTTGATGGGCCAGGCGGAGCCGATGGTCTCCTCGTCCCGGACCAGGTACCCGTCGGTGGTGCAGCCATAGCCCACCTCGTACTCATACACCAGGGCCGTGTTGAGGGTGTCCCGGGTGCCGGAGAAGGCGGAATAGGCCAGAAGTCCCACCAGGGCGACGGCGATGACGATCATAACCACTTGTAAATATGCTTTTCCCTGTTTCATATCGTTTCTCCTTTTGGGAGGTGTTTTGCGTGTTTGGAGGCGCGCTGCCGCGCCGGAATGGGAGGGGGATCGGGAACGCTCTGAGGCCTGATACAACCTCTCCGGCCCTTCGGGTCACCTCCCCTGAAAAGGGGAGGCAAGAGGCGCCGGGACTAAGCGGGGAATCGGGAGCGCTCTGAGACCTGATCCAGCCTCTCCGGCCCTTCGGGCCATCTCCCCTGAAAAGGGAGGCAAGGGGGACTGGTCTATCCCTCTCGGGGCCCCCATCGAAGCGGACGCTTCGATGGGGAAAAGGAGCGACCCCGGCGCTTTTGAGCTTTGATGCTCTGCATCAAAGCGAAGGCTGCGCCGGGCGGAGCGACGCGATCGTCGAGATGGCGTGCTTGTAGACCATCTGTCGGCGGCCCTCGGACTCCAGCAGGACCACGAAGCTGTCATAGCCCGTGACCACGCCGTGCATCTGATAGCCGTTCATCAGAAACACCGTCACAGGCGCCCTGGCAGCCATGAGCTGGGAAAGATTCTTGTCCTGGAAATTGTCAGTCTTTTGCATGATAAGGTCTCCTTTTTCTATCAGAATACCCTATTCTAGCAACTCCTGACTGTCTGTTTCTGCAAGAATCCGGCGAACCTGGTCCTCCGCCCGGGAAAAATCCGGCTGGGCGGGCAGGTCGAGCCAGTGCATATCCGGGTTGCGGCGGAACCAGGTCAGCTGCCGCTTGGCATAGCGCCGGGAGGACTGCTGCACCTCGGCTGCCGCCTCGGAAAGGGCCCGCTCCCCCCGCAGCACTGGAAGAAACTCCTTGTAGCCAATGGCCTGCAGGGCCGTGGCGCTCTCAGGGATGCCCAGGCGCAGAAGGGAGGCGATCTCCTCCAGCAGGCCACCCTGCAGCATCGCATCCACCCGCGCGTCGATGCGGCGGTAGAGATCCGCCCGATCCTGATAGTTCAGACCGATCCACAGGGGCCGGTACCGGGGCGGCGTCTGGCGGCTCCGGCGATCATGCTCCGAGATGGGAAGGCCCGTCTCCTCGTAGACCTCCAGAGCTCGGAGGATCCGCTTCCGGTCCGCAAGGTGCAGCCGCGCCGCTGTCTCCGGGTCTACTGCCGCAAGGCGGCCCAGCATGACCTCCATGCCGGTCCGGTCCGCCTCCGCCTCCAGAGCCTCCCGGACGCCGGTCCGGGGAAAGGGGGCGAAGTCCCGCCCCAGGATCAGAGAATCCACATACAGGCCCGTGCCGCCCACCACCAGCACCTTTTTGCCCCGGGACAGGATGTCCTGGATGCAGGCGTCCGCGGCGGGGACATAGCGCCCCACGGAGTAGTCCTCCCAGGGCTCGGCCACGTCGATCATATGATGGGGGACTTTGGCCATCTCCTCGGCGGAGGGCTTGGCGGTGCCGATGTCCATGTGACGATAGACCTGCATGGAATCGCAGGAGACCACCTCCGCGTCCAGGGCCTTTGCAAGGCCGATGGACAGGCGAGTCTTGCCCGTGCCCGTGGGGCCGACGATACACAGAATGTTTGTCATATCAGCTCCGCTTGAACTGCCGCTCCAGCTGGCTCCGGCTCAGGCTGATGCAGATGGGCCGTCCGTGGGGGCAGTATCGCAGGTCCTCGTTCTCCATGACCTGGCGGCAGAGGGATTCCAGCTCCGCCCGGCCCGTCTTCCAGCCCGCCTTGATGGCGGCCTTGCAGGCCACGGTGTGCAGCAGCTCGTCGCGAAGGGAGGTGAAGTCGGCGCTTTTGCCGTTTTTCAGATTGTCGCACAGCTCCTCCAGGGTAGCCTGGGCGTCGGAAAGGTCGATGGAGCTGGGGATCTGGCGCAGAAGCAGGGTGCCCCCGCCGAAGTCCTCCAGCTCGTAGCCCAGGCCCAGCAGGGTCTCGGCGTTTGCCAGCAGCAGGGCTGCGTCCTGGGCGTCAAACTGGATGGTCATGGGCGCAAGGAGCTGCTGGCCCATGATGATCTCCTGTCCGGAGCGGAATTTGTCGAAGAGGATGCGCTCGTGGGCCGCGTGCTTGTCAATAAATAGTACACCGTCCCCCTCCTCCACCACCAGGAAGCTGTCCATGACCTCTCCCACGAAGCGCCAGACCGGGGTCTGGGGCAGGGGCAGGGTCTCCTGCTCCGGTTCGGGGAGGGTGACCTGCTCAGGCTCAGGCCGGGGCGCGGGCTGCGGCGCAGGCGGGGCAGGCGTTCTGTCCGGCGCGGCAGTCGGCGTCCGGACCGCCATGGTCTCCAGGGGCGGCTTTGGCTGCACGGGCTTGATGGCGGGCTCCGGATCGAGCTTTTTCACGGGGCCGGGGCGCAGAATGGTCTGGGCCAGGCCCGGCTTCTTGGAAGGACGCAGCGCCTCCGTATAGGCCTTCAGGTCCTGGGCGCGCATGGATTGGAAGAAGTTCTCCTGCCGCTGGGGGATCTGGGCCGCCTTGGGGGCGGCGGGCTGGGGCTTGAGCTGGATCTCCGGTCGGGCCGTCTGAACGCTGGAGCCGTTCAGAGCCCCCTGGACGCCGTAGTGGACACAGTCGAACACATCCCGCTCGGCCAGGAACTTGACCTCCGTCTTGGCGGGATGGACATTCACATCCACCGCCTCGGCGGGGACGCTCAGATGCAGCACCGCGGCGGGGAAGCGACCCTTGAGCAGCTGATTCTCATAGGCCTGCTCCAGGGCGGCGATGAGCTGCCGGGAGACCACCGGCCGTCCGTTGACAAAAAAGAGCTGATAGCTCCGGTTGCCCCGGGTGGCGGTGGGCTTGGAGACAAAGCCCTCCAGAGTGAGATTGCCCCAGGAGGACCGGACCGGAAGCATATCCAGGGCCAGCTGACGGCCCAGGACCGCGTACAGGGCTGCGCGCAGGTCCCCGTCTCCGGCGGTCTGGAAGCGCTCCTCGGAGTCCATGAGCAGGCGGATGGATACCTCGGGATGGGCCAGCGCCTGCTTCTGCACGGCAGCCGCCGCGGCGCCGCCCTCCACGCTGTCGCGCTTCAAAAACTTCATGCGGGCCGGGGTGTTGTAGAACAGATCCCGGACCAGGATGGTGGTGCCCGCCGGGCAGCCCGCCTCGGAGCGCTCCGTGACCACCCCTGCCTCCAGATGGAGGCTGGTGCCCGCCTCGTCCTGGGGCCGGCGGGTGAGCAGATCGATGCGGGAGACGGAGCTGATGGCGGCCAGGGCCTCGCCCCGGAAGCCCAGGGTGCCGATTGCCGCCAGGTCCGATTCCGTGCGCAGCTTGCTGGTGGCGTGGCGCAGGAAGGCAGTCTCCGCGTCCTGAGGCTCCATGCCGCAGCCGTCGTCCGTGACCCGGATAAAGGTGACGCCGCCGTTCTGCAGCTCCACGGTCACATGCTTTGCCCCCGCGTCTACGGCGTTTTCCAGCAGCTCCTTCACCACGGAGGCGGGGCGTTCCACCACCTCGCCGGCAGCGATGAGGTTGGCTACATGGGGCGATAGGGTTTGAATCAGCGGCATGAGATCCCTTCTTTCTAGGCGTGTGTTTTGGTTCGTTTTTTCCACAGGGCTGTGGAAAAACATCTATCTTGTTTGGATTTTCGGTCATCCTGCGCGTCGGCTGCTTTCCGTGGCCCCGCTGAAACGCAGTTTCGGTGGGGAAAAGGAGCGACCCCGGAGCGACGCCGTCAAAGGATCGATTCTCGATCCCCTCCTGCTCTGAATCCCCAGATTCTTCGCTGCTTCGCGTCTCAGGATGACGCAGGCAGGGATTGGATCAGCTCCTGCAGGGCGCTTGCGTCCTCCTCCGAAAAGACGAAGCTGATTTGCTGCTCCGTCTGGGGCAGTACCACATAAAAGTGGTCGTAGCTGCCCTGGTTCTGCCCCTGGATATGGATGGGCAATTCCTCGGGCTTCAGGCTCAGACCTGTCACGTTCACAACATTGACCGCCCCTCGGATGCAGGAAAAGAGTTGCTCTGCCGTCTCCTGCCGATGGATCTGGACAGACTCCAGCGTTCCATCCGGAAAGCGGCGAACCTCATCCTGCGAATCGTCCCGAAGGCACTCCTGCAGGGCAGCGACAGCCGCTTCCCCATAGGCCTCCAGAACCGCCGGGTCGCGGGAGTTCTCTCCGGACGCCAAAGGCGGAAGGTCCCGGGGCGGGGCAGGCTTCGGCGCGGCGCAGCCCATCAGAAGGCCGAGCAGAAGCAGGGCGGTCAAAGCGAAAATCGCCGCTCTTTTTGCCTTCATATTCTGTCCTTTCAGCCCAGCAGCTTTTTCAGCTGATAGAGCTCCGTCATGGCCTCGATGGGAGTCATGGTCTCCACGCTCAGGGCTCGGAGCCGATCCGCGATCTGCCGCAGGCTCAGATCCTCCATGCCCAGCTGGGGCTCGGCCTCCGGCGCATGCTGCGCGGGCCGTTCCGGGGCCCCGGCCTCCAGCTCCTGGAGCAGGACCCTTGCCCGGCGGATGACGCTCTCAGGCAGGCCGGCCAGACGGGCCACCTCCACGCCGAAGGAGTCATCCGCCGCGCCGGGGACGATCTTCCGCAGGAAGATCACGTCGGTTCCCCGCTTTTTCACGGCGATGTTGTAGTTCTGGATGCCCTTTTCCTCGTCTGCCAGCTCCGTCAGCTCGTGATAGTGGGTGGCGAAGAGGGTCTTGGCGCCCAGCTTCTTCCGGTCCGCGGCGTATTCCAGCACCGCACGGGCGATGGCCATGCCATCGAAGGTGGAGGTGCCCCGGCCGATCTCGTCCAGAATCAGCAGGGAATCCGGCGTGGCCGCGCGGAGGATCTCCGCCACCTCGCTCATCTCCACCATGAAGGTGGACTGGCCGGAGGCCAGGTCGTCTGAGGCGCCGATGCGGGTGAAGATCCGATCCACCACGCCGATGCGGGCCGCCTTGGCGGGGACGAAGGAGCCCATCTGGGCCAGGAGCACGATGAGGGCCACCTGGCGCATGAAGGTGCTCTTGCCCGCCATGTTGGGGCCGGTGATGATGTCCACATGACCGTGGGGGCCGCCCAAGGCAGCGTCGTTGGGGACAAAGAGCTGGTCCTTCAGAACCTGCTCCACCACGGGATGGCGGCCCTCGGAGATCTCGATGCGGCCGGAGGCGTCCACCTCCGGGCGGCAGTAGCGGTTCTTGGCCGCCACATGGGCAAGATCTGCGAGCACGTCCGCCGCCGCCACGGCCTGGGCCGTGGCCAGGATGCGGGCCGCCTGGGCGGCAATGCGCTCCCGCAGCTCCTGGAAGAGGGAATACTCCAGGGCGGTGATCTGCTCCCCCGCCCCCAGGATGGTGCTCTCCAGCTCCTTGAGCTCGGAGGTGATGTAGCGCTCGCAGTTAGTCAGGGTCTGCTTGCGGATATAGGTATCCGGCACCTGGCCGGTGTAGGACTTGGAAACCTCGATATAGTAGCCGAAAACGCTGTTGTAGCCAACTTTCAGCTTGGAAATGCCCGTCTTTTCCCGCTCAGCGGCCTCGATGCCGGAGAGCAGGTCCTTGCCCCCGGTCTGGATGCCGCGCAGGCGGTCCAGCTCCTCAGAATAGCCGGAGCGGAGAATGCCGCCCTCGCGGATGGTGAAGGGGGGCTCGTCCACGATGGCCCGGTCGATCTCCGCGCGAAGGTCCTCCAGAGGATCCAGCTGGGCCGTCAGCTCCTGCCACAGGGGCGCGCTGAGGCGCGCAAGCTGATCCCGGAGGGCGGGCAGATTCTGACAGCCGTTGGCAAGACTCCTAAGATCCCGGCCTCCGGCGGTGCCGCCGGAGATGCGGGAGAGCAGACGCTCAAAGTCGGTCACGTCCCCCAGCAGCTCCCGCAGCTCGGACCGGGCGATGGGATCCCGGACCAGCTCCTCCACGGCGCCGAGGCGGCGCTCAATGGCGGCGGGCGCCCGCAGAGGCTGCACAAGCCAGCTGCGCAGCAGCCGTCCGCCCGCGGCGGTGCGGGTGTGGTCCAGCACCCAGAGGAGGGACCCCCGCTTTTCCTTGCTCCGCAGGGTCTCCGTCAGCTCCAGGTTCCGCCGGGCGGTGAGATCCAGCTCCAGATAGCGGCCGGAGCGGTAGACCTCCAGATGGCGGATGTGGCCCAGATCGGTCTTCTGGGTCTGCTTCAGGGCAGAGAGCAGAGCGCCGCAGGTCCGCAGGATCCCCTCCTCCAGATCGGCGCAGTCCTCAGCGGGGAACTGAGCGGCGGTCTCCGCGCGGGTGCGCTGGGCCTCAAAGAGCTCGTCCGCGCCCAGGTCCACGCAGCAGGCCAGCCGGTCCCGCAGCTCGTCCAGCAGGGGCTGGGCCGTCTTGGCTTCGCCGCCCAGCAGGACCTCCGCCGGGGTGAAGCGGCCCAGCTCGTCCAAGATGCGGGAAAGGGCCCCCTCGCCGGAGGCGGCGGTTGCGCAGAAGGCGCCGGTGGACACGTCGCAGAAGGCCACGGCCCAGTCGCCCTCCTGGGCAAAGACGCAGGCAAAATAGTTGTTCTGATCCCGATGGAGCATGGCGTCGTCGGTGACGGTGCCGGGGGTGATGAGGCGGATGACCTCCCGCTTCACCAGGCCCTTGGCCTTGGCCGGGTCCTCCATCTGCTCGCAGATGGCCACCTTGTAGCCCCGGGCCACCAGGCGGGCAATGTAGCTCTCGGAGGAGTGGAAGGGCACGCCGCACATGGGCGTCTGGTCCTCCTTCTCCTTGCCCCGATCCCGGGTGGTGAGGGTCAGATCCAGCTCCTGGGACACCAGACGCGCGTCCTCGGCAAACATCTCATAGAAATCCCCCAGGCGGAAGAACAGAATGCAATCCGGGTTCTGGGCCTTGATCTGTCTGTATTGCTGCATCATGGGGGTGTTCTCAGCCATGGTTTGATACTCCTGTCTGTTGGTATGTTGGGCTTTCCCGCATCTCCGGGTGCGGAGCGGGAAGCTGTCAGTTCAAATGGGTCTTATAACAGCGATAATTTCCAATGCATGTAAATCCGCATTCCTTCGCAAGGGCTTCATATTCCTCATCGCAAAAGAACGTCATCGCGTTGCCCTTTCTGCGCTTGGCATCGGACAGCGCCGAGCGCAGAAGCTCCTGAAACAATTCCGCATCATAGATCCCCTGGTCCATGTCAAGGCCGAAGATTTCAAACCATCCGTCCCTGACATTCCTATAATAGATGGCGCCCTGCGGTTTTCCGTCTTTCTCCTTGATGAAGACGACCCAGTGATCCAGATCGTCATAGATCCTCTCGCAGTTCCAGTACATATCGTCATCGGTCTGACTGTGAAGGATTTGAAAACGCTCGTAGTTCTCTTTATTGATCCGCACAACGGCTTTGTTTTCCGGAAAGTCCTCCAAACGATCCAGAAACGACGTATTGTTATAATCGTCCTCAATGCATTCAAATCCCCGTCCGGCAAGAAACCTTACGGCTCCATGATTCTCCGCGGGGAAGCCCAGAAACAGGTCATATCCCGGGAAGCGTTCTCTTGCAAACGTCAAAAACTCGGAAAGCGCCTGTTCCGTCTCCTGGTTGATCAGAAAAAGGCATGTACCGAGATAATGGTCATCGGGGATCCAGTAATAGTGAATCAGCCCCTGCACTTCGCCTTCCAGCACAAACAGCAGCATCTGTTCCGTCTTTCTTTCAAATGCTTTCAGGGAGCGCTCGAGAAACATCGCTTTCGTTTTCACGCCGTCACAGTAGGTCGGATAGCCGGACTTCGTCACATCCAAAGCCAGCACATAGGCAAAATCGGCGTATTGCAAAAATTCTTCTTTGGAACAGAAACGCAGCATTTTTCCTCTCCGTCAAATCCCGCTTTGTTGGGATTCTTCCTGGTTCTTCTCCCGGCACTCGCGCTTTTTGCGCCGTTGGGGCCGGTTGTTTTCCTCCGAAGAGAAGAGCTCCACCGCCGCGTCGGTCAGCGCGTCCGGCCAGACCCTGCCGCTCTTCACCACGTTTGCCCAGGGGCAGAGGGTTTCATAGTCGTCGTCAAAAACAATGGTATAGGGCGGGCCGCAGCGGTCATCCACCGACATGTACAGATGCCGTCCGTCATGCATGATGGTGCAGGCTTCGCCTTCGCCCATGGTCTCATCCAGCTCGTCGTACTGGGCGTTTGTCAGCTCGTAGAGATGATAGGCCTGAATCCCGCCGTATTCGCCGAACCAGCGTCCGTTTTCCTCGTCATAAAAGGCCTTCCAGCCGGATCCTTCTTTCAATTGCATACAATTACCTCAAAAATCTCAGAAGGACCCGAGCGCTGCCAATCTGCGTTTCAGCAGCGGGATCCCTTCCTCCATCCACCAACGGTTGTCCACGCCGCCGGAGCTCATTCCGCCATGCGCGAACTGCTCGATGACGGCAAAATCCATATACGCGTCGGTCAGGGCCTTGCCGGAAAGGGAACAGTATTCCTCCTTGATCCACGCTTCCAGCGCGTCCGGAGAGATCAGATCCATTTTCTCCGCGCGCTCTTTCAGGTAATCCCAGAAATACGGATCCCCCCGGAAGCCCCACTGCTTCGGTTTTTCCTCAAAAATGCTTGACAGCTTCATATCCATGCGCCTCCTCAGGAAGAAACAGCTTGCCGGGAACCCTTCAGCCCAGCACCGACCCGTTGTATTTTTTCTGCGCCAGGTAAATGACGACCAGACCCAGGACAATTCCTGCCGCCAGCGGAATCCACCAGAGGGCGGACAGCGCAAGATCGAGCAGGCCTGTGAGGAGGATTCCCGTGCCGATAATGATGAGGCCGATCCCCATCTGCCGCGTATAAGCCGGGAGATCCTCCTGCTTCACATGGGAATAATGATAGTCGTGCAGAAGAGAAACCTTCTGCTTTTTCCACAGCAGCACGCCAAAAACGATCAAAACCGCTCCGACTGCCAGATTGATGATCACGCCTAGAATCATAAGATAGCCTCCTCAAATTCCAACCTGACCGGATCCATCGCAGCTGATCCGATCTTCTCCATGCTTCGGCTCGTTTGATACGGAACTCTGGTTTTTTCTTTTGGGGTACAAAAGACATGCCGTCTCATCAGTTGTTTGATTATGTTGGAAATTGATATTTTCTGCTTCACATCGAAGTCGATAGAATTGCTTTACCCATTCGGGGAGTTTTTCTACGTCGTCCTTTATTCTTATAAGAGTCCGCTTCCCAACCCTTCTATCCATATAGGCAAATACACGCAGCAGAAGGTTATCTGATGTAAGAGAAGAGGAAATATCTGTTTTCAGATAAATGGTTATGGAGTTAATGAAATCTATTTCACAAAGTTTGCCCTCTGGCATCCACTTTTTCTTTTTCATTTCTCCATATGAGATCTTCTTGCCCTCTTTGTAGAGTTGAGACATCTCGTACTCCTGCGCATGCATTTCCACCCACGAGAACGCAACCATTTCTTTTTTGTTGTAGTCGATGGTTGCTCTCCCGTAAGCGTTATGTACTTCGTGATAAGTGGTATAGAAATATTGTATTTTATCTTTCAGTGAATCGCATAGTAAATCATTCATCTGACTTTTCAGATTGCTCCATGATTTGTATCTGCTCTTTTCATCAGAAATCATTTTCTTCTCTTCCTTCTCGTCTCTACGCAAAAGAACAACTGTCTCGATGGATTCTCCGTTTCGAAACAAATCGACAGATGGGAATTTGCCCAAAAATCTCTGAGAACAGCTTCTTCCGATAGAAGCACGAAATCTATGATGACCTCTTGCTTAGGTAATATTTTACTGTTTCCGAGGCAAGGTTTTCGATGAATGCTTCCACACTGTCAAAACCAGCCGGAAGCGAAAATTCTACATACCAGGCTCCGGGATAATCCCACACTTTTCTGAGATAGTCATCCATCGTTCTTGTGTCAATGACATACTCAGCTTCCGGTACGGTCTTTCTGGCACGTTCCAATGCCAGGTTATAGATTCCCTCAAGCTTTTCTTCAGCTATACGCAGATAACCCTCGTCGTAATTGTCCATAACATTTCTCTCCATAAAAACGGAATGCGTTTGGCACAACAAACTGGAATTTGTCTTTATCTATGCTTTTCTAAGCGTATAAGACCTTCTTCATCTGGTACACTAATTCCGTTTTTATATGTGTATCCCATTTTTATATAAAAGGGAGTTGCAGTGATCGAGGCAG